>Ga0268276_1000531_pt1 | contig 44900 bp, 59 predicted proteins | sample saktaG_4_FD_190145 | JGI IMG/M metagenome (GOLD analysis project Ga0268276, IMG submission 190145) | Saline water microbial communities from Sakinaw Lake, British Columbia, Canada - sak_2010_1_5_45m | ecosystem: Environmental > Aquatic > Non-marine Saline and Alkaline > Saline ...
TCGTCAACGCCTTCATAATGACCGCATACGAGCACAAGTCTCTTCTCCTTTGAAAGCCTCTTGGCTGCTCTTTGATCAAATTTTTTCCCCTGAGGCGTCAATAATATAACCTTAGCGCTTCGCGAGGCCTTCAGCTCTTTGAGTGCCCGGTGAACAGGCTCGATCTTCATCACCATACCGGGCCCGCCTCCGAACGGCTTGTCGTCGGCGGTCCTGTGAGCGTCATCCGTCCAGTCCCTTAAGGAACGGACATTTATCTTGACGAGACCCTTCGCCTGAGCGATCTTGAGCATAGATTCGCCCAGAATATTTTCAAACATCTTGGGAAAGAGCGTCAAAATATCTATTCGCATATGATCCACAATAAGGGGTCAGGGCTAACCTGCACCTCTTGGATTAACCCTTCTTTATGCCCTGTTTCTTTAAGAGCAGTCCTACCGCGTGCGACGGAATAGCGCCAACACCCAACCAGTATTCAGCACGCTCTTTGTTGACTTTGACATTGGCCGGATTTGTCTTGGGATCGTAATATCCGAGTATCTCTATCGGCTCGCTGTCTCTTGCCCTGCGCTTGTCGATCACGACTATGCGGTGGGATGGCTTTTTACGCGTCCCGAACCTTTTAAGTCTTATCACTGCTGACATTCATACCTCCTAATTTACGAAGTAAATTAGATCCTGCGGCTGCGACAGCAGCCAAGGGACCTCTCAACTTCTTTCCTTTTCTCTCCACACTTTTGCGCCCAGTTTAAGCAGCTTCTTCTCCAGATTCTCATAGCCTCTATCCAGATGGTATATCCTATGCACATCGGTCTTGCCCTTAGCTACAAGCCCGGCGAGCACAAGCGCCGCTGACGCTCTCAGGTCAGACGCCATAACAGGCGCGCCGCTTAAACTTTTGACCCCCTTTATTATAGCGCATGGACCTTCCAGGAGAATGTTGGCGCCCATTCGGTTAAGTTCGCTTATGTGAATGAACCTCTCCGGATATATCTTTTCGGTTATAACGCTTATTCCATCGGTCACGGCCATCAGGCTCATGAACTGGGCCTGCATATCGGTCGCAAATCCCGGGTATGGTAGAGTCGTCATATCCGTAGGTTTTAATTTTTTGACGTATTTTACCCTGATCCCGTTCGGGACATTCTTTATGACCAGGCCCGACTCTCTCAATTTGTCCACCATGGCGATCATATGTTCGAGCTTGGCATTCTTTAATGTCACATCGCCTTTGGTTATAGCGGCGGCAAGCATGTAAGTGCCGGCCTCTATCCTGTCGGCTATTACAGTATGCTCAGCGCCATGCAGCTTCTTTACGCCCTCCACGATTATCCTGGGAGTTCCGTGCCCTTTGATCTTGGCGCCCATCTTAACGAGGAAGACGGCCAGGTCCGCGACTTCAGGTTCGCATGCCGCGTTCTCTATTATCGTAACTCCTTTAGCGAGCGTAGCCGCCATCATAACGTTGTCGGTAGCGAGGACGCTCGAACCAAAATGGCCGCCAAGATATATATGGGTTCCTTTAAGATTCTTTGCGTCCGCTATCAGGTACCCCTTCTCGACCTTTATTTTCGCGCCGAGAGCGGTCAGCCCCTTTAAATGGATATCTATTGGCCTGGGCCCTATCACGCAGCCGCCCGGGAAAGAGACTTCGGCGTGTCCTTTCTTAGCCAGCAGGGGCCCGAGGACGCATATTGAAGCGCGCATTGTGCTCACCAGCTCATAAGGTGCTACATATTTCGAATATCCTTTCGGTTCAACCTTTACAGTGTCGCCATCCTGCTGGACCCTGACTCCTAAATTCTTCAGGATCCTGAGCATAGTGGACATATCCTTCAAGGCCGGGATATTCCTTATCACCGATCTATCGTCGGAGAGCAAGGTCGCCGCCAAAATCGGCAGGCAGGCGTTCTTAGCTCCACTTATCGTTACCGTGCCGCACAGTCTTCTTCCGCCCTCTATTACTAATTTATCCATTGCGCCACTACCACCCTGTCTATTCCGTATTGATCGGTCCTTGTCTCTGTAAATTTGAACTCGTTCGTATTCTCTATAATTTTTTTTATAGCGGGCAGCTGCCCGAATCCGATCTCCGCTATGCAATATCCGCCAGGCGTCAAGTGCTTGAGCGCACCGGCGAATATTCTTCTGTAAAAGTCCAGTCCGTCTATCCCGCCGTCCAGAGCCAGTACGGGCTCTTTCAATACTTCTTTCTGCAGCGTCTCAAATTCGCGCCGCGCTATATATGGCGGGTTCGACACAATAAGATCGAATTTGCCTTCTATGCCGCAAAATAGATCACTCTTTATAAAAATTATATATTCGAAAACACCGTTCAGGCGGGCATTTTCTTTTGCTGTCTCTATCGCGTTTCCGGATATATCCGAGGCGACTATTCTACAATTGAGCGCGTTTTTAGTCAATGATATAGCAATATTGCCTGAACCGGTGCCTAAATCCAGTATCGAGCACTCTCTGTCGGTTGTTGCTTTTACCAATTCGAGTGCGGTCTCAACGAGCACTTCTGTTTCAGGCCTGGGAATGAGAACGTGCTCGTTAACGATAAAACTTAGATCGAAGAACTTCTCCTTGCCCATTATGTACTGTAGCGGCGTATATGGTTCGATCGTCTTTATCATTTTGACGCCAGCCTCAGTTTCTTGTCTTCCGCCTTCAAGGCGTCTATAATCTCGTCCAGATCGCCCTCAAGCACACCCTCGAGATTATGTACCGATAAACCTATCCTGTGATCCGTGATGCGCCTGTCCGGAAAATTATATGTCCTTATCTTTTCGGAGCGGTCGCCTGAGCCGACCTGGGCCTTACGCGACTGCGATATTTTTCTGTCATGTTCGGTCTTTCTCATATCAAATAGCCTGGCCCTTAATACCCTGAGCGCTTTGGCTTTATTCTTCAATTGTGAACGCTCATCCTGGCACGTAACTACCATGCCCGTCGGAAGATGCGTCATGCGCACCGCGGAGTCCGTCCTGTTGACGCTCTGTCCGCCAGCGCCGCCAGCCCTGAAGACGTCTATCTTGATATCCTCCGGCTTCACTTCTATGTCCACGTCTTCGGCTTCCGGGAGCACGGCGACGGTCACCGCGGAAGTATGTATCCTGCCGCTAGCTTCGGTATCCGGAACACGCTGGACCCTGTGCGTGCCGCTCTCGAACTTCAGCCTGCCATAAACGCCTTTTCCGGATATTGAAAAGACGACCTCTTTATATCCGCCCTTCTCCGTGGTGCTGGAATCTATAGGCTCCGCCTTCCACCCCTTCTTCACGGCGTACCGTGAGTACATTCTTAAAAGGTCCGCGGCAAAGAGGCTCGCCTCTACCCCGCCTGTGCCGGCGCGTATCTCCATGATGATATCTTTGTCACCGCCCGACTCTTTCTCAAGAATGATCTCCTCGAGTTTCGACTCGGAGGCTTTAGACGTCACCTTCAGGTCGCGAAGCTCCTCTTCCGCCATAGCGATGAACTCCCTGTCGTGGCCTTTCTCCTTAAGAACCTTCTCCGTTTCATCGATGTCCTTCAATATCTTGCGATATGAATTATATTCGTTGATCAAAGGCGTCAAGGCGGACATCTCTTTGGCGTACGCCTGATATTGGGCCTGATTCGCCGCAACCTTCTCATCTGCCAGCAGGTCGTGCAGCTCGTCATAGCGCTTCTTTCTCTCTTCCAGGATCCTTGATATCATTTAAGCCTTGTTCTCGTCCGAAGCCTTTGGAGTTTCCGGTGCCGTAGGCGCCGGCTTTGCCTTGCCCTGCTTCTTTAGCGCGGAACGCTTCGCGAACTTCTCAACCCTGCCCGCAGCGTCTATCAGTTTCTGCTTGCCCGTGAAGAAAGGATGGCACTTTGAGCAGATGTCGACGTGTATCACCGGCTTCGTAGATCTGGTATGGATCGTCTCACCGCAGACACAGCTGATCATCGCCTCTTTATATTGCGGATGTATCTTATCTTTCATTGCTTCCTCCTTATTTTAGCTTTAAGCTTAAATCTTATAGCTTATTTTTGGTTCAACGACATTAAGAATTCGGCGTTCGACTTTGTCTTGGATAGCTTCTCTATCAATAACTGCATAGCCTCATCCGAATTCAAATCATTAAGCACTTTTCTCATGAGCCATATCTTCTTCAGCTCATCATCCCTGATAAGCAGCTCTTCTCTTCTCGTGTTCGACCTCTTTATGTCGATAGCGGGATATATCCTCTTCTGGAAGAGATTCCTGTCGAGCTGTATCTCCATGTTGCCCGTACCTTTAAACTCTTCGAAGATGACTTCGTCCATCCTGGAACCTGTGTCGACAAGCGCCGTGGCGACTATCGTCAGGCTTCCACCCTCCTCGATCTTTCTCGCGGCGCCGAAGAACCTCTTCGGCTTCTGCAGGGCGTTCGAGTCGACTCCGCCGGAGAGTATCTTCCCCGAATGAGGAACGCATGTATTATACGCCCTGGCAAGGCGCGTGATCGAATCCAGCAGTATCACGACGTCTTTGCCGCATTCTACCAGGCGCTTCGCCTTCTCAAGCACTATCTCCGCTACCTGAATATGCCTCTCTGCCGGTTCATCAAAAGTAGAGCTGATCACCTCGCCCTTAACTAACCTCTGCATGTCGGTAACTTCTTCCGGACGCTCGTCTATAAGCAGCACTATCAGTACCACTTCCGGATAGTTTGTCGTCAGCGCATTGGCGAACTTCTGTAAGAGCACAGTCTTGCCGCTGTATGGAGGAGCCACTATCATGCCGCGCTGCCCCTTACCGACCGGCGTCAGCATATCCATTATCCTCATCGACGCTTCCTGCGGTTTAGTCTCCAGGAGGAATCTCTCGTTGGGATATATCGGCGTAAGATTATCAAAGAGGGTCTTGTCCTTTGTGTCGTCAGGGTTCCCGAGATTCACCGCCTCAACCTTCAAGAGCGCAAAGTACCTCTCCCCCTCCTTCGGGGGTCTTATCTGGCCGCTCACCGTATCTCCGGTCCTTAAACTGAACTTCCTTATCTGGGACGGTGATATGTAAATATCATCCGGGCCGGGAAGATAATTATAATCCGGGCTTCTCAAGAACCCGAAGCCATCCGGCAATATCTCCAGTACTCCTTCGCCGAATATGAGCCCCTCCTTTTCGGTCTTAGCCTGAAGGATCTTGAATATCAGGTCCTGTTTTTTCAGGCCGCTTATCCCGTTAACGCTAAGATCTTTAGCTAACTTGGTCAGCTCTAAAATACTCTTTCCTTTTAACTCGCCTATCTCCATGCCTATGCCCCCTTCTTTAACTTGTGCCATATCTCCCTTACCTGTTTTTTTGTATCTTCCTTTGTACCATTATTATCCACTGTATAATCCGCATAACGGATCTTTCTACTTAAAGCCATCTGCATCCCGATCCTTTTGCAGACATCATTTCGGCGCATACCGAATTTCTTAGAGCAGCGCTCTATCTGACTCTTCTTTGAGGCTTTCACAACTATCAGAACGTCCATGAGGTCCGTGATATTCGCTTCACAGATCAATGGCGCGTCCACTACCAGGATACTGTTCTTTGCGAATTTTTGTATCCTCTTCGCTATCTCCCCGATGATCCACGGATGGACCATTTTATTTAATTTTGCCAGCGCTTTTCTGTCAGAGAATACTATGGCGGCCAACGCCTTCCTGTTGATCGAAAGATCCCGGTTCAGGATCTTATTGCCGAACGCCGCTACTATCCTTCTGTAGGCGGCCGAGCCTTTATTAAGAGCTCTATGGCCGAGCTTATCCGCATCGATGACCCTGGCGCCCCACTTCTCGAATAGAGAAGCGACGAAGCTCTTACCCGACCCGAATCCGCCCGTTATACCTACTACGCGCATTGTTTTTTTATGATCCCGTTGAATAGCTTTATATACTCTTTGGCAGAGGCTTTCCAGGAATAATCAAGGGCCATCACGCTCTTCACAAGGCTCGTCCAAAGAGGCTTATCCTTGTAGACCGAGAGAGCCTTCTTGACGGCGACTAAGAGGTCTTCGCTCCTGGGCTCGACAAACGTAAAGCCTGTCCCCTTGCCCGTCTTGGGATCGAATTCCCGTACCGTATCTTTCAATCCTCCGGTCTGCCTGACCACGGGTATCGTTCCGTACTTAAAGCTTATTATCTGGCTGAGACCGCACGGCTCATATCTCGACGGAATAAAGAAGATGTCGGACGCCGCATAGATCTTCTGCGCCAAAACGGCATCGAACTTAAGGCTTATGGAAGCGCTCTGAGGGTACTTCTTCGCTATCTTCTCGAATATGACATGATATTTGTTGTCGCCGGTGCCTAACAATACGAACTGCGTCTTCATATTAAGCATCTTATCGATTATATCGGCTACAAAATCGGCGCCCTTCTGGTCCGCCAGGCGCGATATCATACCGAACATCGGTATATTTCTGTCCACCTTCAGGCCCATCTCCTTCTGGAACATCTCTTTATTCGTATACTTATCCTGCAGGGTGTCAACTGAATATTTTTTGAATATCTTGTCGTCTTTTTCCGGGCTCCACAGCTTGTAATCTATGCCGTTGAGTATCCCGGACAGGACGTTCTCGCGAGTTTTCAATACGCCCTCGAGGCCGCATCCGAACTCACGGGTCAATATCTCCTTGGCGTAAGTGGGGCTGACCGTACTAATGGCGTCGGAATATACGAGGCCCGCCTTCATGAGGTTAACCTTATCGTAAAACTCAAAGTAATTTATATTGAAGAGGCTCCAGTCGAGACCTATCCTCGGGTACTCCTCTTTTGAGAATACCCCCTGGTAAGCCATATTGTGTATCGTATAGAGGACCTTTGTGTCGGCGAAGAAGGAGTCGTACCTGTAAACCGTATTTAGATAGACCGGGACCAGGGCCGTCTGCCAGTCGTTGCAGTGTATTACGTCGGGCGCGAACTTCTCTCTCTTGCATCTCTCAAGTATCTCGCGCGAGAAGAAGACGAACCTGTCGAGGTTGTCTTTGTAGTCCCCGAACTTATCGCCATAAAGCTCTTTTCTGTTGAAATAGTCGTCGTTCTCCACAAAATATACCGGAACGTTCTTCCCTATCTTAGTAGAATTGCCTGCAACTTTTACGGATGCATACTTAGGCATGATGACCCTTATATCTACGCCGAGCTCCTCAAGAGCCAACGGCAGGCTGCCCGCCACATCTGCCAACCCTCCGGTCTTTGCGAACGGAACTACTTCACTCGACGCCAAAAGCACTTTCAACTTTGCCATCATCCCTCCAATTTTGTGAAACAAAATTGATCCTGATCCGCCGACGAAGGCGGAGAAGGACCTCTCCTTTAAATTTCTTCCTGTTCCAGCCAGTTCTCGCCCGCCTCCACGTGAGCCTCAACCGGAACTTTAAGTTTTATTATATTCTCCATCCCGTCTTTCACTATCCTGCATACTTCCTTCAATTCGTCTTTCGGTACGTCGAATACGAGCTCGTCATGCACCTGCATTATCATCTTGGCGGTTAATCTCTTCTTTGACAATCTTTCGTCTATCGATATCATGGCGACCTTTATGATATCCGCCGCGGAACCCTGGATCGGCGTATTTATGGCCGTCCTCTCGGCAAACTGCCGCACGCGCATGTCGGTGCTGTTGATCTCGGGTATATATCTACGCCTTCCGAGCAGCGTCGTGACATATCCGTTTTGACGCGCTTCTCCAATCAGCCCCTCGAGATAGAATTTAACCTCGGGATATCTCTCGAAGTAAGCGTCTATGAACTCTTTCGCCTTATCCACATCTATCTTCAGGCTCTGGGAGAGTCCGTACGGACTCATTCCGTAAAGGATACCGAAGTTTACGGTCTTTGCCATGCTCCTCATATCGGATGTGACCTCGGGCTCTTTTACCGCGAATACCAGGCTCGCCGTATAAGCATGGATATCGGAGCCCTCTTTAAACGCCTCTATCAGATTCTTGTCTCCCGACAGGTGGGCCAGTATCCTGAGCTCTATCTGCGAATAGTCCGCAGATAAAAGTGTATGCTTCTTATCCGACGCGATAAAAGCTTTGCGTATCTTCTTACCCTCTTCGGTCCTTATCGGTATATTCTGCAGGTTGGGCCCGCTCGATGAAAGCCTGCCGGTAGCCGTAACCGTCTGATTAAACGACGTATGCACTCTATTGGTCGCCGGATTTACGAGATCCGGCAATGAATCCACGTATGTTGATTTTAGCTTCGACAGCTCTCTGTACTCCAGCAGCTTTTCAGGCAGAGGATGGCCCAGTGCCAGTTTAGTCAGGACCTCTTCATCGGTAGATATCCCCGTCTTGGTCCTCCTGATCACTGGAAGTTTCATCTTTTCGAAGAGGATAACCGAAAGCTGTTTCGGTGAATTTATATTGAACTCTTCGCCCGCCAATTCATATATCTTCTTCGTCAACTTGCCGAGCTTACCATCCATCTCTTTAGACAGGGTTGCGAGATATTTTTTATCGATAGACACGCCGTTGATCTCCATCCGGGCTAATACCTCAGTCAGCGGCATCTCGACTTTATAAAGAAGCTCGTCTAGATTCTTCTGCGATATCTCTTTTTCGAGTATCTTCTTCAACCTGAACGTGACATCGCTGTCTTCACACGAATAGTCGGATACCTTCCCGACATCGACCTTGTCCATCGTGGTAGCCGACTTGCCTTTTCCTATAAGATCCTCGATAGGCGTCGTCATCTTGTGGTTCAGGTATTCGAATGATATGTAGTCGAGGCCGTGGTTGGGCTTCGACGGGTTTAAGAGATACGACGCCACCATAGTATCAAAGACTATCCCCTTAACACTGACCCCGTAGTTTGCCAGGACTATATAGTCGTACTTAACGTTCTGGCCCGTCTTCTTTATCTCCTCATCCTCAAATATATCTTTTAATCTTCCGATAACGAGCCCCACGTCAAGCTTCTTCTCTTCGCGCGCGCCCTCACTGACCCCCACGTAATACGCCGCCCCCTCTTTCCAGGAAAACGAGATCCCGGCCAATTTAGCGAGAACCGGATCCTCGCTGGTAGTCTCGGTATCGAAGACGAACTCTTTGGACCTCTTCAGGCCGGCAACCAGAAGGTCGAAGGCCTTCTCATCATCCACAAGGATATACTCGGATTTTAGCTTCTCAGTTGGCGTCAGGTCCTTCAGAAGGGACTTGAATTCAAGCTCCTTATACAGCTCCAGGAGCCTCGCCTGGTCAGGCTCTTTCAGTTCCAGCTCCTTAAAATCTATATCTATCGGAACATCGATGTCCACGGTAGCAAGCTCTTTACTCAAATACGCGCTCTCTCTCCCCTCGGCAAGTATCTTCTTCTTGGCGTCGCTCTTTACCTTCTCTATATTTTTGTAAAGCCCGTCGAGGCTGCCGAACTCACCTATAAGTTCTATCGCTGACTTTTCGCCTATCCCCTTGACGCCCGGGATATTATCGGTGGCGTCTCCCATCAATGCCATTATATCGGTCACCTTTTCGGGCCCCACTCCGTAAATCTCTTTAACTTTATGCGCGTCGTATACTAGGCCCTCTTTATGCGTGCTGTAGACCTTTATGTGGGAATCGACGAGCTGAAGCGCGTCCTTATCTCCCGTAACTATGAAAGTCTCTATATCTCTCTCTTCCGCCTTCTTCGCGAGCGTGGCAAGCACGTCATCAGCCTCGTAACCCTGCATTTCGTATATAGGGATATTATGAGCCTGCACCAGCTGCTTGATATAGGAGATCTGGCTTACCAGATCGTCCGGCATCGGTTTCCTGTGGATCTTGTATTCATCGAACTTCTTGTGCCTGAATGTAGGCCCTTTAAGATCGAATGCCACGGCCAGCATATCCGGTTTTTCAGCCTTTACTAGCTTGCCAAGCATTGAATTGAAACCATATATGGCGTTAGTAGGCTGCCCCTTTGAATTGGAAAGGCTCCTTATGCCGTAGAACGCCCTATAACAGAATGAATTACCATCTATCAAGAAGAGTCTTTTTTTAGGCATGATACGGGATTAAGGTTTGAAACATGAGGTTAGTTAGAAGTCATCCTATTATTCGTCTTTATATTGGGAATTAGTCGTTAAAGAAATGTGTCCCGAGGGAAAACTCACCCTGATTTTCGAATATGATTATACCTAAACAGGCTATACCATGTCAAGTAAAAAGTTACCCACATGAGTAGGGCACCCTTAAGGGTGCCCTACTTCTTCCTAAGATTATCTGAGAAGCAGTTGCCTGTCAGGTCATCTATGGCTTGCGTCAGCTCCTGCAGCCTCAGCTCCTTCTCGAACTTGGTATTCATGTCCTTTGGAGGATTTGACATGAGCTCAAACTGCAGCCTCTTGCGTTCGTAGTACGTACGCCGCAGGTCATCGAGGATGTCGTTCCTGAGCTGAACCCCCAGACTGGACACTTGTAGCCACTTGATACTGTTCAACTTGCAACTCTTCGCCAGGCTCAGAAATCGGGAATTTGCAGACAAGTTCAAATTCTCCATTGCTATATATAGGTATCCTCGTAACGAATGCTTCCAGGGTCCGGCGCTTCTGCACTAGATCTAACTTATTGCCCGATTGATGCATAAACTTAGCATACCGCAACACATCATCATCTATTACACCTCTAGACTGTCTTTTCAAGTATTCGATTTTAAAGCCGAGCTCTTTCTTTTGCTTAATAAGATTATTAAACTCTTGTTCCAAAAATTCGATCTGCTTATTAAACTCTTCTTCGCTTATCTTATTCCTTACGCGTAGCGAAACTGCATTCGCCTTATAGTTCTCGAATTCCAATATCTTATGCTCTATCTGCGCCAGGTTTTCCTGATATGTTTTCATCTTGTCGGAGTGTTTTTCGCCTGAGCCTTCCAGGGCCTTCATAATCAGATCCGGGCGCTTTGCGAGATCCTGCAGTGTCTTCCACACCTTATCGTTATACTCATTAACGTCAAATACTCGCATGGCGCATTCAGGTTTCGTCTTATCGAACCAATGCGCATATCTAGTCTTGCAACGATATATCCAATGTCGCCACTTACCCTGGCTAGTGCTGCCAACCTTAAAGGTATTGTGACATTGCGGACATTCTAAGAGGCCGGTCAATAACTGAACTGAATAAATTGTTCTCCTTTGATTTCGATTGCGTACCATCCGGTCTTGGATAAGATCATACGTAATTTCAGAGATCAGCGGCTCATGCGCGCCAGGTATTTGCGTGAAACTTTTAACGTCTTGCCAGCGTTTCTTATTCGCTTTCGTGTAGTACTGCTTAAACTTTTGATGAACGATAACGCCTTTGTAAGTCGGATTGCGTAATATGTAATGAATAACCTGCATGCACCATGGCTTGCCGACTCGATTCTTATAGCCGCTCTTATTCAATTCCTGAGTAATGCGCTTCGTACCGTAACCCTTATCGAGGAATAGAGAAACTATAAAGCGATATGTTACAGCCTCTTCTTCGTGAATAAGTAAGTGTTTACTCTTATCAATGTCGAAGTAATACCCATACGGCGGAGTTCTACCGCCCCATTCGCCTTTCTCTGCCTTGGCCTTCCGGCCCCTATTAGCGCGTTCTTTAATCTTTAATCGCTCACGCTTGGCCAAAATACCAAACAAATCCGAAATGAAATCGTCATCAATATCCGTCAACGATAATTTCTGATAAGGCGTACATAACTGAATACTATTTTCCTTAAATACTTTCTTAATATAGGCTAAATCTGCTAGGTCGCCGCGGGACAGCCTATCCTGATCAACTACCCAGACGGCATCAAATTTCTTCTGCTCAGCATCATCGAGCAATCGCATGAACTCCGGCCGGTCGATAATACGCTCCCCGGAGATACCAGCATCTGTGTATATGTCAATAAGTTCTTGCCCATCTCTTGCTATACAATCTTTCAGAATTTGTTCTTGCGCAGGCAAAGAATATTTCTCAACCTGCATTTTTGTGCTTACTCTACTATAAATAGCCGCTCTTATCATTAGATCCATCATTTTAAGTTTTATGCTACATTTTCTTCTTTAATAGTCTTAGTATTTCTTTTAAGGCTAATTTGCTGGGTTTTGTTTGATTATTTTCCCAACGATTTTCAGTGATACGACAAACTCCTATCTTTTTTGCAAATTGAGCTTGCGTCAATTTTAATTTCTTACGAATCTTTTTAAGGTCTATTGCATTCTTCATCTTTAAGATGAAGTGTATCACATGTTACATTATTTGTCAAAACATATTTTAGATTGCTTTAAAAGCTTATCTATTTTAACTTTTATTTCATTTATGGGGATTTTGTTCCATTGTCTTAGAATTGATATGATCTCTGTAATAATCTGACTGTCAATCTTAATGTTTTCTCTTTCTAACAGTATACAAATATTCTGAATTGTTATATCTTCGGATAAGCACACTTCTTCTATAACGCTATCAATCGTACTATACGCTTTTTCAATATTATTTAGTCCATTATACATGCTGATTTTTTATATACCTTAATTAATTTATCCACAGAATTGACAGCCGTTTCTCTACTACTGTATTTATATTTCTTTATGTCTTTGATAGGGGAGGTCCTCCTGACCCCCTGCTTTTGGGATACAATTATAGACCAAAGCGGTATACAATTGGCGACTGCTCTAGTCGCATTTTGTATACCGGCATTCTTACTTATCCACAGCCCCATGACGTATATGTTTTATTCAAAACCAGTAAGTTTCGATTTTTCTGTTTTGCCCTCAATATCACCATATTTTTTATAAGATTTCTCATGATCTTCTTTACATATGAAATACTTACATTGATCTCTTTAGCTATCATGCCGTAACTCATGAGCGCTTCTTTCTTGTTCCATCCGTAGGTATTTCTAATAACAAGCCAAACTATCTTGTACTCAGTGGCGCAAAAAGGATATTTTATGATTGCTTCTAAAAGTTCATTGGCAATCCTGGTATAGCCATTCTCAAGTTGAGGGCTTGCGCTTCCTGACAAAGTCGAATTCCTCCTGATAGCTTACGCCAAATTTCTCTTTAACCACTTCATTTAAAATTCTTGCCCGGTTAAGCACTCCTCCTGCCCTTGAGTAGTACTGCCTAAGGCAAGTTTCTGCTTCTTGTTTATTGGTAATTAAATAGAATCCATAAGGGCAGTGCACGGATGAGGCGATGGGAATGCGATGGCGTATTACCAGATTAGCGATTGTCTTTCGTATATTACGAGAACTGAAACCAGTGATTTTCTCTAATTGCCGGCAAGTAACCGGATTATTCCTTCCTCTATGTCTTTCTAAGATGCGAAGAATTAGTTTTTCCAAATGATTCATCTTATTCATAAATCCAATTCCGCAGATGAGGATTTAAGAAATTCGTGAATCTTTTTCTTTTGTTCCTCGGTTGGCCTTTTGCGGCCATTTACTATCCGGCTGAAATCGGTCTCATGTATCTGACAGGCAAAGGCAATTTCGCAGTTCTTAAATCCAAGCTCGCGGATCCGGCTTTGCAGCTTGACGTTAAAGGGTCTTGTTTTCAGCATTTTATTGTTGAGTTACACCTTCCCATAGATAGTACCGAGTTTCAGCCTTTTTTAGAACCCCCCTACAAAAAATAGTTTTAATTTAGCAACGGACCGCCCAAGCAAGGCACTTACCCTCCTTTGTGAAATTTTCATCCTTCCGGCAATTTCCTTTTGGCAGTAACCATCCAGTAAAAATTGAACAGCGAGCTTTTCTCTTCCGGTCAGACGTTTTTGTATCAACTCCTGCAGGTCAATTCCTGTGATTTCTTTAAGAAATGTGTCTTGGATAGTTTTTCGTCTTACTTCTAGCTGGAAGTCATTAAGAGATCTGTTGCTTTCCAAAAGATTAAAATCTACGGTGTAGGTTTTATCTTTCATACGGGGTGAAATACCCCGGGCGGAAATCTCTTTCTTTAGCTGCGGACATATTTCCCTGCAGATATTTCTTTTCTTACATATTTTACAAATAGCCATTTGGTGCTCCTTTCTGGTTTTTGAAAAATCGACAAACAGAAAAAACCAGAAAGAAACTAACCAAAGCCAAAAAGAGCGTTCAGGCGGGAGATAAAACTTAAACAGGTAGAAACAAAAATTATCTTTATCTTTTGAATGGATAAAGGAAGATAATTTACATTGAAGAAGAAACAACGGGCTTTATAAAGCGCCGGTACAGAAAAACTCTTTCTCAAAAGGCATTAGTTCCATCCTTTCTGTTGAGCCTATAAAAAAGAAAAGGCCCAAACTATTCCATAGCGTTATTTTTTAGCCATAGAACGTTCGGGCCTATAGACCTTAGATGAAGCTTGTCCCTATACCCCTTGGATTTTTGTTTATTTTTTAATACTTAGCACGTGAACAAACGTCTTACATCGTCCGCAATATACGTATACCCTCCCTTTCAAGATTCTTCCTAAAAAATGGTTGCATGTATCGATAATTCGTATATCTTTTTCATCCGATATAGCCGGGTGTTTCATGCAACGTAACGCAATTTCCCCACTTTTTTGTTTTTTCATTCTAGCACCTTTCGCGCGTTAAGAAATAACCACACTTATAGCCTTAGGATACCTTTTCTTTCGATAAGCCTAATAATTTTATTTTTCAATTTCTCAGGCATTATTCTTACACATATTAATTTATCACAAATTGTGATAATGTCAACAATAATATCAAAAATAATCACATTTTGTGTTGACTTTGATAAAACCTATGATATAATTGGTCTATATGAATTTCGGTGAAACCTTAAAACGGATACGTGACGAAAAAAACCTTTCCCAGCAGGAATTTGCCAAGAAGTTAAATGTTGCCCAGTCAACCATCGCTATGTGGGAGGTGAGCCAACGCACACCCAAACTCGGCGAACTCAACCGCCTCGCACGAGTCCTCAATATCACTGTTAATAGTCTTCTCGGACAGCCAAAAGACCGAAAATTAGAAATCGTTAATAATGAGATTTACATAGATGGTGATAAGATAAGCGACTTGGACGCAACCGATGTGGAAGGCATAATTAACTATATCGATGCTGTTAAGAAAAAGAAGGGTGCCCTGCCTCAAACTCCTCCCCCAAAGATGAATTCGCAAGCAAAGAAGATACTGATTATCGACGATGATCAAGAGATATGCGAGATGCTCTATTCCTTCCTGATACCGCATAATTACAAAGTCTTCCTTGCCTTCAACGGTCAGATGGGATTGGAATACTTTGAGGAGATAAAGCCTGATATAGTGCTATTAGACCTGAAGATGCCAGACATAGATGGAGTTGAAGTTTTAAAGATAATACGCAAGGTAAGCAATACTCCCGTTGTGATTATTACGGGGCACCCGCAGGATGTATCCGATATCCACCTTGCTGACTTAGAGATAGAGGGTTTTATAGAAAAGCCGTTAAGTTTAAAGGCTATATTGAATACGTTAAAATACCTTGTAGGTGAATAGATGAAAGAAAGACGCAAGCATAAGAGAGCCAAGAAATATTTTGCCATCAACATAGTGGCGTGCGATATAGATGGGAAACACTTGCAGTTTGATAACATTAAATCAAACCCCAAGTTTTACGATGAGTCAGGACTTGACTTCACGCCTGAAGGCATAAAGATAATGTGCTCCAAGCCCCTCCCTGAAGAGTCCAAGATTCAGATGAAGATGCTAATACCCGATGAGGCGAGCCTGAACCTCATCAGGGCTACCGGCACTATAAAATGGTTTAAACAGATTAAGGGCAAGCACAAGAAATACTTCATTATAGGCGTACACTTCAGAGACCTGCCGGAAGATGAAAAGCAGAAACTGATAAGGCTCTGGAAGAAATATAAATAAAACCTATTATATCTTCTAAAATAACATCTTTACAAATCTGAAAATCCAAGTATATTTATTATCAAAAGGATTAATTATATTAATAGGCAATATAATATATAGGCTGAGAAAAGGAAGAAAGATGACCCTTCTCGAGTTATCTGAGAAATCAGGCGTGGCTTTGGCAACGTTAAACTGCATAGAAAATAGTAAAATGACCGGAACGCTTCAATCTCACATAAATATCTGTAAAGCCCTTGAGATATATATTACTTGAAAGATTTATAATGTCCTTCTTCATCAAAAACCCCCCGCATGCGGCTATAAAAGAAATAAGGCTGGGCCTGTAAATCGCCCTTCCCGCAAACAGGCGCGTCCCACGCTATTACAGGCCCGAATGACGGCGGATCCCATCTCTTTTCTTCTTCCTTAATTGGGCCATCGGCGGCAAAAGGACTTGCCGGCAAGGCCAAAATAGACAAAGCCGTAATTATAGTCAAAATTCTTTTTTCCATGATTTTTTATAACAATTATCGTTTACGTCTTGGGTAGCGGCGTTTTATTATCAGAGAAAGAAGTAGCTATCGTTTTACCCTCAATTTCAATTTTTTTTGTGGAGTAAGAATCATAAATGTATTTACTGCGCGCGGAAATTACAACAAAACCGCCTTTACCAAAACTTTTCTTCACCTTATGGACTCTTCTCATATTGCTCGGCAACATAAATATTGTCTGCCAACAAGTAAAGTTGTTGAATCCTATGCTCTTCAATAAATCTGCTATGTCCTTAACTGTAAAAAAACGCGCTTTTTTATAAAACACTCTTTTCTTCTTTCGATAAAATCTACCCAGAAAACTATCTTTATCTACTATGCCGATAACGATTTTCCCGTTTCTTTTTAAAACCCTTTTTGCCTCTTTTAAAACCTGCCGCGGATTTTTCGTAAAACACAGGGTAATGATAATCAATACATAATCAAAAACGGAATCTTTAAACGAGAGACGTTCTCCAAAACCGAATCGTGCGTCTACGCCTCTTTTTCTGGCTATCTTAATCATATTTTTTGAAGGATCGATTCCGGTCGAAATACCTAAAGCCGCGGCGAACCTGCCGGTGCCTACCCCTATCTCTAATCCGTTTCCTTTATCCGGCAAGACTTTTCTTATAGCCCTTAGCTCCGACAAATACGCAAACTTATTTTTTTCATACCAACTATCGTATCTTTTGTAATAGCGATCAAAAATATTCATCTACAAACCTTGTCTCATGCATAAGAGTCTTTCTTATTTTTTACAAACAATAAAGGGAAAACTATGTCGCTTACGCAGCAAGGAATCCAAACCGCCAAAAATAGAAATACAAAAATAGCAATGTATGAAAACCATCCTAAAACTTCTATTTTGGCCATGATCATATGAAACAAAGACGCCCATGTACTCAATAAGACGTGCCCCGCATGCGGAAATTTCGTTGTAGGCTTAAAATAAGCGATGATTATACCTATAATCGCCAAAGGGTTAACCAGCCACCATTTCTCAATAAAGCCAAGATGTATCCCCCTGTTAGGCATACCAAGCAGAGATTCGGCCGTATAAGGAATTAAAGAATCGCTTATAGTAGCAATGCCCACAGAGCCGACATAACCTATTATGGTCAAAGTCCAGAAATTACATTTCCTTTTGACACAGTTACTTCCTATTCGAGAGCATGTGTGAAGTTCATACATTGCTGCAGTAACAAACGCGCTTAAAAACACGTGTAAAGGATGAAGCACATAAAAGATGTTATATGAAACCTTATAAGGCAATTTCAAAGAAAGCACCATAATGATAATGCCCGTAATCGTCCCAAAAAAAGTAAATGGAGCATGAGCCTTCAATTCTTTTAAAATTTGTTTAAACATATTGACGCTTGTTTTTATTCATATATTTATTTGCTTTGGCTACAACGAGCCAAAGAAGATATGGAAATCGATTTCAACCAATGCGCTATATCTTTCTCGATCTTTTTGCCTTTGTTCTTGAGTAAGCAATATCTGATATTCGAACAGGTATCATCCTTGAATACACAATTGACGGGTTCAATATCGCCCTGAAAGATTTTAGCTATGTCCATTACAGAAATTTCATCAGGCTTTCTATTGAGCAAAAAACCTCCATTTTTGCCTCTCGATGATTTTAAAATATTACGCTTGCTTAATATCTGCATGATCTTTCTCAATAGGGCCTTTGGTATGCGCAAAAATCGGACCAGCTCCGCTACGGTAATCATTTTTTGGGTTCCGGCAATATAGATTAAAGATCGTATAGCATAATTTGTGTTTCTGTTTATCAGTTTCATGTGTTATTTTTTTAATTTAAACTTCAATCGTTTCCACGTGCTCATATAATCTATTATCAATCTACCGTTTAGGTGATTGATTTCGTGCTGCAGAACCCTGGCCAATAACCCGCTTGTTTTCAGCTCTATTATTTTACTTTCCTCGTTCAGCCCTTTTACAGTAATAACGGCGGGTCTTTTTATATCAACCGCCACGTCAATAACGCTTAGGCATCCTTCTATCATAGTATCGAATCCGCTCGTATCCAAAATTTCAGGATTGGCCAATTTTATGGTTATATCTTCAACGCTGGCAACTATCAATCTTTTAGATATGCCAACTTGCGGCGCAGCCAACCCTATACCACAGAAGTGCCTCATGGTAAAAAGCATATCATTGAAAATCTTTCTTTCGCTCTCTGCAACGCTTTTTACGGGTGAGCATTCTTTTCGCAATATTTTATCCGGATACTTTTTTATTACCAGTGGCGACATACTCTTTCACCTTTCCTTTAATTCATTTAGTCTTATGCAATAAAATTACATCTCCAAGCCGACATCTTACATCCTGAGCGATAACCGGACATTTTGCCATAAAAAGGAAAAATACCGGTCTATTGCAATCTGATAAAGCTTCAAAATTACCCTGCCCTTTGCTGATGATCATATCAGCACGCTTGAATATTTTTAAAAACCTTTTTGAGCATAAAGAAAGTACCGTTCCCGGAGTATCTAAGCCGCTAGAGATAATGCGCGCCGTCTTCTCAATGCCTGCCATACGCGCATCTTCCCATAAGGCATCGTTTATAACCGGTTTTTCTTTTACGGCATAAATGATATTTTTAATTTTATCTGTCCTCTTTATTTCTTCGATTAAAACTCTGTCAAATACAACTTCCCTCGCATTATCAGCCAGATATAAAATGATTTTGGCGTTCTTTAAAGTATGCTTAAAATTCTTATAATTAAATATTGATTTAGACTCCTCCCTGATAGCGCTATTCTCTTCGGCCAGGATTCTGCCAAGCTCCTCCCGAATATTTAAAGAATTTTTCACGCCATAATCGATTATATTGCCGGCTATCGCCAATTCGACCGCTGTCAACAGGCTATCGCGCGAATGGGCTACTTTTTTCTTCAGCTTGGGGTAAACGCTCAAGGCAAGCTTATTACTTTTTTCTTTTATCTTCTCGTAAGGGTCGCCGTTACCGGTCATCTTTTTAATAATTCCATATATAATTCTTGCCATTTCAGGCGGACCAAAAATAAGGGGAAATTCCGGTATACGCAACGCAACCTCATTTAGTATCTTCTTTTGTGTTTTTTCGCTCGCCCCGGAAAGCCTCGCCGCTCCCAGCGCCTGCTTAAAAAAACATGGAATACACTCCAAATATGTTTTCATCCGTTATTTAAATCTTCCTTATGGCATCCTGTGCGGCCACAACAATTGGATACATTGTAGGCGCGCTCGTCAAATATGGCTGGGTCGCTATCTGTAGCGTCTCAAGCTCTGTGGCTGACATTCTCTTTTGTATGGCGACACCAATAAGGTTTATTAGCTCACCGCAGCTAAACCCACCGGCAACCTGACCGCCCAATAGAATCCCCGACTGTCGCGAGAAAACCAATTTTACTTTAATATCGCTCGCCAGGGGCAAAGTAACGGGATGCTTATCTTTAACGCTAGCTTGGCCGATTACGATTTCAAATCCCTCTTTTCTCGCACTATTTTCCGTAAGACCGGCTGAACCTAGCACCAAACCATCAATATATGTAGAGTAGATCGCGATAGTGCCTTTATTTTCCCGTATAACTTTAAGCTGATAAAGGTTCGCGCCTGCGATCCTCGCTTCCGCGGTTGCCGTTGAGGCGAGCATCACCGGAATATCTTTACGGGTATAAAAGTCTCGCTTACCCGCACAATCGCCTACTGCGAAGATATCGGAATCTATCGTGCGCATATACTCATCTACCCATATACCTCTGCCTTTACCCAGATCTAATCCTGCTTTGCGGGCAAGTGCCGTATCAGGAGATGCCCCTATGCCCAGAATAACCGCATCGATCTCAATATCCTTACCGGTTGATAATTTTACTTTTTCAACCCTGTCCCGGCCGCAGAACTCAAGCACCTTGGCGCCTGTGAATATCTTCACGCCGCTTGCTTTTAGTTTATCTTCGGCAAGTGTTGAAAATTCCAGATCAAAGGAATTTGCCAGAATGTTGGGAAGAAGCTCAACCAAATACGTATTAAGTCCGTCAATTTTTGAAAGTTCATCGGCAAATTCTATACCGATAAACCCGCCGCCCACTATCAGGACATTTTTACATCTCTTGATCTCTTCTATGGCCTTAGTGAGATATCCCAATTCTTTAAATATAGGATAAATCCCTTTCTTCTCTATGCCCGGTATAAGCGGTAAAATAGGGGCTGACCCGACAGCGAAGACCAATTTTTCATATTGATATGTTTTGCCGCTTTTACATTCAACGGTCTTGTTTTTACGATCTACCGTTATTGCCTCGTCTACAATCACTTTGATGCCGTTTTTTTCCAGCGATGTCATACTCAATACATTTTCATCGGGAGTCTTCAGGCTCTTTATCATATATGGGATCCCGCAAGGGATAACTCCCTTTTCAACATTTCTCATTACCACGATTCTTTTATCGGGATAATACTTCTTGGCAGTTAACGCGCATACTACTCCCGCCGAACCGGCACCTATTACTAAAATATCTGTTTTATTCAGCATAATATTACCCTTATCTTGAAAGCGATATTGCACCATTCGGGCAGTCGCCTACACATGCGCCGCATTCGACACAATCATCGTTTACGACTGCTTTTTCCTTTTCAATCTTTATAGCACTCACAGGGCACACCTCAACACATTTACCGCAACCACTGCAATTCTTTTTATCTATTTTTACTGCCATGTTATCTTCTGTCTCCTTTCTTTGACATTAACTTTCTTCTGTTCTTCTAAACAAACCCTGTAGTAGTTACATACGGGACAACATATATTCTCTTGGCCCTTTTCGCCCTTATACCATTTCGTTTCACATGTCCAGTAAACCTGATACTTCTCGCAACAATGCATTTTGTTCTGAGACATCTCTATCCTCTTTTATGCGTTTTTCTTTATTATTTTCTTTATAATATCGTTTATAGCTGTGACTGCCATAGTTTCTTTCCCACAAGATATATACGGCTTACCCTCATCTCCAGAAATTACCATTTCTGGCTCTATGGGCATCCTCCCTAAAAACGGAACCTTAAGTTCGCGAGCCGCTTTTTCTCCGCCTCCTGCCTTAAAAAGATTTATTTCTTTTTTGCAATGGGGGCAGATAAGGCCGCTCATATTTTCGATGACGCCCAATACCGGAATGTTGAGTTGCTGGGCAAACAAGATGGTTTTTCGCGCGTCCAGAACAGCTACATCCTGAGGCGTCGTAACAATAACCGCGCCTGTTACATCCGTTATAAGCTGACATACGCTTAAAGGCTCATCTCCTGTGCCAGGAGGTGAGTCAATTATAAGGTAATCTAGGTCTCCCCAGATTACATCACTTAAGAATTGCTTTATAACGCCCATCTTTAAAGGGCCACGCCATATGACGGGCTGATCCGGATCATATCCTATCAAAGCGATGCTTACAGCGCTTAAATTCGGCATAACTTCGACAGGGGCTATCCCGGCATCGATCCTGAATATAACCTTTTTCTCTATCCCCAGCATCTTGGCTATATTTGGCCCGTGAAGATCGGTATCCAAAATGCCAACTTTCAATCCTGATACCGCGAGAGCGTGCGCAATATTGACAGCGACGGTTGTTTTCCCTACGCCGCCCTTGCCGCTCATAACGATAATTTTATTTTTTATGCGCGACATCTTCGATTTAAGCCGCGTGTCCTGTTCGGCAGGATCTACTTTGGTGTTTTCCATATTAATCCTTTATTCCTTTAATGTTTATTAACCAGTAGCCAATCGATCGCTTTTCTATGATCTCTTACCCCGCTCATTAATCGCATATTTTCAAGCTGCCCTAACTCTCTAAGTCTTTTGTATATGAGAATCCACGCACAATCCCTGTCAGGATCAACTTCACATTTTCCTTTATTCTGTCCACCGCAGGGGCCATTTCGTAAGCCCTTAGGACATCTGGTAACCGGGCATATGCCGCCGGTCAGACCTACAATACACTCTCCGCACATGAGGCACTTTTTCTCAAAACGATCCTCTTTTGGAGAAAGCCTAACGATCTCTCCTTGAAATAGTGTGTCATTAGCAGGATAAACCGGCTTCTGTAAGACTTCAGCTATGGCTTGTGTCCCTCCACCGCAGGCAAGACTGATTATCGATTGAGAATCGGTAAGCTCTTTTTCTTTGCGTCTCAAAAGTTTTTTTACCTCGAAAATATAACAAGCCGGGTTAAGGATATCCCACCCAGTTATAACCTTGCCCTGTTTTTCAAGCGTTGCCGACAAGCCTTTTACTTCGTTTTCACCGCCCGTCTTACAGGTAGTAGCACAGACAGCACACCCGATCAAAAAAAGATTTGTATCATTCTTAACGTACTCCAGCACTTCCTTTATTGGTTTTTGCTTTGTTATGATCATCTTTTAAATTTGAAGCTTTTCCCAAATTTTTCGAATCTCATCTTTAACCGGCGTATCTTTATATTCTATGATTGTTTTGCCGTTCACCATAGCCTCTACCACCGATTTATCAAACCTGACTTTTCCGATCAACAAAATCCCGTTATTAACGCAATGTTCTTCTATTTTTCGCGACATATCAAGATTTAAATCGTATTTATTAATTACAAGCCGCGATGGCACTTTAAAATAATTTGTAACCTCTATAACCCGTAACGCGTCATGCAAACCGGATAATGTGGGCTCTGTTACCACTAAGGCGCAATCTATCCCCGAAAGCGAGGCTATGACAGGACATCCTATCCCTGGGGCCCCATCGATAATCACCCAGTCGCAGTGATTCTTTTCGGCTAATTGTTTGGCTTCTTTTCTAACCAGGCTTACTAGCTTACCTGAATTCTCTTCCGCAATCCCAAGCTTAGCGTGCACCATGGGACCAAACCTTGTTTCGGAGATAAACCACTCTCCTGATACGCATTCCTCCATTTTTATCGCTCCGGCCGGACATATATGACTGCAAAAGGCGCATCCTTCACAGGCTATGTGGTCAACTGTAAAATTATCGTTTATGGCGTTAACCCTGCAAACGGCAATACATTTACCGCATTTTTGACAAAGCTTTTTGTCAATTATAGCGGTTAATCCACTCTTAAATTCATGACGTTCTTTAATCTTCGGCTGCAATAATAAATGTAGATCCGCGGCATCTACGTCGCAATCGGCCATTATTTTATTATTCGCCAATGAAGCAAGCGCCCCCGTAATAACGGTTTTACCCGTGCCGCCTTTACCACTTATAATTACTATCTGTTTCATAAATTAACTACTTTCCTCTCATTCAAATTTTTTGCGAAATAGCTTTATTGCCGGAAAAATGAAAAGAATAAAAAAGCCAATAAGTATCAAAGTATAAGGAAAAATCATTTTAATCGGAGCGACTGAAAATGATAATTGAAGCCCGTCTACGGTATAAGTAAGAGGCAATAAATAAGAAATATACTGCAATGCCAATGGCATCTTTGAAACCGGGTAGACGACTCCGCTTAAAAACACCATTAAGAACCGTGGAAAGTTAAGTAATGTTTGAGCCTCAAAGATTTCTCTTACCATAATACATAGAAAAGCGCCAAGGGATGAAAATACAAAGAGCGCGGGAAAAATTATTAAAATAATCGAAAATATATTGGGATGGAGATTAAGCATTACCACGGAACATATCGTTACTACCGTCGTCATTATAAAACCGAAAATAACCCCTCCGAGGACCTTTCCCATGAGCACCGCGGCTACACTAATAGGCGCTAAAAGCAACCTTTCCAAAGAACCAATCCTTAATTCAAAATTTATAACCACTGTTTCGGTAGCAGTAGTGCTGAAAAGAATTGTCATCGCAATCAATCCGGGCATTAATTCTTTAAAATCTCCTGGATTTCTTAAATAAAAGGCTAAAATCCAGGTTATCGGGAAAACAATGCCCCAACTTACCGCCGACCCCTTAAGATAATATGTCTTTAAATCTTTTAGGGCGATATAATAAATGCCTCGCAAATTATCACGCCACATATTATTTTCCCTTTTCAATCGCTAAAACCTCCGGTTCTAAGCCTGTAATCTCGATAAACGCCTCTTCCAACGATTTTTTACCGGTTTTTGCTTTTAAAGATTCCGGCGTATCTATCGCCAAAATTTTTCCCTTTACGAGAATAGCAACACGGTCGCATAAAAGGCTTGCTTCCTCTAAATAATGAGTGGTAAAGAAAATAGTTACCCCCTGCTGGCGAAGATTGGATATCAAATTACGCAAAGAACGGCTAGCCACTACATCTAAACCGACTGTAGGCTCATCTAAAAAGAGAACTTCGGGATTATGCATTAAAGCCGCAGCAATAGTTAAAGCCCGCTTCATGCCGCGGGAAAATGTACGAAAGAAGCTATCTTTGCGCTCATAAAGCTTAAAGGTCTTAAGTAGATATTGCGCTTTTTTCTCGCGCTCAAGAGCAGGGACGCCATAAAGTTGCGCCATAAATATCAAATTATCCATCGCGGATAACTCATCATAAAGATTGGAAATTTCCGGGACAACCCCGATACGTTTCTTTATCCGCACAATTTGTGAATTAATGTCGAGCCCTAAAATAGACGCCTTCCCGTCTGTGGGCTTAGAAAGCCCTGTAAGCATCCTTATGGTCGTGGTCTTTCCCGCGCCATTCGGGCCTAAAAATCCAAAAACCTCCCCTTTCTCAACCTCAAAGTTAATATAGTCAACGGCGAGAATTTCGCCGTAGCGCTTCGTTAAATCTGACACTTGGATAACAATGTTTTTATTCATTTCTAAATTTTCCGTTTTTGATTTTACTAAAAAGATCTTGAAAATTTTTTTTATACTCCGGAAACACCCTTATGATGGATTCTCCTTTTGAATAAGCCATCGCTATCTCTTTTTTAAAAGGAATCTCCATTAATATAGGAATATTTTCCTTTTGGCAATATTCATGGGTCAATTTGTTACCCAAGTCTGAACGGTTTATCACTACCCCGAAAGGAATCTTCATTTTTTTTAACACTTCTACAGCCAGGATAAGATCATTTAAACCAAAAGGCGTCGGCTCTGTGACCAATATGGAATAATCGCTTCCTTTAACCGATGTAACCACAGGACATGATGTTCCAGGAGGCGCATCCATGATTACTGTTTTTTTAAAATTTATATGTTCTTTAACATGCCGGATCAGCGGCGGCGACATCGCTTCGCCTATATTAAGTTTGCCATGTATAAATTCTATATCACCGCAACCGCCGATTTCTACTACGCCGATTTCCTTATTTACTTCTTTTATAGCGTTTTGAGGACATAGCGCGGCACACGCTCCGCAACCATGACAAAGTTGGGCGAATACCAGCGTCGTTCCTTTTTTTCCATCCTGAGACGGCAAAACCGCTATGGCTTTATAAACACATATTTTGGCGCATTTCCCGCAAGTGTTACACAATGATTCATCGATTTCAGGTACGGGTATATAGGCCTTCTTTTGTTCTGTTATTATAGGCTTTAAAAAAATGTAGGCATTTGGTTCTTCAACGTCACAGTCAAGAAACTGAACATTCTTTAAAGATAGCGCCAAATTAACCGCTATCGTAGTCTTTCCAGTACCGCCCTTACCGCTCGCGACTGAAATAATCATGAGCTCTTTCCTTTTTATTCTTTCATCATCGGCGCGCTTAGCTACCTTTGCCCGGCATTCCGAATTTAGACCCCACGTTCGGATTTTCTACCGGTTTCAAATTGCCAGTTTTATATTTCTCAACAGCGTCTCGAACCGTCCCTAAAAGACCGGTATATATCTTTATGCCACCGGCATGCAGTGTCTGAAAAGCGTTTGGGCCGATATTCCCGGTCAAAACGGCTTTTACGCTCTTAGAGGCCATGAATTGCCCCGACTGGATACCTGCACCTCCGGAAAATTGAGCGCTCTGGTTCTCTACAGCTTCAAAATCAAGCGTATCCGTATCGACTATTATAAAGAACTGGCATCTGCCGAAACGCGGATCAACCTGGTCATCAAGCGTCTTGCCCTGAGATGTAACGCATATCTTCATGATCAATCCCTCCTTAACTACGGTATATATCGTATTCTTTGCGTGAATTCTCGTTCCCGGTTTTAGTTGCAAGAAAATCTTCCAGTGCCTCTTTTACGTTGCCGGAATAATCAAAAACCTTTACGCCCGCATTCGCTAACTTCTGCTGTGCGCTTGCGCTCATTTCGCCGGCAATAACATGAGTAACTCTGTATTTGAGCAATTCGTCCGCAGCAAAGCGCCTCATGCCATTTTGGGCCGATGTATTCTCGACTATCCTGCTATGTTTTATTTTACTGTTTTCGATATCTAACAGAAAAAAATACCTGCATTGCCTGAAGTAGCCGGCAATATCGCCATAAAGGCCGCTTTCGTTCTTAAGCGTTATCCCCAATCTCATGTTGCACCTCTCTTTCCAGGTATTAGTGTTCACAACCATCCTTGTTAAGATGGTCGCACTCTGTCTTATCCAACCCGTGGCCTTTGCCTGCTCCGGGCTTGCAAAGGCTTTCTCCGCCTTCAAGTTTGCCGCTTATAAGCTTATCTATTATCTCGCTTATTTTGCCGTTTACCCCTACTATCGCCTGGATACCAAGCTCTTGAAAGAAACCTGTAGCTCGCATACCCATCCCACCAGCCACTATGCATTCCACCCCCCTTTTATGCAGAAATTGAGGGATAAAGCCGGGCTCATGACCAGGATTTTTTACACTTTCTTTTTTAATCAGCTTGTTATTCTCGATATCGACGATAGTATAAGACAGACACCTTCCAAAATGAACCGATACGTATTCTCCATCCGTCGAAATAGCTACTCTCATGCTTTTCACCTCCTCGTAATGAGCATAGGAAAGGCTTTGACAGTAAAAACCAAAGCCCTTCCTATTCTTCACCGCTACTCACTGGCCTTTGAGCCTTGGGCCTTTTCTATCGCCGTAAGGCGCTCCTGAATCGCTCCAAGCTCTCCTTTGAGCAACTCGGACTCCTCTTTCAACATCTCGGACTCTTCTCTTTCTGAAAGATCTGGCGCATACCCCATGCCAAAAGCAGAGTAACCGAAATCCGCCCTTGCCCAACCGGAAAGACCTGTGGCGTAGTACATATTCCTACGCCCCCTGCCTCCGCCTCTTCCGAAGAACCCGCAGCCAAAAGGTCTTGGCCTAATACCGGCTGCGGGCGCTACACAAAATCCGCGTCCACCTCCTGTCATCGGGCCCATACCCCTGGGACCTGTTCCGTCAAAACCTGGCATCTTAATCACCTCCTTTTCTTATGTTTTTGTTATTGAAAATCATTTCCATTTATAGTGAAAAAATATATCTGCCCTATTTCTTTTTCTTACACTTTTCGCATAGGCCATAAAATTGAATTAAATGGTTGGTGATCGCGAAGTTATATTTTTGGGAAAGTCCTTTTTCGGTTTGTTTAAGAAGCTCTATTTCGTCATCTATAAAATCTGTGTAATCAATCGCCCTTTTACAATTGGTGCATATTAAATGGTGGTGGTGAGTACTCCTTTTTGATCCTTCCGCCAGTTCATACCGAGCTCTACCATCACCAAAGTCGAATTTAAAGACCAATCCCAGATTGACAAGAATCTCAAGAGTCCTATATATAGTAGTAAGGCCTATGGCCGGATATATGGCATGCACCTTCATATATATGTCCTCGGCGCTTAAATGCTTGTCGGCCTTGGTAAGCACATCGAGAATAGCTTCCCGGCCAACGGTTATCCTGTAACCGCAGCCCCTAAATCTTCTGTGCCACCATACCGGGCCTTGTCCGTTTCTTCTTGGCATACCAATATACTCCTGAATCACTATCCCCTTATGAGAGCCATCGCCTCGCTCCTGGTCTTCTCGTTCTTCCTGAATACTCCACGTATAGCGCTCGTGATCGTCATAACACCCGGCTTCTTGATTCCGCGCATACTTAGGCACATATGCTCCGCCTCTATAATAACCAGGGCACCTTTGGGCTTCAATTTCTTCATGATTATATCAGCTATGTCGGTCGTAATACGCTCCTGGACCTGAAGCCTCTTGGCGAAGATATCTACCACTCTGACAAGCTTACTTAAACCAGCCACCCTGTTATTACTCGGTATATAAGCTACGTGTGCCTTGCCTACAAAGGGGAGCATATGATGCTCGCACATTGAATAGAAAGGTATATTCTTTAAAAGCACTATCTCATCGTGCTCTTTCTCAAATATCACTTCCAGCTCTTTTTCTGGATCGGACTTCGTCCCTGACAGTATCTCTTCATACATCTTGGCTATGCGCCGCGGCGTATCTTTTATATCTTTTCTCTTCGGATCCTCGCCGACGGCTATAAGAATATCACGCACCGCTTTTTCAATTTTTTTAGCATTCATCATCTTTCCTTGTAAGCCTGTAGTATACCGGATCCTGCACCGTTTCCTCTTGGCATATCAGCCGTCTCCTTAATGGTAATGGTTTCCATTATCAAATATACACTATACGACTATTTTTGTCAAGCGTTTTTGTTTTAATTACAGGTTCGTTCGTTTACTGTGGCTTATAATCGTTTGTATATATCTTTGGCAATTTTCTTGCCCGATAATAACATACCGCCGAATATCGGTCCCATACGAGGCCCTCCAAAAACAGCATTCGCGCACATACCGCATGTGTAAAGCCCAGGGCAGACCTCTTTTGAATTCTTAACTATCGTCTCCTCAGCCACATCTGCCCACATAGATCCCTCACCAAGGCATTTCCCGGTCTTTGTCTTCAGTCTTATGCCCGACTTCTTCTCAACTATATGAACAACTTCGGCGGCATGGCCCGTAGCATCAATAACAAATTTCGCTCTCATAGTAATAGGATCCACATGAAGTTTCGCCATCTCTACCGCTGTCCAGTTCAGGACAAGGCCACAGACACGCTTTTCTCTTACCATCACATCTTCACAGCTTATCAGATTAAATATCTTTGCTCCGGCCTTAACGGCTTTCGAGCATATAGTGGAGACGGCCTCGATAGAATCGGCAAGATAATAGCCCTCGCTATAACGACGCGTCTTAACATCGAGCTCATCGAGTAACTCTTTAGCCTTCTCTTGCACCACTATTTCATTAAACATTATCCCACCACCCCACATACCTCCGCCGATCGAAAGCTTCCTTTCGAACAGAGCAACCTTTTTCTTCCCTTTGGCGAGGTAATATGCCGCCGCCATACCCGCGGGACCTCCCCCGACTATCGCGACATCCACATCGAGAGCGCCAATAAGCTTCTCTTTATATGATTCTATGATCGCCTTTGATATAGTAATTTCATCAAGCTTCATTTTCTCTCCTTCTTCATTGAGACTGAATTATGCAGCAAAAATAGAAACCCCTATATCAAACGCATTCCAATATCTTTCTTGCTCTATCAGCTTGTTTAAAATCAGTCCTAATATATCTTCAATATTTAATCTATCAGATATGAGGCTTAATCGCGGCTTCAAGTTCTTCCTTGGGAAGCGCGCCTATGAACTTATCTGCCACTTTCCCCTTTTTGAAAATCGCTAATGTCGGTATACTCATAATGCTGTAGTCAGAAGCTGTTTCGGGGGATTCGTCTACGTTTAGCTTGCACACTTTTAGTTTACCCTTGTACTTCTTAGCAATTTGTTCAACTACCGGAGCAACCATAAGGCAAGGACCGCACCATGTAGCCCAAAAATCTACCAGAACAGGTAAGTCTGATTCCAGTACTTCCTGTTTAAAATTTTTATCATTAACTTTTATTTCCATTTCTTGCCACCTTCCTTTCCTTTTACATAATTTTACACATTTTTTGCCAAACTATTTATTACCGAGGGAAATAATTCGGCATGCGTATGAGGCAAAAATAAGGCACCAGCATACTCATCCATAAACGACGGTTCAATACTTAGTTCTATGTAAGTCATTTTTTGCGCGATGGCTTTGGCATTAAAAAAATCTTCGATGGATAAAAGCGATTGCCGTGCGCCGGATAAAGAACTATTTCCTACAAACTCAAATTTATCAATGGGCAAGTCAGGCAATAAACCAATAAAAATAGACTTTTTCACATCAAGAAAATTACCGAATCCTCCCGCGACATAAAGTTTATCTATATTGTCAAAAGTTAATCCCATATGTCGTATAAGTATAGACGCGCCGGCATAAACAGCGGCTTTAGATCTTATTAGATTAGCAATATCGCTGTCGCTTATCGTAATATCGGAATCTATGCCTGTTTCATTCTTATAAACCAATATGAATTCCATGCCTTCGTTTGTTTTTCTTAATCTTAGATTTCTCGCGTTTTCCTGGATTTTCCCCGACCTGTTTATGACTCTATTTTTTAACATTTCAGCCAAACAATCTATTAATCCTGAGCCGCATATTCCGCTTGGCTTAAGGTCTCCGATAGCGGAATATTCAATACCATATTCTGAAGTTATTTTTATTCTCTGAATTGCTCCTTTCGTCGCCCGCATCCCGAATTTAATACCACATCCTTCGAAAGCGGGCCCAGCAGAAGCAGAGCAGCAAACCAGCCACTCCTTATTGCCTAAAGCTATTTCACCGTTTGTGCCAATATCTATAAGCATTGAAATCTCTTCTTTTTCATTCATTCCGCAGGAAAGAACTCCTGCTGTAATATCTCCGCCAACATAACTTGAAACCCCCGGCATACAGTATATCGGCGCTTCAGGATTAATCTCAATATCTATTTCCTTTGCAGTAACATTGGGATAAAATGTTGCGACCGGAATATACGGATCTCTACGGATATGGCATGGTTCAAGTTTAAACAAAAGATGGGCCATAGTAGTGTTCCCGGAGAATAAAAGTGATGTAATATCCGATTGATCAAAATCTATTCTTTCGGAAATTTCCTTTATTAAATCGTTGATATTCTTAACCACTACCCTACATAAATCCTCCAAACCATTCTGCTCGCACGCGTAAATTATTCGAGATATGACATCTTCACCAAAAGCAGTCTGCCGATTGTAATCTCCCACAGTATCTATAATTTCACTTCTGGACAGATCGATCAACTGGGCAACTACCGTAGTTGTCCCTACATCAATGGCCAACGCATAATTGTGATTAGAAGTATCTCCCGGTTCAATTTGAATTATTTCATAAAAATTATCTCTTTTTGCCAATGTTACCGTAATCTCCCAATTCTTTTCTCTTATAATGCTGGCAAGCGTTCTGGTTACAGATAACCTTATCTCAAGATGGGCTATGTTTTGCTTCGATTTTATTTCTCTTAAAAGTCTTTCCAAATCACTCAAATTATCCTGAGGCGTGGGATAAGGTAATTTTAAATAAACCTTTTTAACCAATGGCTCACGCAAAAGAGGTTCTTTCAAATGCTTAGCGGCGACTGTTTCTTGTTCAATTTTCCCATACTTAAATATATCCCTTTTCGGCATAGTAGCGGTCAAAATCTGGATATCCCCAAGCATTGACTCCTTGGGAATTTCCAATTCAACATCGCCCAAAACCCTGGCCTGACAAGCAAGCACATAATCTTTTTTAATCTCCTCGTTAGTAAGCAAAAAACTGGGCATTGCCCGAACTCTTCCTTTTTTCACAATAACCTTGCATTTTCCGCAAGTACCAGCTCCGCCGCAGGTATTGTTAATATGAGCTCCCGCTTTTTGAGCTGCCTCTAATAAAGTAGCCCCTTCTTTTATCGCAATCCTTTTATCCCCTGGCGAAAAGGTTACTGTATATTCCACTCTTCAATCTTCCCTTTCTTGTACTTATTCCAAGCTAGAAAATTCTATCCCGCAATAGATGCTTTAATCTATCCAATGAAATTTTGCAGGGTTCTATATTGAGCTTCATCCAATCGGCAAATTCAAGTATTTTTTCAGGCGAAGTGGTTGAATATTTCTCAAATATACCCATAGGATCAAGCAAAATCGCCTTATCGTGCCAGGGGAAAGTTTCATTGGCCTTCCCCCTGTCCCAATCCTTAAAAATTACTTTCCAATATTCCAGCCAGCCTCCGGAAAGCCAATAAACCTTTCGGCCTTCGCTTATTTTTTGTTGTTCTTCCACACTAACCAGCATATCAATACAATTTTTGGCCTCAATTCTTTTAGCGTTCACACCCGTTTCCTGAATCAATATGTCTATATCTCTTGAGGGATTTTTAACATCAACGTAACACTTATCTCCATAAACAACTATAACCTTTGGCGAAATTTTTTTGGCCTCATCAATCTGCCCTTTAAGCTGTTTCTCAAGTTCGCCGGGGTTCTCATGTAAACCAGGTGTTGTATAAAGAATCCTATCGGTATTCAAAAAACTTGTTTTATTTAAATAATTCAGCTCCTGACGTAACGTACCGCAGGATACAATAGTATGCTCTTTAAAATCATACATATATGTTAATCCGCATCTAAACTTCTAAAGTTTCACCTACGACTACATGCGTAAAATTATTCCCGTATTTTTTCTTAAAAAGTCCTATTGCCTCCGAACCGCTACAATGAGTAGGGCCGACTCTTTTAACTTCCAGCTCCTTAAATTTTTCCACTACAATTTCTATGGCCCGCTTATCCGACTCCATTAAGTGAAACCCACCTAAAACAAGGTAAATATGTTCACCGGGGAATTTTGATTTTACCTTCTCTACAATTTTTAAAATTCCGGGATGAGCGCACCCTGTAATTACAATAATGCCGTTTTTTGTTTTCATGATAGCCGCCTGTTCCGGCATATATTTACCGTGATAGGAACCGGAAATTTCACCGGTAATAAAAATGTTCTTCGAAATTTCCTTTAGTTTATCAGATTGGATAAGTTCTCCTTTTAATCCTTTTGCTTTTTCTTTGAATTCTTTACTAAAATTCGGGCAAATATAAACTTTACACCCATTTCGTTTTTTCAGTATATCCCAAAGTCCGCCCCAATGATCCCAATGGTCGTGAGAAATTATGATTGCTTCAATCCCTGCTGCATTTATCCCCATGTCATTCATATTCCCGATAAGCCATGGGCCTTTTTCACCGGTGTCAAATAAAATTCTACCATCAATCAAAAATGAAATGCCCCAGCCGGTATGAAGTGCTTTATTTTTCGCAACCTTATCAAAAAGAACTTTTATACGCATTCTTAGCTCCTTACAATATATTTCGCTGATCTTATCTTAAAAATATTCATTATTATTTTTCTATGGGACCAAAACGGTATAATAGGTAAATCTTTCTTGCTGAAAAATGCCGCTTCTTTTAATTCGTCATTTAATGATAATATATTCTTAGAAACACTAACTTCATAACCGATAACAAGGATCGAACCGTAATATCTGGTTTTTTGAATATAGACACCTATTAATCTTCTGACCGTACCTTTTAAGCCTGTTTCTTCTTCAAGTTCTCTCAGACAGGCAGTTTCGGGAGCCTCTCCTGATTCGATAAAACCGCCGGGTAATGCCCATTTATTTTTACCCGGCGCAAAACTCCTCTTGGCTATAAGTATCTTATTCTCTCTGTTTTTTACCGCGCAAACTACCACGGGCAAAGGATTTTTATAATATATCCAGCCGCATTTCTGGCATACTAATTTCCTCCGGCCGTCTATCTGCTTCCTGCGTAGATAGAATCTACATAAAGGGCAAAATTTAAACCCATACATGGACGATCCTTCCATTTTATGTATTGCCTTTCCAATTTTTCTGCTCTTTGTCTAAAAATATCCCGCGTTCTTGCTCGTCCATTATTATTTCTCTTATCTCGCATTCTACGCCTAAATCGGCAATGGGCTTTCTTACACTATCTATAATCCTACCCCTGATAGGAACATTCGGTACGGGAAACGCTATAGTTACTATGACTTTATTATTTTTGACCGCAACATCACTAATCATCCCCAAATCTACCAAAGTGCTATCGATAGCGGGATGTCTCACTTCCGCTACAGCTTTGCGAATATCCTGTTCAGAAATATTTTTAGCCATTAACCATTCCTCCTTGGTTTAAAATCAAAAGTCTGTTTACCAATCTTTATCCCGGAATTTTATCCACTGCCTATGTATTTACTAACTAATGCTGTCTTGGTGCCCAAAGGCACTAAGCTAATTTCCATTATGGGCATTTTAATTATTTCTTCTTTTAAAAGCTAGTGGGGACAAGTTCCCGTGGGGCAGCTTGGCCCGAAAGAAGATTTATCTTTAGAGCCTCCAACACTAAATCCTGAAAGCAATCTTTCAATATTTTCACTATTACATTTCTTACATTTAAACATTGGTTTTTCTGAAGTTACCCCCACTAATAAATCAAATTTATTGCCACAGTCTTTACACGCATAAACATAGATTGGCATAATAATCACCCCCTGTTTATATTCTTAAAATTCATTTAGCTATATATATTTCTTAATCGTATAACTTTTATAATAATTTGGGCTTAAGAGTTAATCTCTTCTTAATCCTTAAATATTTCATTCAATATGTTTGTTATCTGGTTTTCCTTTTGAATACTGGTTGTAGCTTTAACAGCTCTGCCATTTTTAAAATAAACAGTAAATGGCAACCCCATGAAAGAACGACATTCCGGCAAATTTTTGATAAAAGAAGCGGATGGTATATCAAAATCCATATCTCTCATTTGAACATGCGGATGTTTCTGCTCTAATTTTTCCATAATACCATAAACAGGAAAACACATCGGCCCCATTCTTCCACAGCAAATCATAACATTCGCGTTATTTTTTAATAACTCCTCAATTTCTTCACGACTCTCTACATGCCCGAGATTTGTATCTAGCATTACCGCACCTCCTATTGGTTATTTGTAGGCCGCTACTTTAGCTATAATTTTATCTGGTGAAATTATATGTAAACCCAACCCAAGGTCTTTTACCGAGTCCGCGCCTAAGGCCAACCCTAAAAGTTGAGGATAAAGAAGAACGGGTAAGTTATACTGTTTATTATACTCTTTATTTACCTCCTTCTGTCGGTCACTGTACATAAGATAACAAGTTTGGCATTGAAGAACCATTGCGTCTATTTCTTTACCCATCAAATCATTGAGTTTCTTTTGTACTAAGGAATCAACTAAATCTTCAGAAACCGGAAAAACCTTTCCTCCACAACAAAGACCGAGGGTCTCATATTCAACAAGATGAGCTCCCGTAGCAGAAATAAGCTCATGAAGTGTCTTAGGGTTATCCGGCTCTTCAAACCCACCAAAGGCGGACTTTGGTTTTAAATAATGGCAACCGTAATGAGGGACTACCCGTAGGCTGGATAAATCTTTTTTTACCTCTCTCTTTATTTTCTCCACACCTATATCCTCATAGAGAACTCTTGAAATATGTTTTACCTTAACCTTCCCCTTGTATTCCAAACCAACTGTTCGCAATTTTTCATTTATTCTATTTCTAGTTATCGTATCATTCAGTTTTTCTATCGTTTCTGCCAAAGCGCCGGTACAGGCAGCGCAAAGAGTAAGAATATCTAATTCCCTTGCCTCGGCAAAAGCCAAATTCATTGTTGCCATTAAAAGCCCTGTCTCTATGCTCAAATTAACCTGATTAATACCGCAGCAAACAAAATCCTCGATATCAATCAACTCAATTCCAAAATATTTACAAACCCACCTGGAGGCAAGTTCATACTGAAGAACCTTTGTGGGTGTAGTGCAGCCTAAAAATAAAGCATATTTATTCATTCTGAATTAACTCTTGGCTTAACTTTATCGATACTTGTTGACTTAATTATTTTCTTGAGTTTCTGGTGATCCTCCTTTAGCGGAGGAAGTAAAAACCCTTCTCTTTTTTTAACCCAGTTATCTTCAGTAGGAAAAACTATACCTGTTTCGATCACCTGCCTTGTCTGCTCAACCCAGGCTGCCGGCGCATAACCTTCTTTGGCCGCCATATTCTTTAAGACATTCAAGATATTAAAAAACTTAACATTCTGAGGGCAGCGTTGTTCGCAATTGTGGCAGGTAGCGCAATACCAGATATAAGGACTGCTTAAAACCTGCTTTTTCATACCTAATCTCACCATCTTGGCAAGTTTCTTCGGGTTATATTCCGGAAATACTTCATGGATAGGGCACCCTGCCGAACAAGTCCCGCAACTAAAACAGGCATTTAAACCCTGCGCATCAGGATATAGCAAAACCAAAGATTTAAAATTCTGGTCAAGCTCTGATGTAGAAACCGGTTTTTTAAATTCAATCCTTCGGCCTTGCTCAGGATTGATACTGAGCGTAGTCGAAGTACCAAGCGTCTTTTTAGGCTTATTCACCCTTCTTGAGTTCCTCCATAAGCGCTTTCTTTAATTCTTCCTTTTTTGGTACTCCCATAAATTTAAGTTCGCCATTAATAGCTATGGCAGGAACCGACATGATGCCATACTGTGATGCTCTAGTAGTATCAACGGTTATATCCACTTCCTCCACTGTTATCTCACCCTTTAACTCTTCGGATAAACTTTTAAGCATCTCCTTTACTACCGGACAACCAACACACCCGGGTGACATAAATTCCTCTACATAAACCTCTGCCATAATTAATATCTCCTTAATTTGGCCTGTTTGATTTCACAATAAGCTCGGGCAGTTGTATTTCGCCTTTCCTTAGTTCGCTATCCGTGCAAGACACTGCTGCTTTTGCCTGCACAATTGAATCGGGAATATCTTTCGGCCCTTGTGCTGAACCGCAGATATAAACACCCCTGACATTTGTCTCAACAGGCCGAAGCTTAGGATGGACTTCCTTAAAAAAGCCGTTTCCATCCAAATTTATGCCTAAAAGCTCCGCAAGCTGTTTTGCGCCCTTAGATGGCACAGTCGCGCAAGATAATATAACTAAATCCACTTCCAACCTAAGAAGCTCACCTATATCAGAATCCTCAACCTTCAAAATAAGGTTTTTTGTTTCGGAATCTTCAATAACCTCCGCGGGCCTGCCATGAATGAAATTAACACCGATCTCTCTAGTGCGCTTGTAATATTCTTCAAATCCCTTGCCGGTAGTACGCATATCTATATAAGAAATATAAACTTGAGTATCAGGTAAAACCATCTCCTTTATTATCTGAGCATGCTTTAACGCGTACATGCAACAAACAGCGGAACAGTATCCATTCGCATTCTCATCACGTGAGCCCACACATTGAATCATCGCGACACTCTTTGGCTCTTCTCCATCAGTAGGCCTTAAAAGTTTACCCTTTGTAGGCCCATCTATATCCAGAAGTCTTGCCAGCTGAAATTGAGTGATAACATTACCATACCGCTCATACCCATATTCGGTCTTATGCGAAGGATTATATTCATCAAAACCCGTAGCCACAATAATGGCACCCACCCTTAACTCTATTGCCTTAGGCTGCTGCCCAAAATCTATTGCTTGAGCAGGACAAGTCTTCTCGCATAACCTACAAGAACCTTTCTGAAAATAAAGGCAATTTTGGGCGTCTATGACAGCTTTCCTGGGTATCGCCTGATCATAAGGTATGTATATTGCCCCACGCCCACCCAATCCTTTCGAATATTCATTGTCGATCACCTTTGTAGGACATTTTTCAATGCATAACCCGCAGCCAGTACATTTTTTTTCATCAACATATCTGGGTTTTTGATTAACTACAACACTGAAATTACCTATATGGCCTTCCACATTTTTTACCTCTGAATTGGTCAATAAATTTATGTTCGGATGGATATTGGCAAACGCGGTCTTAGGCGCTAATATGCAAGGAGCGCAGTCATTTGTGGGAAAAACTTTATAGAGTAATGCCATCTTACCTCCTATAGTCGGCAATCGCTCTACAAGGTGTACCTTATACCCTTTATCCGCTAAATCTAAAGAAGCTTCTAATCCCGCCACACCTGCCCCAATGACCAAAACTGACTGATTAACTTCTACGGTAACCTTGGGGATTATCCGCTTTAAGCGCATTCTTTTTACAGCTTGCTCGATGAGCCTTTGGGAGTTTTCTAATGCCTGTTCCGGGCCAACCTTACTTGGGCTGCCAAACATAGTCCATTTTCTGATATCAATTAAATCTATAAACGCAGGATCTATTCCCAAATGCTTTGTGCATCGTTGAAAAGTCGTCAAATGCAAACCAGGGTCACAGGCGACAACAACAATTCTGCCTAACTCATTATCCTTTGTGGCATTCTGAATGGCAATCTGACCTTCTTCAGAACAGGAAAACTTATTATCAGTAACAAAAACAACTCCCTCCAGTTTCTTTGAGCTTTCAACTAAAGCCTTTATATTTACGCCTCCGGCAATATTCTTGCCGCAATGGCATATAAAAACACCTATTCGTTTCTGCTCTTTATCTTGCGCCAATTTTAAATATCCCCGCTTTTATCAACCTTTCGACAGGCTCAGGGTTGATACTGAGCCGCCGTCGAAGTATCAAGTATGTCATTAATCGCCATAGCCGCCTGGGCAGCAGCTGTTACCATCCTCTTTACCGGATGATTAGTTACGTCGCCAACCGCATATATGCCATCAATATTCGTTCTTCCTTTTTCATCGACAATAATATAGCCTTTTTCATTTATGCTTATTCCGGCCTTTTCTGCCAACTGGCTATTAGGCGCCTCTTCTAACTGAAAAAATACGCCATCGGTATCTATTTCTCTAATTTCTTGAGTTTTCTTATTAAACAAAACAACGCTTTTTATTTTAACATCTCCTTTGAGTTCTTTTACTTCCACATTATTTAAAATTTCCGCTTTCTTTGCTATCAATCTCTCTATAAGAATCTTCTCTGCCTCTATTCTGGGCCTTAAACATATCAAAACCACCGATGACGCCAATTCAGATAAATATGAAGCAACTTCTGCCGCGGGACTGCCTTCTCCTATTACAACTACCTTTTTATTTCTAAAAAAGGTACCGTCACACACCGCGCAATAGCTAACTCCCTTTCCGCGAAATATATCCTCACCGGTTACACCAAGCGCCCTTGGGTACCTTCCCGAAGCAATAATTACGTTATCGGCTGTATATTTAGATTTATCTGTTTCCACTATCTTTTCTCTGCCTTCAAGATGCAAATTAAGAACTTTCTCAAACTGGCATATTTCAATCTTGGATCCCTTACACTGCTCAACCATTCTATCGATTAAATTTTTGCCGCTAAGGCCTTCGCTAAAACCAGGATAGTTTTCCAATAGGGGAATTTCCGCAGCTAAACCTCCGGGAATATTTTCCTCAAAAATGGATGCCTCAAGGCCGAAATAGCGCGCATATATGCCCGCGCTAAGGCCTGCCGGTCCCGCGCCTATTATGATTACATTCCGATGCCGCATTTTGCTTTCTGCCATTTTTTTCAAATATTATTCACCCGCTATTGCCGTCAAGGCGCACCGTTTAACGCTTCCTAAAATTTAATATATAACCTTTTACCTTGTTATCGTCATGAATTAATTCAGTATGAATTTCCCTTTCAAATTTGAAACCGGATTTTTCAATTTCCTTTTTAATTTCTTGGTTCGAGGTGACGTCTGTATGCGTAACAAGATGAGTCGGATAAACTGAAACAAGACCATTCTCCTTAGCAATTTTCTTGATAGTTCGATATAGTTTCATCCTATCTTTTACAGTGCTTCTATCATTTTTACCCACTAAATGTATGGCATCATAACACAAAACCACATCAACCGTATCCGCGCCTAAAGGAATTTTCGTTTCTTCATTTATCAGTTCAACATTTGTTATCCTCTCCTCTTCTAATTTCCTCTTTAGCTTATTTAAAACATTTTTATCCTTATCCACGGCATATACTTTAGCGTTTGCGCCTACTACTTTTGAGGCGGGGATTGTGTAATGCCCCTCACCTGAGCCAAAATCTAACACGTTTTGGCCTTTTTTAACACCAACTCCTTCTAAAAACTTTTCACCATCCTCTTCTATCCACTTCCTAATATTGTCTGTCATCTTAATTGTGCTCTTCACTAAGCAAATTTCAAAATCAACATTTATTTGCTATACAGCTCTTCGAAAACGCTTTCGGCGGCTAACGCTATGGGTTCTCTGCCAGGATCCGGGGATAACTCCGGCTGACCGGCACATCTTACGGTAACTAAATCCAAAACCTTCAAGCCGCACCTTATCGCTAAAGCAACCACATCAATGTATCTCACCGGACATTCGGAATCACTGATTATCTGACCGCCTATCAATTTCTGGCTCTGTTTATCAAATATAAGCTTTACAGTATAGGGCTTTCGCTCCCGCATCATAGAATGTTTGCTAATAGACTCTTGTTTCGATGTAATCACCTCAATACCTTCCTTTTTAGCCTCCGATTCGGTGATACCTGCCCCTGCTATAGATTTATCAAAAAATTTCGTGCAAAAGCTGTTAATTAAAGGCGGGAACTTTACGTTAAAACCCAAAATGTTCTTAGCTATAACCCTCCCGGCGATAACCGCATTCGGGCGTAATTGGCCAAGCGCCGGTTTACCCGTAACATGACTCCGGTATTCTATAAGATCCCCCCCGGCGTATATATTAGGGTCCGAAGTCTGTAAATTCTGATTAACCTTTAAACCAAGCCTACCCAGCTCTAATCCGGCATCTTTAGCTAATTCAACATTACAGCGGGCGCCTGTGGAGATAATAATCATATCTGTATTCACTTCTTCGCCTGAAGCCAGTATTACGCTTTTGACAACATCTGTTCCGTTAATCGTTGTTACCTTTTGATTTAACTTTAGTTGCACCCCCTTATCTCTCATAAAATCCTGCACTTCTTCAGTCATATCTCTATCTAAAATACTTGGCATAATATGTTCGAGCATTTCGACAAGCGTTATTTTTATTCCCTGCCGGGAAAGTAAATAAGCCTCTTCAATCCCTATTGCGCCGGCGCCCAAAAGAACGACATTCCTCACGCGTCTTGAATTTATCCAATTGAGAATATTAACGGCGTCGCCGCTTGTGCGAAGAGTAAATACTCCGGGTAGGTCAATTCCTGGAATGGGGGGCATGATAGGTTTAGCGCCGGTAGCCAGAACAAGTTTGTCATAAGGATAAGTACCGCCATCAGCGGTTGTAACTATTTTTTTCTCTCTATCTACTTTAACCGCTGTTACATTTACCAACTTTATTCCCTTTTCTGTAAATATGCTATCGTCTTTATAAGAGGAATCTACCATAACATTACCGCAACATATATAAGGGGTCGCGCATCTTGTCAACAAGCCTTTTTCCTGCGGTTCCCGGATTATAGTTACCTCAAGAGAAGGTCTCAATTTTTTTACCGCTAGAGCGGCTAACGCGCCGCACCCGGAACATCCTATAGCGATTACTTTTCTTATTCCAGCCATTTCATTTCCTTTTTATCTTTTACAAACCCCATCCCCTAAACAAGAAGGTTTATCTCAAGCGTTTGAGTTCCTACGCTTTTTGAATAAAAATATAAAAACCCCCGCCAATACCATACCAAAACAAAAAATCTGCCCCATGGTAAATGGGCCTAAAATAAATCCTAATTGAGGATCGGGTTCTCGAAAAAATTCTATGAAAAACCTCAAAATCCCATAACCGACAAGATACAAAGAAAAAATAAAACCATCAAAATATTTTATTTTTCTTAAGCTCCAAAGAATTATAAAAAGAAAAATTCCTTCAAAGAACGCTTCATAAAGTTGAGAAGGATGCCGTAGCTGATGGGTTAAATCTAAGGGAAAATACATCCCCCAAGAAACATTAGTTACACGGCCATAGAGTTCGCCATTAATAAAGTTACCCAGCCTTCCAAAAGCATAACCTAAAGGAACAGCGGGAATAAAAAGATCAGCCAATCGCCAAAAATTTATCTTATTTTTGTAGCAAAAAAGGATGCAAACAACCACTACGCCGCATAATCCACCATGGTAAGACATTCCATAGATGCCGGTGTAATGAAATCCGCCGGAAAAATCAAAAGGAAAGACTATTCTAAACGGGTTGGCAATAAAATATTTGAGGTCGTAGAATAAAACATACCCTAATCTGCCTCCGATTAAAACACCAAATAGCACCCAAAAAATAAAATTACTGACAACTTTTTTTGTAAACTCAAATCTTTCTTTCTCAAGCCTATAAAGAACTAAACAATAAGTAATAAAAAATGCTACTACATACATTATCCCATACCAACGAATTTCCAAAGGCCCTACATGGAATGCAACTGGATTTATGTGCTCTGGAATATGTGACCAAATAGAAAATCTCATAAATTATACACATCGCTTATTTCTTGATGTAATCTCAATTTAAACTTCTCCAAAGCTTTCGTTAAAACCTTATACTTTGCCTCTTCTTTTTAAAGTATCCTTTTTGCTTACCGGTTTAACTTCTTTCAGTTCGGCTTCATAGACAGATATAGCATTTAAGCCTTCAAAGTACTTTTTGATTTTATCCAATTCCCCCCTAGACAAAGGTTTTACCTTGCATGGCCTTAAAGGAGTATTGATCTGGATCTCATTAGGGTTAATTTCTTTCGCTATTTGCGCGATCTCTTTTGCGTACATTTTATTTTCTTCCACAAACATAATCTGCAACGCCAATTTCCCAAGATAACAGCTTTTGAAATCTTTTATTGCATGGATAATAGTATCCAGCTTAATAGTTTTCATTGGTTGGTTAACCAATGCAAAAATATTCTGCGAGGAAGCGTCTAATTTGGCAACGACAAGATCCGCGCAAGCTAAGTCTTTTTGAACGTCTTCCCTATGCATCAGTGAAGAATTTGTCAGAACGGCTATTTTCTCGCGCCTGATTTTTTTCACCTCTTTAATCATCTGCCCTAAGTTTGCCGCTAAAGTAGGTTCGCCGGTTCCGGAAAAAGTAATATAATCTATTTTCAAGGGCGGCAAAGAATTCAGTTCGCCTATTATATCCGATGTTTGAATAAACGTTTTTCTCTCATCGGTTAATAATCTCGTTTCTCCGATCTGACAATATACGCAATCGAATGTGCAAACCTTTCCTTCTTGTGAGAGAGGGTCTATCCCCAAAGAGCTGCCCAGCCTCCAAGAAGGCACAGGCCCATAAATATATTTATAGTCTTTATCGCCCATTTAAAACCTCCGTTATCTGTGCCTTCTTTTTCTAGAAATTATCCTTTTACCCCCTCATCATCTTTGTCCCGCATTTAGGACAATTTATTGAATAGCAAGGAGCTCCTTGCTGATGGGACGCTCTCTCGCCACAACTTGGACAAACACAGATCCCGCCGGGACCCGCGCCCGGGCGATTGCCGCCTATCCTACCGCGTCCTCCGCCTCTACCCATGCCTCTTCCTGTCCCTGGACCTCCTCCAGAAGGGCCTGTTCCGTCTCCACCTGGCATATTAATCACCTCCTTACGATCTTTTTACTTATTGCCACCTGCCCGGTCCTGGCTAACTCCCGTACCCCCAATTTATTCAATTCATCCAAAAGACTTTTTATCTGAATCCGATCTCCAACCGCCTCAATAATCGCGGTATCATCTTTATGATAAACGATCTTACCTATATACTTATTAAATATCACCCCCAATCTGGCCTTGTTTTTTATTGAATATTTTACATTAGCCAAGACTAACTCGCGTCCAACATGCTCCTTTTTGGTAAAATCAATAACAGTGACTATATTAATCAACTTATTTAACTGCTTTTTAATCTGCTCTAATATCTTTTCATCCTGCGATTCAATCACTATGGTCATATAGGAAACATTAGGGTCAAGCGTCGCGGACACCGCTAAAGACGCGATATTGTAACCGCGCGCGCTGAATAATCCGACGATGCGCGCCAAGACTCCGGATTTATTCTCCACTAAGACCGATATGATATGTTTCATTAAGCCAACCCGCCTATAATCTTATTTATTGCCTCTCCAGCCGGGACCATAGGGTATACGTTCTCTTCAGGCTCGATATGAAAATCGACAAACACAGTGTTATCTATTTCCAAAGCCTTATCGATCGCGGGCCTCACTTCTTCTTTTTTGGTCACTAAAATGCCCACCGCGCCGTAACTGTCCGCAAGTTTTACAAAATCAGGGCTTGAAAGACAAACCTGTGAATAACGCTTCTTATAAAAAAGCTCCTGCCATTGCCGCACCATACCTAAATATCCGTTATTGAGTATAAAAACTTTGACATTTATTTTGTTGGCAACGCAAGTGGCTAATTCCTGAATATTCATCTGGATCGAACCATCGCCCGCTATATCAATCACCTGTTTATCTGGGCGGCCCATTTTTGCTCCCATCGCCGCGGGGAAACCAAAGCCCATAGTCCCGAGTCCGCCGGATGAAATAAATGTGCGCGGCTCGGCATATTTATACCACTGCGCGGCCCACATCTGATTTTGTCCTACTTCGGTGGTAATAATAGCGCCGCCTTTGGTTGCTTCGTAAGTCTGTTCTATCACATATTGCGGTTTGATTTTCCCGTCATCTTTATATTTTAAGGAATATTTTTTCTTCCAATTTTTAACCCTTTTAAGCCATTCTGTTGTATTGGGGGATTCTTTAATCTGTTTCAACAGCTCTCCTAATATATTTTTCGC
>Ga0268276_1000532_pt1 | contig 44890 bp, 39 predicted proteins | sample saktaG_4_FD_190145 | JGI IMG/M metagenome (GOLD analysis project Ga0268276, IMG submission 190145) | Saline water microbial communities from Sakinaw Lake, British Columbia, Canada - sak_2010_1_5_45m | ecosystem: Environmental > Aquatic > Non-marine Saline and Alkaline > Saline ...
TATTATTAATAATGATATTAATTTAACAATAGATTTAATTTATGTCAAGTAATATATTGCCGCCAATTACATTATATTCAGTATGTTATAGCGATTTGTGACTTTTTACGAAACCATCAAATTTCAAATTATATATTTTTATTTGCCGAGATTCCTGCCAGAAACCCGGTTGAAAATGCGGCCTGGAGATTATATCCGCCAGTGTCGGCATCGATGTCAATAACTTCTCCTGCAAAGAATAGTCCGCTGACCAAGCGGGATTCCATTGTTTTCGATTGAATTTCTTTAACATCGATTCCACCAGCTGTGATGATGGCTTCTTCAATCGGACGATAACCGATAATGTTAAATTGAAGATCCTTGAGCCAGTTGCGGAGAGTTTGACGTTCTTTAGATGTAATATCACTGACTATTTTTTCAGAAGGAATTTCAGTCAAATCGATACAAATCGGAATCAGACTGCTGGGCAACAGGGATTTTAAAATTGTCTGGAATTGTTGCTTGGAATGTTCACCGAAATCCCGTAATAATCTGGCATCAAGTTTTTGATAGTCCAAGGCCGGTTTCAGATCAATGGAAATTTCAACGATTGATTTTTGGTCGAGTGCATCCACAGCTTGCCCGGAGAGTGTCAGGATAATTGGTCCGGTGAGACCAAAATGGGCGAACAGCATCTCACCGAATTCTTCTGCCTGCTTCTTTCCGTCTTTCCACAATGACGCCGATACATTTTTCAGGCTGAGTCCCTGAAGTTGCCGGGCCGTATTACCGGCCGTTTCAAGGGGGATTAGTGCCGGACGAATATTTATGATTTTATGACCGGCTTCCAGCGCCAGTTTATAACCATCTCCGGTGGAACCGGTACGGGGATAACTTTTTCCACCGGTAGCCAGAATTACAGCATCGGTTGGGAAATACTCTTTTCCGTTGGATTGCAGGGATTCGACGCCAACAATTTTACGGTCGATAATATTCAGTCTGGAAACTGCAGACCCGGTCTTGATTTTACACCCTGTTTTTTCAAGCCAGCGGATCAGGGCCTCGGTTACTATTGGTGCGCTTTCACATTCCGGAAAAACCCGGTTACCCCGTTCCACAATCGTGGTAATCCCGTTTTGAGCCAGTAATTCCCGGAGATCATTGACGAAAAAGCTGTAAAACGCTGGTTTAAGAAAACGCCCGTTTTTTCCAAAATGGTGAATGAAATCATCGATGCTGGTATCATTTGTCAGATTGCAGCGGCCTTTGCCGGTGATGCGCAGTTTGCGGCCGAGGCGTTCCATTTTTTCGAGCAGTAAAACCTTTTTGCCCCGCAGCGCTGCCTGTCCGGCTGCCATGATGCCCGCTGGTCCGCCGCCAATGACAATAACGTCGTATTTATTTTTATTTATCATACCTGAAATTAATTGACGCCATTTGACTGTTTACCGGGATCCTTTCTCCAGATAATGTAGGAGTAGGCAAAGGCAATGATTACCGTTCCAAAAACAGTGCAAAGTAAAACGATCATGGTTATTTTTCCGGTACTCAGGAGACTGCTCAGGACAATTAAAAAACCTGACAGAATAAACAGCCGTCCACCAAGACGGTGAGTTTTATTCCAGGACAGTTCACTGGAAAGTGTCCACGGGGTCTTGATACCGAGCATGAAATTGCTGCGAACTTTGCCCATGTAATTTCCAATGACAATGAAGAGTGCGCCAATCAATGCGGGGACAATTTTATCAATACTGAAGGCTTTTCCCAGGGCATTCATAACGACAATAACATGCAAGCTGGCAAAAACAAGTACAATACTGATCAACATCAGATTATACGCTTTCATCGACATCTTGATATGTTTTTTTCGGGGTTCAATGTTAGGAACCAAAACCAATAATATGCTGATAAAGAATACGACGATTGGCATCATAAAAATGCCGAGGAATTTTCCGGCGTAGCGGTCGGGTTGTCCATTGACATTCCAATGCACCGGCAGCCGTGTATCGGCAGGTATTTGTTGCACTGCCCATCCTGCAAACAGTGCCATAATGAAGAAAATGACGATCGCGGTCACTAATGCGGGTTTGAGCTTGTCGAATTGTTTTTTTACGGGTTCCATTTATTTTTCCTCCTTTAGTTTAAATGTATCCATTAAGGCCATTAACGCTTCTTCAAGCACGGAGACATTTAGATGATAGATGATGGTCGTACCATCACGGTCGCTGTGTATCAGATCAGCATCACGCAGAATGCCGAAATGTTTGGAAAGGGATGGCTTGGTGATATTGAAATGTTCAGCGATTTCGCCAGCGCTCATGTCCTTATCTCTAAGCAATTTAAGGATTTTGCGTCGGGTGGGATCGGCTAAAGCTTTGTAAATCAGGTTCATATCAATACTCATTTTTCTTTGTTAGCCACCTTTCTAATTAGCCAACAGGCTAAATATATCAATTATTTAGCTGTATGGCAAATAATATTTTATAAAAATACTTAGTCGCAAAAATGTCAGATTTTAATTTCTTTTCACAGCAGGATTACGTTATTGTCATTTAATATCACATCTCTAAAGTGAAATTAAAAACATTAACCACTCAATTTATTGGGTGGTTTTGATGCTTCCTATAACTCAAACCGAATTAATTCGGTAAATCTCCCGACTAAAGTCAGGACGAAAGGCGGAAGTCATTTTACCCCGTCGAATAAATTCGATGGTTAATATTTTTCTGGAGCTGCACTAAGTGTTGCCCCTTAGATAAACCCCTGAACAAGAATTAATTTTACTTACTTGTTTTTAAAATGTGAAAAAAGTGTTTATCAGTTTGAATTAGTGAGGAGAAATTCCTTGAAATCGGTGTATTGGTTTGATAAGGCGTGCGTCTGTATTTCACGGTTTAGAAAATCCGCCAACCGTTTTGGAATCTCAACTGTATCCTGAATGACCGGCTCGACAATGTCCTTGAATTTTGCCGGATGGGCCGTTTCGAGGAAAAGCCCGGAGTCTACATCGCGGTGCTGTGCGAGGTATTTTTTTATTCCGAGATATCCAACTGCGCCGTGAGGATCGAGAGTATAGCCGGTGATTTTCTTCACCGAAGTTATTGCCTGCCTGGTTTCATCGTCGGTAAAATAGACACCCTGGATATCCGCCTTGATTTTTTTCCAGGATGAATCGTACAGGTCGAGAATCCTTGAAAAATTGCTGGGATTGCCCACATCCATGGCATTAGAAATTGTCTGAATGGATGGTTTTGGTTCGAATTTTCCGCTATCCAGGTAATCCGGTACAACATGGTTAACATTCGTTGCCGCAATGAAACGCTGAACCGGAAGCCCCATTCGTTTGGCTATTAATCCAGCTGTCAGGTTACCGAAATTTCCGCTGGGCACAGAAATCACGATGGACCTGGATCTGAAGTTTTCAATCTGCCGAAGGGCATTGAAGTAGTAAAATGTTTGAGGAATCAGACGGGAGATATTAATGGAATTCGCCGATGTCAGCATCAAAGATTTTTTGATATCCGGATCAACAAGCGCCGCTTTCACCAGTCGCTGACAGTCATCAAATGTTCCATCGACTTTCAGATCTGTGATATTTTCACCTAAAGTAGCCATTTGTTTTTCCTGAATCAGACTGATTTTTCCAGCGGGATAGAGGACAATGACATCGATTCCCGGAACGCGATAAAAGCCATTTGCCACGGCGCCGCCGGTATCGCCGGATGTTGCCACCAGGATTGTCAGTTTATGGTCAGAATCTTTGACCAGATAGGCCATCAACCGGGACATAAAGCGGGCGCCGACATCCTTGAATGCCAGAGTCGGACCATGAAAGAGCTCCAGTGTTTTTATGCGATCTTCGATGTCAACGAGCGGTGTCGGGAAGTTGATCGCTTCATGAATAATGTCCTGTAACACCGAAGCAGGAATGTCACCGCTTAAAAATTGCCGGGCGATTTCAAAAGAAAGGGATTGATAATCCATTGACGTCATGGATTTGAAAAAGGATTCCGGCAACCGGGGAATGGATTCCGGCATGTAGAGCCCGTTATCATTCGGCATTCCGCTCAGAACCGCTTCCCTGAGTGAAACGAGGTTGGATTTATCGGCGGTGCTGTAAAACTTCACTTTCAGGCCTTCTCGTCCAAAATCCGCGCACCGGTCTGATTGATTTTCGAAATGTATACCTGATTTTCGATAGAATACCGGGTAAAGACATTACGCATTGAAACCGCGATTGTTTGGGCATTTTTAAGAGATGGCGACAAAGCAAAAATCGAAGGCCCTGAACCGGAGATACTGCAACCGATAGCGCCGCTGGTAATTGCTGTTTTTTTAACTTCATCAAAGTGCGGAATCAGCCTTGCCCGGCGTGGTTCAATGATGTGATCGGACATGGATCGACCTATCAATTCCAGATCATTTTTATATAATCCGGCAACCAGTCCGGCAGTATTAGCCCACTGTTTCACCGCATCGGCAAGTGGAATAAACGGTTCGATTATTTTGCGGGCATCCAACGTTTTTATTTCAATATCGGGATGAACGATTGTGCAATAGAGATTTTCGGGAACCGGTAATTCGACGATATCCGGCGGATCGTTTTCCCGAATCAGGATAAACCCACCGAACAGCGCCGGGGCGACATTGTCGGCATGCGCGGCGCCGCAGGCCAGTTTTTCGGCTTCCATAGCGATAGTCAGCAACTCGGATTTTTGCATCGGTTCATCAAACAAACGATTCACGGCAACCAGTGCCGCTACCGAACTCGCGGCGCTGGAACCCAGCCCGCTGCCCAGTGGAAGCTGCTTTGTCAATTTAATGTCGATTCCCTGTTTGGATTGAATTTTTTCCAGGAATCGGATCACCGCAAATCCGGCGGTATTTTGTTCTGCTTGTTTTGGCAAACGGCTGCCATCACCGGTTATTTCCGATATCCTGACTCCGGCGGTTTCACTCCGTGAGACACTGACGATATCTCCCGGCTCATCGATCGCGAAGCCGAAAATATCATAACCGCAGCCAACATTGGCGACGGTGGCCGGGGCAAATGCGGTTACCGATTGTTTCATGGTTTAATATAGCCTTTTTTAACCATCAATTCCGCATTCAGAATCGCACCGCCGGCGGCCCCGCGAATGGTATTGTGCGAAATGACGACGAATTTATAATCCAGAATCGGATCTTTACGCAAGCGACCGACATGGACCGCCATGCCTTTATCCACATTGCGATGCAACTTCGGCTGCGGGTAATTATTCTGCTCGTAATAATAAACCGGCCGGAGTGGTGCGGTGGGTAAATTTAATTTCTGAGGTTCGGCGGAAAAGGATTTCCAGGCGTCGATGATTTCGGCTTCAGTCGTTGGGCGTTTCAACTTTACAGAAACGCATTCCGTATGCCCGTCAATGACCGCCACACGGTTGCATTGGGCGCTGATAGTTAAATCACAATTCACGATTTTTCCGTTTTCCAGAGAACCCAGAATCTTCAGCGGTTCGGATTCCATTTTCTCCTCTTCGCCACCGATGTAGGGAATGATATTGTCGATAATATCCAGGGATGCCATGCCGGGATAACCGGCGCCGGACAGCGCCTGCATCGTTGTGATACTCACGGTTTTTATTCCAAATTGATCCGCCAGCGGTTTCAAAGCGAGTACAAGGCCAATCGTCGAGCAATTGGGATTTGTGACAATGCAGCCTTTACCGAATTTTTGCTGCCTGATCAGTTCCAGATGATCGGGATTGACCTCGGGAATCAGCAACGGAACATCGGGATCGAAGCGGTGATTCCGGGAGTTTGAAACCACGATATAACCTGCTTTTGCAAATTTGGATTCAATTTCTCCGGCAACGCTGGAATCCAGCCCGGAAAATACAATTTTACAATTGAGATCAGGTTTGCATCCATTAATGATCATGGATGAGATATTTTCCGGAATCGGCCCGGTCATGAACCAGTTGGCCGCTTCCGAATACTTTTTCCCGGCAGATCGCTCCGAGGCAGCCAGTGTAGTAATTTCAAACCAGGGATGGTTTTCCAACAGTTGAATGAATTTTTGGCCGACGCTTCCGGTGGCGCCTAATATGCCAACAGGTATTTTCATCAGAAACTCCGTTTCTTTATCACAGAATTAGCAATTTTAAATATGTCCGCCAGGACACCGGCGGCGGTCACTTCAGCTCCGGCCCCGGCGCCTTTGATCACCAGCGGATTTTCGGCGTAGCGGCTGGTGGTAAACGCAATGATATTGTCGCTGCCTTTCAGGGAATGGAACGGATGAGCAGCGTCAATTTCTTCAAGCCCGATGGCCGCAGTATTGTTTTCAAAATTCGCAATATACCGTAATACTTTTCCTTTTGCAGTGGCATTATTAATCAGCACCTCGAAATGCGGATCTGATTTTTCAAGTTCATGGCAAAAAGCGTCCACGGATTCGGCTTTTTGACAATTTTCCGGCAAGATCGGATCAATGTGAATATCGGCCAGCTCCATCGGAATTCCAATTTCCCGTGCAAGAATCAGCAGTTTCCGGGCAAAATCCTGACCGCTGAGATCATCTCTTGGGTCGGGCTCGGTATAGCCTTTTTCCTGCGCTTCCTTCACAACCGAACTGAATTTCTTGCCGGGCTGGAAATTATTGAAAATATAACTGATTGTACCGGAAAGGATGGCTTCAATCTTGATGATCCGGTCGCCGGAATTGATCAGGTCCCGCAGGGTACTGATAATCGGCAGGGCAGCCCCGGCATTGGTTTCATACAGAAAATATACATTTTTTTCCTTTGCCAATTGCCTGAATTTTTGATACTGCGAATAGGGTCCGGTGTTGCCCAGTTTATTCGCCGCAACGATGGATGTGCGCGCCGCCAGGAATTGCTCATAAAACATTACCAGTTCGGCGCTGGCGGTGCAATCCACAAGGACATTATTGTTCAGATTAAGATGGCGGATTTCTGCCAGTAGTTGATTCAAATCGGTCTTTTTGAGTGAATCATCAAGCGCTGTTTTCCATGAATCGAGGTTTATCCCGGCTTCATCAATCAGCATTTTCCGGCTGTTGGCAATTCCGACGACCTTTAAATCGAGTGCGTGTTCGCTAAGGAGTGTCTGATAATTATCTCTAATTTGTTTGAGAAGTGTCGAACCAATCAATCCGACTCCCATTATGAAAAGATTAATTTGTGACTGTTTAGCGAAGAATGCGTCATGGATGGCGTTCAGCGCCATGAGTTCGTCTTTTTTATCAATAACGATGGAGATATTCAGTTCCGAAGAACCCTGGGCAATGGCTGCCACGTTGATGGCTTTTTCGCCAAGCGCATTGAAAAGACGACCGGCCAGACCGGTGGTTTTGCGCATCCGTTCACCAACGACCGCCAGGATTGTCAGGTCGTTTTCAACAATCACCGGGTCTACCATATGGGCGGCGATTTCCAGGGCGAATTCCCGTTCAATGGCTGATTTTGACTTCTTGACAGAATCCGGTGTAATGGCAACACAGATCGAGTGTTCCGACGACGCCTGGGAAATCAGAATCACGTTGACTTCGGCTTTTGCCAGCGAACCAAACAGCCGGGATGAGACGCCGGTGACGCCGACCATGCCGCTGCCCTGAATCGTCAACAGCGAAATATTACTGATGGAGGTGATGCCTTTGACAAAGCCGCCATTGCCGACGGGATTTGATTTAATCACCGTGCCCGGAAATTCCGGGTTAAACGTATTCATAATTCGGACCGGAATATGTTTATCCATGGCCGGCTGAATTGTCGGCGGATGCAGGACCTTCGCGCCGAAGTGACTCAGTTCCATCGCCTCTTCATAACTCAATTCCCTGAGGGAAAACGCCTGTTTGACTTTATGGGGATCGGCTGACATGACGCCATTGACGTCGGTCCAGATCTGGACCTCTTCGGCATCGACAGCCGCGGCGATAACAGACGCTGTGAAATCCGAACCGCCCCGTCCCAGAGTGGTCGTAACACCCTCTTCAGTGGCGGCAATAAAACCGGTGACAATCTGAATTTCGGAACTGGAGCGATAGTAATTCCGGATTTTTTCGACTGTTATATCCATTTGAATCCGGGCTGCCCCGAAATTATCATCGGTGACAATCAATTGACGGGCATCGACGTAGTTCACGGGCAATCCCAGCGATTGACCATACCGGGCTATGATGGTATTGGACAGACGTTCTCCGAAACTCATCACCAGGTCGAGCGAACGATTGGATAATTCTTTCAGCAAAAAAATGCCGTGAACAATATCCCGTAATTCGGTGAATAAGAGATCGATGGTATCAACTAATTCCGGCTTTATTTCATCGGGGAAAAGCGGTCCGATGAATTGTAAATGCCGGTCACGCAGCGAATCGATTCGAGCTTCATAGCTGCGGTCTCGGCTGGCGGCCAGACGGCTGATATGAATGAGTTCATCAGTGGCGCCGGATAACGCTGAAAATACGGCTGTCAGCGCGTTATCCTTTTGATAGAAATCAGTGATAACCCGAAAGATAGTATTGAGATTTTCCGGTTTTCCGACGGAAGTACCGCCGAATTTAAATACTTTCACGCGAGGCCTTTCTGCCTGTTAATTGACTTAATTGCACAAACTACTCCCCGCAGTAATACCGGGGGAAGGCGAGAATAAAGATTTTTAGTCATCCGCTTTTTATGGGCGGACAGGGTGACAATCTAAAGGAAGCAATGAAGTCTATTTGAAAAATCCTATCGAATCTACAAACCCACTGACAAATTGAAATACTAATATAGCTGTTTCCTCGTAAAATGGAAGAAAAATATTCAAAGAATGGGGTGGTGGAGTACCGGAGTATTGGAGTAATGGTCTTCGCGAGCGATCCCGGCGCTTCGGGAGAGTGACGCGATCTGTCGGGATCGGAGCCGGAGCACTGGCCATCAGGGATTCCTTCACCCCGATCCACCGGGGCTCGGAATGACACAGCTGCCGGGGCAATTCATAAATTGCCCTCTGATTTATGCACGGCCTCGCTCCCGAGTAAAAAAGTTATCCGATCCTGGTTCGCATCGTTTACAATGCCCGTAGAATCCTCTGGGATTAATCATTAATTATCACCATATTATGGCACTTTATTGATACCACTCTAATAACAATTAAATAAGACAGGAAATGAAATATGCATATCAGGAATTATACATTCGTGCTGGCTTACGGGTTGATATCCGGCCTGTTTCTCAGCTGCGAAAAGGATACTACTTCAACTGACACAGAGAATGAACAACTCATTAACCGTCTGGAAGCGGCAGCAGATTCCATCGTCGCCCATACTCACGTACCGGGCATTGTCGCACTGGTCAATGATAATGAACACGGCATCGAGTGGGTTTATGCGACGGGCTTATCGGATATCGAGAACAATATTCCCACCAACGTCAACCATACTTTTCGGATTGGCAGCAATACAAAAACCATGGTCGGGACAGTGCTTCTGCAATTGGTAGACGATGGGGAAATCAGCCTGGACGACAAACTTTCCGACTACTTTCCCGGTTATCTCAAAGCCGACAGCGTCAGTATCCGTATGCTGGCCAATATGAGCAGCGGCATCGGCAATTACACGGAGAACGACGAATGGGTATCGTTGGTCATGGCTGATCCGCAACGGGTCTGGCAACCGGAAGAACTGGTTGACTACGGTTTTTCTCTCGGCTACTATTTTGAACCCGGCACAGGCTTTCACTATTCCAATACTAACACGATTCTGCTCGGCATGATTATTGAGGAACTTACGGGTAACAGCCTCCAGGAGGAAATCGAAGATCGCATTTTTGAACCGTTAGACCTAAATCAGACCGGTTTCCTGACGACGGGAGTTTCCCTGCCCGGAACGCACGGAAAAGGGTACTACTTCGGACAATACGAACCCGGCGAGGAGTCAACAGAGTTCATAGATGTCTCCTGGGCCTGGGCGGCGGGCTCCACCTATTCAACGGTATCAGATCTGCAAAAATATGTGGAACGGCTGGTAGAGGGTGGATTTTTATCCGACGAACTCCAGGAGGAGCGCCTGACTGATCTTCCGGTTGTATCTACCACTCCGGAGAGGGCCTACGGTCTTTGCCTAATTCGTTACCAGTCATTTTACGGCCATAACGGTGGCATTTTCGGCTATACCTCTTCCATGGTTCACAGCCGGGAACACGATTGCTCGATCATTATCTGGTACAATTGTCAACTGGACAGCGACGGTATTCATCCCGATCAATTGCTCTATGAATATATCGATATACTCTTCGGTGAATGATAATAAAAAAGGTCACCATTCCCCCACAGAATACCAAATCTTCGGGATATTGGAAAAATCCTGGGTTTATTGACAGCTCTTTCCATGGATTTATCCGCTTAGCTGAGCTATTCAGTAAAATAAAACAGAATAAAAACGCAATATAGCTGCGAAATAACAACGATAAATAGGATAAAACGAAGTATGAATATTCAAAAATCGATGATATTAATGGTTCCCATCGTACTTTCAAGTATATTTCTTACCTGTGACAGCGATGAAAATGGTCCGAGTGCTCCCCAACTGTCCGAAAATATAGCCGCGCAGATTGATTGGATTGTCGATAGTGTAATGACTGCCGATAATTTACCCGGTGTCTGTATCGATATCCGGATTCCCGATCAGGGCAATTATATCAAGGCTTATGGTTTGGCGAATCTGACCGGGGAAATCCCGCGCACTGTGAACGATCCCTTCCGTGCTGCCAGTATTACCAAGTCTATGGTAGCCACAGTAATTTTGACCCTGGTGGATGATGGGTTGCTCAACATCAGCGATCCGGTTTCCGACTATCTGCCCGATTTCCCGAATGGCGAAACCATTACGGTTCGTAATCTATTACGTATGCGCAGCGGGATTGTCGATTATGCTGATGAAGAAATGCTGGCTGAATGGTATGCGGAACCGACCAAAGAATATGTCGTCGATTCCCTGATTGCACTCTCCGCTGCTCAGCACAGCAATTTTTCTCTTGCCGGTAACCAAACGGTCTATTGTAATGTAAATTACAGTATCCTGGGCTGCATCGCCGAGCAAGTTACCGGAAAACCGATTCGCGATCTGCTACAGGAACGGATTTTCAATGTTCTTGGAATGAATGACAGCTTTTACCCGGAATATACAGATATCTCGCTCGATGGTACTAACCACGGCTATTGCCGGGATAGCTCGACCGGGGATTTTGTCGACAAAACCGAACTGAATACCAGTTGCGGCAATAGCGCCGGGGCGGTGATCTCTACTCTGGCAGATTTACAGGTTTTTGCCCGTGCTCTCTATAGTGGTATGCTCCTGTCCGAAGCGACCCAACAGAGCCGGTTGGAGGCTATTCCTTTCGCCGGATCGCCTGAATTTATTGGGTATGGAGAAGGTATTATGAAATTGTCCCATTTCTGGGGCCACAACGGTACAATTTTCGGTTTCAGTTCAGAGATGTTTTATCTTCCGGAAGAGGATGCTACGATCATCATCAGCGTCAATCGCCTGGATCTGGATGATCATAGCCAATCCACTTATCTATTTTTGCTTCTCAGTCATGAGCTTTTCCCTGATTATGTAGATTGGTAATAGCTATCGGGATCAATACGATTCGGTAATACTTCTAAAAAGCCAATAAGTTGTAAATAAAAACCTCCCGAATGATATTCTTTTACAAATGACAACATTATCAACACTGAATTCCTGGGTTGATAGCAAAATGCTAGGGGCGAATGGTTCGGGCTTATTGCGGATGGCATACAGCATGTAGGCAGGAAGCCTTTGGTAGGTTTATTAGAAAAAAAGGGGTACGGGATTCTGCAAAGGGGCAGTAGAGGCATCCCGACCGGCAGGGACTGTGCTTCTACAATGTAAATAAAATCTCTGTGTCTCCCCGCCTGAATGACACCAATCGGGCAGGGGCTACGGAGCTCAGCCCCACAGCCAGAGGTAAAAATCTTTGCGCTTTTTGCGAGAGAATAATTGAATCCTCTGTATCTCCGTGTCTCTGTGGCAAAGATTCCAACGCGTTTCACAGCAAAGACTGCCGGGATGCTAATCCCTATTGATTCTAATCCTTTATCGACGTAAATTCTGCCGAAATGGCAGAGTTTAAACTTCATACGAATTTCGAACCGACCGGAGATCAACCTCAAGCGATCCGTGAATTGACCGAAGGCGTCCGTCGGGGAGATAAAGCCCAGACCTTGCTGGGAATTACGGGCAGCGGTAAAACCTTTACCATGGCCCATGTCATACAAAATGTCCAGAAACCGACGCTGATCATTTCCCATAACAAGACCCTTGCGGCACAGCTCTACGGCGAGTTCAAGTCCTTTTTTCCCCAAAATGCCGTGGAGTTTTTCATCAGTTTTTACGATTATTACCAGCCGGAAGCCTATCTGCCGGTGACGGATACCTTTATCGAGAAAGATTCATCGATCAATGACGAGATCGACAAACTGCGCCTGAAAGCCACGAGTTCTCTGATCAGCCGCAAGGATGTCATTGTGGTGGCCAGTGTCTCCTGTATTTACGGGATCGGTTCGCCCGATGAGTACAGCAAGTATATCGTCCTGATCAAAAAAGGCGACCGGGTCGGAATCCGCAGCCTATTTTCAAGGCTGGTGGATATATTTTATTCCCGGAATAATCTGAGCCTGGAACGGGGTACCTTTCGGGCGCGGGGCGATATCATTGAGATTCAGCCGGCCTATGAGGATTTTGCCTATCGCATTGAATTTTTCGGCGATCAGGTAGAAAAGATATACTCCTTCAATACCCTGACCGGCGAAATCATAAACGAAATGCCGGCGGTGGTCATTTACCCGGCAAAGCATTTCATTTCATCGGAAGAGACCATAAAACGGGCGTTGGTGACCATCGAATCCGAACTGGAAGAACGACTATCCGATATGCGGGAATCAGGCAAACTGCTTGAGGCCCAGCGCCTGGAGCAGCGCACGAAGTTCGACATGGAAATGATCGATGAAGTGGGCTACTGTTCGGGGATCGAAAACTATTCCCGGCATTTTTCCGGCCGTAAACCGGGTGAGCAGCCCTATACGCTGCTGGATTTTTTTAAAGATGACTGGCTGTTAATGATCGACGAATCCCATGCGACGATTCCGCAACTGCGGGCGATGTATAACGGGGACCGTTCCCGGAAAGAGACGCTGGTGGAGTACGGATTTCGATTACCTTCCGCACTGGATAACCGGCCGTTGAAATTTAATGAATTTGAAAAAATGGTGAAGCAGATTGTGTTTGTATCGGCGACGCCGGCGGATTATGAAATTGAACAATGTCACGGAGTTGTTGTCGATCAGATCATTAGGCCGACAGGCCTGCTGGACCCGGAAATAGTGGTAAAACCGACGAAGCATCAGATTGATGATTTAATCGAAGAGATTGCAGCCGTTACAAGGCGGAAAGAGCGGGTTCTGGTGACGACATTGACCAAACGGATGTCCGAGGATTTATCGGAATATTTGCGCGGATTGGGTTTGAAAGTACGCTATCTGCATTCCGAGATCAGAGCCCTTGAGCGGGTTGAGATACTCCGCGATCTGCGTCTGGGTGAGTTTGATGTTCTGGTGGGAATCAATCTGCTCAGAGAAGGTCTGGATCTTCCGGAAGTGTCATTGGTGGCAATCCTGGATGCCGACAAAGAGGGTTTTTTGCGGTCTGAACGGTCACTGATGCAGGTCTCCGGCCGGGCAGCGCGGAATATCAACGGCAATGTCATTTTTTACGGCGATAATATCACAAAATCAATGGCAAAGGTGATTGAGGAGGTCAACCGGCGTCGTAAAATACAGTTCGACTACAATCAGATGCACGGCATTACACCGAAAACCATCTATAAATCAGTTGAGGATGTCATGTCCGCGACTACCGTCGCCGATATCAGGCCAGGCGGATTTTCCGGCGAAAAAGTATCCGCTTCCGATCAATTTCGGAACAAAATGGACCAATCGGAATTATTAGAGCTGCTGAACCGGGAGATGCTTAAAGCAGCCGAGGCCCTGGAGTTCGAAAAAGCGGCTGAATTGCGGGATGAAATTACCAGGCTGACTGGAAGCAAGAAGTCAATTTTAAATAAGATGGTCTAGGGTAGATATAACCGGAAAGATGTAAGAATGAAGATTTTAGTAATTGGCAGTGGCGGCAGAGAGAGTACTCTCGTCTGGAAACTGTCTCAATCCGATAGTGTCACAGGGATATATTGTGCTCCCGGAAATGCCGGCACCGCTTGTTATGGGGAAAATGTCGACATTGCTGAAGGTGAATTTGACCGGCTGATTGAATTTGCTCAGGAGAAAAATATTGATCTGACTATTGTTGGCCCGGAGCAACCATTAGTGGATGGAATTGTGGACAGGTTCCACAGTCATCATCTGCCGATTTTCGGACCAACCCAGAGTGCTGCGGCGCTGGAAGGCAGCAAGGTATTTGCCAAGAAACTGATGTCCGAGTATGATGTTCCGACCGCAGCTTATGATATTTGTGAAAGTCAAAGTGCACTGGAAGAGATCACTTCGGAAAAACCGTTTCCCTATGTGATCAAAGTTGACGGACTGGCCGCCGGTAAAGGCGCTCTGGTCGTTCAGAATGACGATGATCTGAAGCAGGCAATTCGGGACATTTATGAAGACGACAAATTTGGAGCGGCAGCGGATACGGTGATCGTTGAGGACTTTCTGGAGGGTGAAGAGCTGTCGGTATTCGCGTTGACTGACGGGAGCAATTATGTACTGTTGTCTCCGGCCCAGGACCATAAACGGGCCTTTGACAATGACGAAGGGCCGAATACGGGAGGCATGGGCGCCTATGCTCCGGCTCCTCTGGGTACGCCAACGGTTTTACAGAAAGTGGAGGAGCGGGTCATTCAACCTGTTTTAAAGGGCATGAAAGAGCGCGGAACTCCTTTTGTCGGTGTTCTGTATTGCGGATTAATGATTCACGACGGCGAGCCCTGGGTCATAGAGTTTAATGTACGCTTTGGTGATCCGGAAACCCAGGTCGTTGTTCCGCTGATTAAATCCGATTTGGCCGATCTGCTACTCAGTATTGCAAAGGGACAACTGGAAATCAGTGGATTTGAACTGTCCGACCGGTACGCAACTTGCGTAATTCTGGCTTCCGAAGGCTATCCGGGAGCCTATGAAAAAGGAAAAGTTATTACTGGCATTGAGCAGCTGTTTCAGAGCGGCAAAGCCCAACTTTTTTTAGCCGGCACTAAGTTCGACGGTGAGAATTATCTGACCAATGGTGGCCGGGTGATGGGAGTGGCCGTTGTTTCAAAAAGTTTGAATGATGCGGTTTTGAGCGTATATCAATATGTTAAAGTGATCGAATATGAAGGGAAACAATACCGGGCCGATATCGGTTTCCGGGCCCTGAACAAAACGGTTAGAGTTCAATAAAGGAGAGGGTGAACGAGGTGACTATGGATGAAACTCGTTTGAATAAAATGCAACAAAGTTTCGGCATTATTGGCGAATCGGAAAAGATTAAAGAGATCATTGAGACAATTGATCAGGTCGCTTCGGCGGATATTACAATTCTGATTGCCGGTGAGAGCGGAACCGGTAAGGAACTGATTGCAGATGCACTGCATAAGCGCAGCTTGCGTAAGCACCATCCTTTTGTGAAAGTCAACTGCGGAGCGATCCCGGCCGGTATTCTGGAGAGCGAGCTGTTTGGGCATGTTAAAGGATCTTTTACCGGTGCAATTGAAGACCGTAAAGGTTATTTTGAAACGGCCAATAACGGCACAATCTTTCTCGATGAAATCGGCGAAATGCCACTGGAAACCCAGGTCAAGTTGCTGCGGGTTCTGGAATCCGGCGAGTTTTTACCGGTCGGCGGTTCTCAGAGTAAGACAGTGGATGTCCGGATTATCGCAGCAACTAACAAGGAATTATTTGAAGAAATAGAAAAAAAGAATTTCCGCAAAGACCTCTATTATCGTCTGAAAACAATCACTATAATCGCTCCGGCCCTGCGGCAGCACAGCGAAGATATTCCCCTGCTGATTGAGCGCTTTGCACTGGATTTTGCAAACCGGAACAACATTCCGTTTAAAGGCTTTTCACCCAATGCAATCCATATCCTTGAGAACCACAGCTGGCCGGGCAATATCCGGGAACTGAAGAATTTTATTGAAAGTATGATTGTTCTGGAAAAAGGTGAAGTCATTAACAGTGCTATGGTATCGAAGCGCCTGGGTGTCGAAAAACGGCAGATATCCACAAATCTTCCAATGAAGGTTTCAAGAAGTGTTGACCAGGCCGAGCGGGAGCTGATTCTACAGCAGATCTTGCTGATGCGGCGGGATATTGCCGATATCAAAAATGCCGTTATCAGCGATTTTAACAATATCGCATTGGAATCGGCGCCGCGGACAACTGAACTTCAACGCTATATTACCCCGGTTCACGAAGAAGAGACCATTGAAAGCGAACCGGAATACGAGGTGGCTCAGGATTATATGGTCAATCCCAATCTGCTGGGCAAGGTATCACTGGAAGAGGTGGAGAGGGAACTCATCGAAAAGACATTAAAGAAATTTCATAACCGGAAACGTCAGACCGCCACCGCCCTGAAAATCAGTGAACGCACCTTATATCGAAAAATTATAGAATATGGATTATAAGAGCATATGATTACCAAAACAATCAAAACTGTTTTCTCATTGCTGCTTGTTCTGGCGCTGTTGACCGGTTCCGCGTGCTGGTTTTATTCCTTTAAAGGGACACTGCCGCCGCACATCAAAAATATCGCGATTCCGCTGTTCAGTGACCGTACCGCTGAATTCAATATTCAGCAGAGCGTTACCGACCAGATCAGGATTGGATTTATTAAGGAAAATATTCTGAAATTGGTGGAGGAAGGAAACGCGCATTCCGTACTCTACGGCTCGATTCAGAGTATTCAGGACCGGCCGCTGGTCTACACTGGCGATGAAACCGGCGAGGCTGTGACTGAATATCGACTGACTCTAAAAATCGAAGCGGAATGGTACGATAAAGTCGAAGACAAGGCTGTTTTTAAGAAGGCGTTTACCGCCTATAGCGAATACGATCCCACCGGTGCAACGGACCGGACCCGGGAACTGGCGCTGACGGAAGCGGTGGACCAGATTACCGAAGATATTGTCAACCAGATACTGTCCGGTTGGTAAAATGGTTTTATTTTGTATTAATATTGATATGTGACATTCAGGAAGAAAGAGGATTCAATGGACTGGGTATTTATTAAAGATGTAAAAGACCATAACGACAAAGAAGTGACCCTGAAAGGCTGGGTGTATAATAAACGATCCAGCGGAAAAATCTGGTTCCTGATCATGCGGGACGGGACCGGTATAATTCAGGGGGTTGTTCTGAAAAATGAGGTCAGCGAGGATGTTTTCAATAAAAAGGACGAACTGACACAGGAATCATCTATTATTGTCAGAGGATTAATCCACGAAGATAAACGCTCGCCCGGTGGCTATGAACTGGTCGTTCGGGACATTGAGGTTGTTCAGATTGCCCCGGAATACCCGATTGCCCTGAAAGAGCATGGTGTTGAATTTTTGATGGACAATCGCCATCTCTGGTTGCGTTCCAGCAAACAGTGGGCGGTGCTGCGGATTCGGCATACGGTGTATTACGCGATTACTGATTACCTGAATCAGAACGGATTTTTTCGCTTTGATTCGCCGCTGCTGACTCCCAATGCCTGCGAGGGTACAACGACGCTTTTTACCGTTCCCTATTTTGATCTCGGAAATGCCTACCTGTCCCAGAGCGGACAACTGTACCTGGAAGCGGGCATTATGAGCCTCGGCCGGGTCTACGACTTCGGACCGGTGTTTCGAGCGGAGAAATCAAAAACCCGCAAACATCTGACGGAATTCTGGATGATGGACGCGGAAGCGGCGTTTGTCGAACACGATGAAAACATGAAAATCCAGGAAGAATTGATCCGGTTTGTAATTAATACGGTTCTGGAGAAGCACCTGGCGGATCTGGAAATCCTGGAACGGGATGTTGAGCAATTAAAAAAAGCGGACGCCCCGTTTAAACGAATGACCCATAAAGAAGCGATCACTTTTCTGCGTTCACAGGGTTCTGAAATTGGCGATAAAGATGATCTGGGTGCAAAGGATGAAGTAATGTTGACTGAAAACTCCGATGTGCCGGTTTTTGTGGAAAAATGGCCCAAGGAGATCAAGGCTTTTTATATGAAACGGGACAAGAATAATCCGGATCTTGTATTGGGCGCCGATCTGATTGCGCCGGAAGGTTTTGGCGAAATTATTGGCGGTTCCCAGAGGGAAGATGACTACGATCTGCTTTACAAGCGCATGGTGTACGAGAATATGCCGCTGGATGATTATCAGTGGTTTCTGGATTTGAGAAAGTATGGTTCCGTTCCCCACAGTGGTTTTGGAATTGGTCTCGAGCGTCTGGTTCAGTGGATGTCGGGAACCAAGCAAATTCGCGAAGTTATCCCCTTTGCCCGGACGATTTACCGGTTGAAACCATGACAATGTCTAAAAAAATTATTGCCGTTATCGGCGGCCGGAGTTGTACTGATGCCCAGTATCAGATCGCCCGGGAAGTCGGACGACATATTGCAGAAAACAATGCGGTCCTGGTTTGCGGTGGCCGTACGGGAATTATGGAGGCCGCCTGCCGCGGTGCTGCCGAAGCCGGTGGAATTACCGTCGGTATTTTGCCGGGAGATGATAGTCGGGATGCTAACGATTGGGTAACGGTGCCGATTGCGACGGGTATCGGTTTGGCCCGGAATGCGATCATCATCAGGTCCGCATCGGCTGCCATTGCCATCGGAGGGAGTTACGGAACACTGTCGGAAATTGCCTATTGTAAGCAATTCGGAGTACCGGTGTACGGAATTCAGTCATGGGATATTGAAGGAATACCAAGTATCGAATCCCCGGAAGAAGCAGTTCGGTTAGCTTTTGATACGGCAAAATCAGATTAGAAGTTTTGAGAGAGTTCTATAATATTAATAGAGAGTGTCGATAAATTGATTTTGAAATGCACTATCAGTAAAAAAATCGTGATTGATTACCGTAAAAGGTTTTAATTTATGTCTGATATCATGCCTGAGATAAAAGACAATTTCAATAAAACCTACGACAATATTCGTAGTATTCTACTTGAAGCACGCACAAAAGTTACTCACGCGGTCAATTTTGCAATGGTACAGGCGTACTGGAGTATTGGGAAGAAAATCGTTGAGGAGGAGCAGCATGGTAAAAAACATGCTGAATACGGCAAAGCATTAATCAAGGAGTTATCCATCCTTTTAACTAAAGAATTTGGTAAAGGATTTTCCGAGCAGAGTTTGAGAAATATAAGGCAGTTCTATTACTGTTTTTCAATCCGCTCCGCAGTGCAGAGCGAATTGTCAAATAGTAATGATAAAACAAACGACAAACACTCCGCGCTGCGGAGTGAATTATCATGGACACATTTTAAATTGCTTTTAAGAATAGAAAATCCTAAGGCACGCGAATGGTATATGAATGAAGCTGCTGATTGTGGTTGGAGCACAAGAGCACTGGAACGTCAGATTAACTCATTTTATTATGAAAGGCTATTGAACAGTAAAGATAAAAGTATTGTCAAGAAGGAAGCTGAGGAAAATATTTCCAAATTGGAACCGGAGAATATTCTAAAAGACCCTTATGTTCTGAAATTTCTGGATTTGAAAGACAGAACTTCTTATCGCGAATCCGATCTGGAACAGGCACTAATAGACAGGCTTCAAGAATTTCTTCTTGAACTTGGTAAAGGATTCTGCTTCGTGGACAGACAGAGGCGGATATCTGCAGAAGATGAATATTTTTATATAGATTTGGTTTTTTACAATTACCTGTTAAAATGTTTTGTTTTAATTGACTTGAAAATCGGTAAATTGACACATCAGGATATTGGACAAATGGATATGTACGTCCGACTTTATGAAGACAGGTATAAAGTCAAGGAAGATAACCCTACTATTGGTATAATCCTTTGTTCCGAAAAGAATGATGCCATAGTCAGATATTCCGTTTTGCAGGATAGTAAACAAATTTTTCGTCCAAGTATCAGCTTTATTTATCAACTGAAGAAGAGTTGATTGGAGAACTTAAACGAGAGCGGACACTTTTAGAACAAAAGAGTACTTTTAGTGATTAGAGATAAAACATATATCTTACTATATTTTAATATGGATTGAATTAGAATGCAGATTCATGCGGAAATAGTAATTAGCGGTATGGTACAGGGAGTCGGGTACCGGTATTTTGCCCAGCGAAAAGCCCGTCAGTACAATCTGCCCGGCTACATAAAAAACCTGCCCAATGGCAATGTGCTCTGTGAAGTGGAGGGCGATGAAGGCATTATCCGCGACTTTATCAAAGAACTAAAAATCGGCTCGTCATTTTCCGGGGTATCAGGAGTAACGGTGAATACATCTCCCGACTTTTATGGGTATAAATCCTTTGAGGTGCGATTTTGAGTAAGATTCTGAAAATAGGTATGGCCCAGTTGAACCCGATCATCGGTGATATCGACGGAAATGTTGCCAAAATCATCGAAACGATTCACCGGGCCATTGACGAAAATATTGAGCTGCTGGTGTTTCCGGAGATGACAATTACCGGCTATCTGCCCCAGGATTTACTGTTCAGCAAACATTTTATTGCCGACAATCTTAAGGGCTTGAATAAAATACTGCGGTATGTTCCCGAAAAGATGATTGCGATTGTCGGTTTTGCTGACCGGATTGATGGAAAGGTTTACAATGGGGCTGCACTGATCCAAAGTGGAAAAATTATTGATAAGCGCTATAAAACACTGTTGCCTAATTACGATGTTTTTGATGAGAAACGTTATTTTACACCGGCCGAATCCAATATGCCGGTTCCCCTTGAAATCAACGGAAAGACATTTCTGCTTGGAGTGGAAATTTGCGAAGATCTCTGGGATGCCAATTCTGAAGTAAAAATCACTGAGCAATTAGCCAGTCAGGGCGCCGAACTGATTGTGAATCTGTCGGCGTCGCCCTTTGAATACAATAAACGGGATCTGCGCCGGGAATTAATTTTCAGTAAAGTGGGAAAAATTAAAAAGCCCTTTATGCTGGTCAATCAAATCGGCGGCCAGGATGAATTTGTTTTTGATGGCAATTCCATGATGCTGGATGCAGCGGGTCAGCTTATCGGCTGGGGTAAAGAATTTGTTGAATCCTTGACCGCAATAGATATTGATTTGGAAACGGGGTTAGGAGCGCCGGTTGAAGTCTCCGAAATTCGCCGGGAAGAGCGCATTTTCAATGGTTTGGTCATGGGGGTCCGGGATTATTTTCGGAAGACCGGTTGTACGGAAGCGGTTTTGGGACTGAGCGGTGGCATCGATTCGGCGCTGGTCGCCTGCATCGCGGCGGCGGCGCTTGGACCGGAAAATGTCACCTGCGTGGCGATGCCCGGCGCTTATACTGCGGATATGAGCAACGAGGATGCGCGGAAATTAGCCGATAATCTGGGTGTTAAATTTCGATCGGTTCCGATTAAAGCAGTTGCCGATGCTTATGAAAAAGAATTAACTGAGATTTTTCATGGTTTGCCGGCTGACATTGCCGAAGAGAACATTCAGTCCAGAGTCCGCGGCAATATTCTCATGGCTATTGCGAATAAATTTGGGTATTATGTATTATCGACCGGGAACAAGACGGAATTGGCATTGGGATATTGTACGATGTACGGCGATATGGCCGGTGCGCTGGCGGTTATTTCGGATTTGAGTAAACTCGACGTTTATGCAGTTGCGCGGTTTGTGAACGAGAAACAGGGCGGGAAAATTATTCCTGAGCGAATTTTTCAGCGCCCGCCCAGTGCCGAATTGAAAGATAAACAGGTTGATCCTTTTGATTATGAGATTGTCAGTCCGCTGGTCGATGCGATCATCAATGATCAAAAGTCCTACGACGAACTTCTCAAGATGGGTTATGAAGAAGAATTGATAATTGATATCCTGAATAAAATCCGTCTGACGGAATATAAACGTAGGCAGGCAGCGCCGGGTTTGAAAGTGACGGGAAAAGCCTTTGGTATCGGACGTCGTTTTCCGATCATTAACCGGTATAGAAAATGAAAAGATACACACCGTATATTATCATTTCTTTGATTCTCTTTTCCGGCATAAATAAGCTGTTTGCCCAGCAGGAGAGTACTATTACCGGCGTGATCTGGAGCCGGATGAAAACAGATAATAAAATGTATTATGTCACCGGGTTCCTGAATGGACTTGAAAAAGCGGAAAATATTCTTGATATTAACGTAAGAATACAGGAAAAGAATGAATTTGCTTTTACCGAACCATTTTATATCCAACGTACGCGGGAACGCATTAATAACTACATTCCCGACGATAACAATCGAATTAATTTGGTAATAGATTTAGTGGATATTTTTTACAGCGATCCGAATAATTTGAAAATTTCATTTGAAGCAGCTGTTCGAATTGCTCTGGCCCGAAATGCGGGCGACATTGAAAAAAGTGATATGTGGCTTCAGGAAGCCAGACGAAAAATTGCCAATAAAGGCTACTAAATGATCAGGTGTTTATGAGTGAGCAAATCTCTAGTGAAGAAATTCGTTTCGGAACCCATCTGTACGGGTATATGCTGACGATTGCAATTGCCGGATTCGGTCTCTTTATGGTTGTAATTGAGCCGAATATTCTCCAACAGTTCCGGTTTTGGATTTCTGCCGACACATTTAATGACCTGCTGCTCAGCTGGTTTGCTGTCAGTACGATTACCGCGCTTTACCTGTTTTTTGCCAGTGTTCTGATCAGCCTATTGCGAAAGGGGACGAATATATCTTTCTTCTTCTGGTATTATGTGATTTTAGTTGGAAGTCTGCTTTTTTCAACAATTTTTTATGACCTTATTGTTGGCCCGAAGACCACTGTCTTTTTCGCCGGTCTTGTTATTTTAATTGCTTCCAACCTCGCCACTATTTTTACAACTGCGGTCTTTTTTTATCTGCATTTTGTTAACAGGCATAATTTTTACCCCTTTGTGATCGGGATTATGGGCATTACAACAGCCTATACCTGGTTTTACCTGAATTTTATCAGCAAAATATCTGTCATCTGACGATAGATTTCAAGATAATTAATTATCTTTAACTGATGTTGCATACTATTATAAAACGGTCACCGTTAGCGTTTCTGATTATCTGGTACTTCGCCGGGATAATCGTGAACAGGTATGCTGACATTGATGTAAGATACTGGTTATTGACCAGTTCCGTCCTATTGACGGCCGGATTTATTCGGATTAAAAACGATTATTCAATACTGCTTATTCTGGTGTTAATGGTTAGTCTCGGCGGACTGAATCACAGTTTGAGAATTCGGAAAGAGAATAATCACATCAGCCATTTTATCGACGAAACCGAAAAAAATATTATTGCGGTGGTCGAGTCCTCGGAAGCATATTCCGATGGCAGACAGAAGATTATTGCCGGAGACCTGATAATCAACGAACCAAGCAGAATCCAATGCAGTGGTAAAGTTCTTCTCAGAATTAAAAACAGTTCACGCCGCTATTTTTTTGGGGATAGTCTGGTCTTTAGTGCGATTCTCCGCGAACCTTCGTCCAGGCGGAATCCCGGGGAATTTGATTACCGGAATTACCTCGCGAATCACCACATATATGCTCTGGTTTATCTGGAAGAAAACCAAATCCAGGTAATTGAACCCAGACAGCATGTGTTATTACGTCGTTTCGCGAACCGGTTAAAATATGGGATTCAGGACTTGATCAACCGGTCGATGAAAGGTGAACCCGCTGCGATTCTCCAGGCGCTGCTGGTAGGTGTCCGGGGAGAAATCAGCGATGAAACAGAACAGGCGTTTGTGGATTCCGGGGCGATTCATGTCCTCGCAGTATCAGGCCTGCATGTCGGGTATGTGACTTTGGCATTTTGGGTGATAACCGGTTTTCTGAGGCTGCCGTTGAAGCCCAGGGTGATCATAACGATTCTTGTTTTAGTGATGTATATACTGGTCGTGGATGTGAAGCCATCGGTGATGCGGGCGGTTATTATGGCGTCGATGGTGCTCATTTCCAAAGGCTGGGAAAAGCAGGTCAATGTTTTCAATTCTCTGGCAGCGGCGGCGCTGATTCAGACCCTGATCGACCCGTTGCAACTCTTCGATATGGGCTTTCAACTGTCATTTACCGCCGTTTTTTCAATCGTCTATATTTATCAACGCATTGAAACCCTGCTGCCGGAAAAAATCAAACCATCTGAATTACACAACAGTGCGCTTAAATATGTATTTCAGATGTTCCTGGTATCCCTGGCGGCGTTGATCGGAACTGTACCGATAACTATATTTTATTTTAACCGGATTCCGATTATTTCGATGTTATCGAACATTGTTATTATTCCTCTGATCGGTGTTATTGGCGCGTTGGGATTTGCACAGGTGATTTTAGGATCTATCTGGAACTGGTTTAATATTGCGTATGGTGAGGTTGAAACGGTTCTGCTCATAATTCTGCAGAAAATTGTCACCCTTTTTTCGGGCATTCCGGGCGCCTATATCACGATAGCGCAAATTTCGATGGGGACTTTGATTTTATTGTATATTTTCATTTTTCTGCTACTCAATACGGATAAAATGAAAATCAGAAAAGGCTTGGTTTTTGGACTGTTGATAGCAGGAAATATTTTCATATGGAAGACCGTATTTGAGAAACCACAAATGACAGTCACGTTTCTGGATGTCGCCCAGGGAGATGCGGCGCTGATAAAACTACCGGACAAACGGACGATTCTGATTGACGCCGGCGACCGGACGTTCCACCGGGATTATGGCGAGCTGGTTGTGGCGCCCTTTTTAAAACGGGAAGGAATCAGACAGATCGATGTGTTGATTCTCACTCATCCACACAGTGATCACATTGGCGGAGCACCAACGATTATTCGAAATTTTAAAGTCGATCAGATTTGGGAGAGTGATATTGCAGCCGGATCAAGAATTTACCAGGAAATTCATGCTCTGGCCGATTCCCTGAATATTCCGGTATTGACCCCAAACTCCGGTGATATGGTCACTATTTCTGATAATCTGAAATTGTACTTTCTGCATCCCTCGGAACGCTTTCTGGAGAAGCATCAACGGAATTACAACGACGGCTCATTGGTCTGTAAACTGGTTCATGGTGACATCAGTATTCTGTTTACCGGTGATGCTGAAGAGGACTCCGAAGATTATTTATGCTACTGGGACGATTTCTTAAAATCAACCATCATAAAAGTGCCGCATCACGGCAGTAACACGTCGTCAACGGCACACTATGTGAATCTTGTCGACCCGGAGTATGCCATCGTCTCGGTGGGACTGAACAACAAATTTAAGCATCCAGCCCAATCAACACTGCAACGATACCGGAATCTTGGATCGACGATTTACCGAACAGATGTAGAACATGCCGTTCAATTTCAATCCAACGGAAAAATTGTAAAAGTCATCGATTGGGAATAAGTTATCGGTAAATTGGAGAGAATTATGAAGCGAATTTCAATTTCACCGAAAGATTTTCAGACAAGGATACATCATCTCTGGTATCATCAATCGCTGTTATTAAGCAGTGGTGATTTTAGTAAAAATGAATTTAACTGCATGACAGTTGGCTGGGGCAGTATCGGAACGATGTGGTCAATGCCTTTTGTGCAAGTTGTCGTTCGGCCGACGCGCTACACCCATCAGTTTATGGAAAAATACTCCGACTTTACGGTTTCTGCGTTTGGCCGCGAATATCAAAAAGATCTGAATCTGCTGGGTACCAAATCCGGTCGTGATGGCGATAAACTGACTGAAACGTCACTGACGCCCATTAAATCGTCTATTGTGGCAGCGCCCGGATATGCAGAGGCAGAGTTGGTCATTGAATGCAAGAAAATGTTCAGTAGTACATTTAAACCGGAAGAATTTCTTGATCCGACGATTGAAGATAAATATCCCAACAAAGATTATCATACCGTTTATTACGGAAGTATTGAAGCGATTTTCGGAACCGAAAAATACCTGGCAACGAACATTAATAGTGATTCTTAAAAGTATTGTCATATAAAACAATGTTTTAATTATGCAAAAATATTAAGCTCCCTTCAGTCCCCTCCCCGCCTGCTCCCGGAGGGCGGGAAGAGGAAAAAGGGGTGGTAGATTTGTATAGGCAGATGGCGAAAGATTCTGAATGTAAAAAATTTGAGGATTTATTTTCACAATACACTTATATTGTTAAGACGACTTTAAACTACTGGAGGGAATAAATGAAAATCCATGAGTACCAGGCGAAAGATATCCTGAATGTTTTCAATGTAAATGTTCCCAGGGGGATACCGGTTTTTTCAAAAGACGAGGCCCTGAATGCAGCAAATTTGATGGGTTATCCCTGCGTCATAAAAGCCCAAATTCACGCCGGCGGCCGGGGCAAAGGCGGTGGCGTCAAAGTGGCACAATCCACCGAAGACGCTGAACAAATCATCGATAAAATCTTCGGCCATCCATTAGTCACAAAACAGACCGGTACAAAAGGGAAAATTGTCAATCGGCTATTGATTGAGGAAGCTGTGGATATTGACCGGGAATTGTATGTGGGCATTGTGATCGATAGAAAGACCGCTTGCCCGGTGATGATGGCGTCTACGGAAGGTGGGATGGAGATTGAAGAGGTTGCCGGGAAAACTCCCGAAAAGATTTTTAAGGAATACGCTCTGCCCGGATTCGGCCTCCAGGCTTACCAGTACAACCGGCTGGTGACGGCATTAAAAATGGAAGGTGATCTGGCGAAAAAAGGAATAATATTCCTACAATCACTTTATAATGTTTTTCGCCGGACCGATGCGTCAATGGTGGAGATTAACCCGCTGGTAATTACGAAAAAGGGAGATATTATTGCCCTGGACGCTAAACTGAATTTTGACGACAATGCGCTGTTTCGGCATAAACAGTACCTTGAATTAAGAGATACCAGTGAGGAGGAACCATCAGAGCTGGAAGCGTCAAAATATAAACTGAATTATATCCGCCTGAATGGTAATGTCGGCTGTATGGTCAACGGCGCCGGCCTGGCGATGGCGACGATGGATATCATTAAACTACATGGTGGCGAACCGGCGAATTTTCTGGATGTCGGGGGAATCGCCTCTTCGGAAACTGTGGCAAACGGGTTTAAAATCATCATGTCCGATGAAAATGTCAAAGCCGTTTTGATCAATATTTTCGGCGGGATTGTTCGTTGTGACCGGGTGGCACAGGGAATTGTTGATGCGCTGAATTCATTAAAGATAAAGATTCCGGTGGTGGTCAGGCTGGAGGGCACAAATGCCTTCGAAGCCAGGAAGATTCTGGCAGAATCGCCGCTGGATTTTAAAATTGCCGATTCACTGGAAAAAGCCGCGCAGTTAGTCGTTTCTGCGGCAAATAATGGAGAGTACAGATGAGCATTATCATTGATGAAAATACACGGGTTATTGTCCAGGGAATTACGGGAAAAGAGGGGGCGTTTCATACGGCCCAAATGCTGGAATACGGAACTAAGGTTGTTGGTGGAGTTACTCCGGGAAAAGGTGGTCGGAAATCCGAACACGGTTTGCCGATATTCAACTCTGTGAAGGAAGCAGTCATTAAGACAGGAGCTAACGCAAGTGTTGTATTTGTGCCGCCCCGTTTTGCTGCGGATGCAATTCTTGAATCCGTGGATGCGGAGCTGGATCTTGTCGTCTGTATCTCCGAGGGCATTCCGACCGAAGATATGGTTAAAGTCAATTATATTTTAAAGCAATCCAGGACCCGCCTGATCGGGCCTAATTGTCCGGGGATTATCTCGCCGGGAAAATCTAAAATCGGTATCATGCCCGGTTTTATTCATCAGCAGGGTTCAGTGGGCATTATTTCAAGAAGCGGGACCCTGACCTACGAAGCGGTACACCAGGTGACTCAACTCGGTTTGGGTCAATCGACCTGTATCGGCATTGGTGGTGATCCGATCATCGGCAGCGCCTTCCTCGATTTACTCCCACTTTTTGAAAAAGACGCTGAAACCGATGCCGTGATAATGATCGGTGAAATCGGTGGAACTGCCGAGGAGGAAGCGGCTGAGTACATTCAGGCCCATTTTTCAAAACCGGTAGTCGCGTTTATCGCAGGAGTCACAGCGCCTCCGGGGCGCCGGATGGGACACGCCGGGGCGATCATTGCCGGTGGTAAAGGAACCGCCCAGGAAAAAATCGAAGTATTACGGAATGCCGGAATCACCGTAACACTAAACCCGGCAGAAATCGGGAAAACCCTAAAGTCTATTTTATAGCACAAGCCCAATAATTCACAAACCGGGGTGAATTTCAAAAATTCGTTCTTCCATATTCCATTTTTTTTGGTAAATTTATTTTTATATGAATACAAACCATCCTAATGAAATTCAATACCATATCCACTGCCCGAATAATTATATCGATTATTGAAAGAAATCTTGAACCTGAACGCTGCAACCTGCTGTGGGCCGGAAATTCAGGATAAAAGAGTTGAAGGATGAGATCAAAAAACTGGAGAAAAAAAGTGAATAGTATTCACTGTTATCTCTGCCGGTTCTCCGATAAATACCGGAGCAATCTGAACCACAAGTTAAAAAACAGTTTTAAATCGTTTATCTGGGGGAAAAATAATGAAACTTAATCTCTCCTCCAAACTCATAGGGAGTTTTTCTATTGTGCTCCTATTGACGGTCGTCGTCGGATTGATGGGCATATATACCTCACAGACCATCCGCGACCGCCTGGACAACACTATTGGAAAGGATCTAAAACCGGCAAACATATTGGGTGACGTGGCCGGGAGGGTTGGCTTTATCCGCGCGAATTCACTGTCACACCTGTTTACCGGTTCTATCGATGACATGAATCGGTACGAGTCAGAGGTCGCCGATTGGATAGACGAGGTAAACACTGACCTCAGTACTTTAGAAACCATATTCACGGATCAGGCAACCCTTGAAAAACTGGCCGAGTTTCGTACTGCGTTCGAAACATATTTGAGAACCTGGCGTGAACAGGTTGTACCCCTGAGCCGGGCGAACCGTGACGAGGAAGCGTTTACCCTGGCCAGAAAAAGTGGGGCTGGCGGTATGGCGGCTCGAGAAGCAATGTATAAACTTAGTGAGTTACATGATGCCAATGTTGCGGCTGCCAACCATAGAGCGGAATTGGCAAACCTGGATTCCAGGAGAAGCCAGTACATTTTGTCAGGAGTTATACTGCTTGCGATTATATTTGGTTTAGCCTTTGGAATAACACAAAGTTCGCTCATCACGGGTGCGGTGAATACTGTCTCAAAAGCGGCACAGCAGGTGGCGGCCGGTGACCTTGATCAAAGAGTGACGGTCAAGACCGGCGACGAGATCGAATCTATGGCAAATTCTTTCAATACAATGACCTTTCAATTGAAAAAGATGGTCGAGGAATTGAAAAAGCACCGTGAACACCTTGAGGAACTCGTGAAAGAACGCACAAAGGCGCTGAGCGAGAGCGAGCAAAGGCTACTGAAAGCGCAAAAAGTGGCACGAATGGGCTTCCTGGATGTAAATCTCAAGACGAATGAGGTTTACTGGTCTGATGAAATCTATCGCCTTTATGGTGTCAATCCACAAGAACAAAAAGCATCCTTTGAACTCACCAAGCAGCTCATTTATCCGGACGATCTCGTTTTCGTGATGAAGGGGATTGATTCTGCAATACAGGGCATCTCGGAATTAGATATAGATCACCGCATTCTGAGATCCGATGGAACAGTCTTGTGGGTCCATGAACAGGCTGAATTGATCCGCGACGCCGACGGCAACCCCGACCACCTGCTCAGCACTGTGCAGGATATCACCGAGCGTAAGCTGGCAGAGGATGAACTGCGTCTGACCAGTGAAATATTTATGAACATGGCTGAAGGGGTTTACCTTATTGGAATGGATGACGGAATCATCAAATATGCCAATTCCAGATTCGAAAATATGTTTGGCTATGAACCCGGGGAGATGCAGGGGAAAAATGTTAGCATAGTCAATGCACCGACGGACATGACTCCGGAAGAAACAAAAAGAGTTATTATGGATATCTTAAGAAAAACAGGGGAATGGCACGGTGAGACCAAAAATATCAAAAAAGACGGGACTCCTTTTTGGTGCTATGGCAACGTGTCTTTGTTCGATAGCGCCTTTTACGGGCGCGTCATTATTTCTGTGCACACCGACATCACCAACCGCAAGCGGGCGGAGGAAGAAGCCCGAAAGATGCATCAGGGCTTAGTTGAAGCTCATGGAAAACTTCAAGAAGCATACGAAAGCGAGAAGCAGCTGAGGGACAAACTAATTCAATCCGAGAAGCTGGCGTCTTTGGGTCAGATGGGCGCCAAGATAGCTCACGAGATCAATAATCCGCTTACAGTCATTAGCGGCAGGGCGCAGCTATACCTGATGGAAGACTTGGATGAACAATTAAAAAAGACCTTTGAATTAATTATTCGGGAAACAAAGCGAATTGAAAACATCACTTCTGCTTATAGGAATCTTTCCAGACCGGTATTGCCGAAACAGGAGTTGCTGGATCTGAATGCAGTTCTTGAAGAAAGCGTAGAGAATCTGATTAACACCGGGGAAATTAAACATTATAAAATACAGAGGAATTTTTATCCCGATCTTCCGCAAGTGATTGGAGACTCTAACCGTTTGGTCCAGGTTTTTCGCAATCTCATCGTAAATGCTTCACACGCCATGGCTGACTGTGAAGAAAAAATCCTCACACTTCGATCCGCTGTTTCAAAGGATGGCAAATTTGCAGAGATTTCTATTCAGGATACGGGCTCCGGAATTGAAAAGGAAAAACTTGATAAGATATTTGAAGTTTATTATACGACAAAAGCAGATGGATTAGGGACCGGACTGGGGCTGGTTGTAGTGAAAGATATTGTAGAGAAGCAGCACAAGGGCAAAGTGTCAGTCGAATCGGAAGTTGGCAAAGGGACGACTTTTACGGTTCAGCTGCCTTTCAAGACTGAGAGGAAGCAGCAGAAAATATTAATCGTTGACGATGAGGCCTATATCAGGGAATTCTATATGACGTTTTTCGAGGAAAAGGGCTTGGAGGTCTTTACAGCCGTAAATGGAAAAGAAGCGCTGGATAATTATGAAATGATTCAACCGGATATTGTCTTATCCGACATCGAGATGCCGGTTATGAATGGATTTGAACTTGCTGAGGCAATAAAGTTAAAAAAGCCCGAACAGAAAATAGTTCTTATGACTGGTTTTTATTATGAGGATTCTGTCACAGAGCGGCTAAAAAAAGCCAATATCCCGTTTTTCACCAAACCTGCCGATCTTAAAAAGGTATGGAAAATGGTAAGTGAAGAGCTAAAATGCGGATTGTAGGTTCCCCCATAGGGGCGCCTTTCCATAGGAATTTTTCGTCTTCGGCGCAGATTCCGGAATGAAGACTCGAGTTCGGTGATGAAAAGAGATGATGTCCGGTCGGCCTGCTTCATCTCAAGTAACCATTTCTCCCGCAAGGGATATCCGGGGCAGGTGGTTTTTATAACCGGCTCAGAAAAAATATGAAAAATCCCGGTAAACCGGGGAGAAATGGTACGTAGCCATTAAAATCAATAATGGAATAAGAGTGTGTTTATTTAAAACTTTTGACAGTACTTTTTATTAAGGGCAGAAGGGAAAAGATGAAGAAAATCAGTGCTTTGTTGTTATTGACGATTCTAATTACGGGAATTTCTTGCAGTGTAGAGGATCAAGGCTATGGAGCGGAGGATCTGGACTGTTGGCGTGATGCTTATTGTGTGCAGGAAAGAGTCGATATATCGCGTGAACAGGAGGGGATCATCCGGGCTAAAGTTGATAAGCGGTGGCAGGAGTATAGAACCGTGGATTTACCGGAAAAATTTATCCAGTGGAGCGTTGCAAAGCGCCTGGAAACAATGGAAAGATTTCGTAAACATCAGCCGCCGGAGCTGTCCGGTCCGCACAATGCGATGGTGGCGTCTTACGGCGCCATGCGCAAGGATTCTCAATTCAAAATAAATAATGCTGTTAAGGGCATGGGCTTTTTACCGAAACGGGGGAAAATAAAGGCGATTATCAAAATGCTGGAAGATACCGGAGACAATCCTTTTCCCGTCAAACTCGATACTTTAACGGCTCTGTACGAAAAAGCCGCTGATATTTACGACATGAGTAAACAGGTGTCGCTGGAACTATACGCGACTCCCGAGTTTACGACTCAGACTTTCTTAAATCAGATGCTTAATCCGGTTGCTGCTCTTGTATTTCTGGATATTCCGAGTTATAAAATCAAAGCGATTGTGCATTTAATTCACCCCGACGATCCAAATCTATCTGATTATGAAAGGGATATAGTCAGGTATATAAATTTAATTCACAGTTATTTTCACGGTGAATTTTCGAAGGACTTCATTGCCGCAGTATATCATGTCGTGGAAGTTTATGACAATTCTCCTCAAAAAGAAGCCCGGGGACGCCGGATCACGCCGTGAAAGCAGATACTTGATACTTGTTTTTTCTTATCCAGGAATCAGCAACCAGAATCGCCTGGACTGGAAAAGGCTATTTTTCACTTTTAAATCTTTTCCTTTTTGGTTCTGCCTGTCTCCGGGGGTTTATCCAGGGTAGAATGTTATCTCAAAAGGATATATCACGGTTACACAAATTTCATGATTATCAGGCAAAAACTAAAAATATCTAATTTTCCTTTTGCATTTTAAGCAAAAGATTCTATTTTAATTATAAGGGAATTTTTGGATTTATCTGAGTTTTATCGGCAAAATGAATTAGCATTAATGCATTAAAAATTTCGAAACAGACGGCATAAAGTTAATTTATTTTACGATACTTAATTGAAATGACGGATTACTTAAAATCTTTAATTTTAGGTGGCTTTTTGCCCATTTAAAAAAGGGAGATTTTGTTAAAATTTTTAAAAAACGGCTCACGTTTTCAACATCGACATGTCAAAGGAGGAATCATTGAAGGAGATTATTGTTTCCCGGATTATTCCTGTGGTCAGGAAATTGTGTATTGATGCGAATTATTACGCCGGCTCCGACGTGGTGGAAAAGATTAAATTCTTCATGGATAAGGAAGAATCACCGACAGCCAGGGATATTCTGGCCCTAATGCTGGAAAATCATAAGATGGCGGCTGAAGAACAGATGCCCATGTGTCAGGATACCGGAGTGGCTGTGGTTTTTGTCGAACTGGGACAGGATGTTCAGCTGGTCGGGGGCGATTTTAGTGAGGCAATCAATGAAGGTGTCCGCCAGGGCTATCAGGACGGTTATTTACGCAAGTCGATGGTTGATGATCCGGTGATTGAACGGAAAAATACCAAAGATAACACGCCGGCTTTAATCTATACGGAAATTGTTCCCGGTGATTCACTTAAGATTACAATTGCCCCCAAGGGCGGCGGCGCTGAAAACATGAGTGAAGTCAGGATGATGAAGGCCGCTGACGGCATTGAAGGGGTGAAGGATTTTGTCATTGACCGGATCAAACGCTCCGGTGGCAATCCCTGTCCGCCGGTCGTTGTCGGCGTGGGAATTGGCGGAAGCTTTGAGCAATGTGCGTTGTTAGCGAAAAAGGCATTATTACGTCCGTTAACAGAAAAGAATTCCGATCCCAAATGGGCTGCCGTGGAAGATGAAATTCTGGAACGAATCAACAAACTCGGCATTGGTCCCCAGGGGTTGGGTGGACGAACGACGGCATTAGCGGTCCAGATACTCAGCAAACCGTGTCACATTGCTTCCATGCCGGTAGCGGTAAATGTCAACTGTCATGCTCATCGGCATGAAAGCGCAGTCATAGAATAAAGCGAGGTAATATATGGCAAATGAAATAAAATTGCAGACTCCCCTGACGTCGGACATGCTGAAAAAACTTCAGGTTGGTGATAAAGTTCTTTTAAGCGGGACGATTTATACCGCCCGTGACGCTGCTCATAAGCGGCTGGTTGAACTGCTGGAAGCGGGCAAGGAATTACCCTTTGAACCTAAAGGCGCAGTGATTTATTATGTAGGTCCTGCTCCGGCGAGACCGGGTAAACCGATTGGCTCAGCGGGTCCGACAACCAGTTACCGGATGGATCCCTATGCTTCGATACTGATGGATGCAGGATTGAAAGCGATGATCGGAAAAGGCCCGCGCGGACAGGCGGTGCTTGATTCAATGGTAAAAAATGAAGCGGTTTATTTTGCTGCGGTCGGCGGTGCGGCGGTTGTGTCGGCCCAGGCTGTCATAGAGGCCAAAATTATTGCTTATGAAGACCTTGGTGCTGAGGCCATTCGTGAACTAAAAGTCGTGGATTTTCCGGTATTCGTTGCCAATGACACTAAAGGCAATGATATCTTTAAACTTGGTGTGGAAAAATACCGGATTGACAATTAGTATGATGATCCGGATACCAAATTGCTCATATAGAAAGGAAATTATAGTATGAGTGGACTTGAGAAGCTTCGGCAGGAAGCTTTGGAGTTTGAAATGCAGGGTAAAATCGGGAAAGCGATTGAAAAACTCAACGAAATCCTTAAAGATGATCCCGAGCAGTACGACTTGCGGGTAAAACTGGGCGAACTGTATTACGTATCCGGCGAGATAAAAAAGTCCATCAGGGAATTTGAGGAAGTTATCAAGACAAAACCCGATTATACGTTTGCGTTGTATCGGCTGGGTATATCCTATTTTCGGGCAACCCGTTTCACCGACGCCATCAATGTTTTTCATCACATCAACGCCGTGGAACCGGAGTTATATATGTCGTGTTATTGGGAAGGCCTGGCCCATTACCACAAGGGGCAATTTAAACGCAGTATCGATGCCTATAAGCGATTGACGGAGAATAGTCCCAGTGGTACTTTGGGATATTATCAGCTGGCAATTGTTTATAAAGCCTCCGGAAAGTACGAGGAGGCAATCAGTTGCCTTAAGGAAATTCTGAAAGAAGATCCTGATATTGTTTCGGTGAATTATCACTTGGCTTTGGCTTATCTGGGGATTGACAATCAGGATTACGCGATAAAGTATTTAAAGAAAGTTGTCAAACTGGATCCTGAGCATTTCGATGCGAAACGACGGCTGAAAATGTTAACGGATCCGGATGATTTGTATACATTCGAGGTTCCTCCATTATAAACATAAAACAATCTGAGGAGATTGTATGACTAAACCAAAAGTGGCTTTCTATTGGTGCGCTTCCTGCGGCGGTTGTGAGGAGGCGGTTGTCGATCTGGCCGAGGATATTCTGAAGGTCGTTGACGCGGTTGATATCGTACTGTGGCCGGTGGCTATGGATTTTAAAAAGAGTGATATTGAAGCGACGGCCGATGGATCAATAGCGGTATCTTTTATCAATGGAGCGGTCAGAACGTCCGAGCAGGATGAATGGGTTAAAATGTTACGAAAAAAATCGGGTTTGGTGGTCGCCTTTGGGGCCTGTTCACATCTGGGCGGGATCCCCGGATTAGCTAATTTATCATCACGACAACAGCTGTTTGATACGGTTTATATAAAGACCCCGACAGTAAACAACCCCAATAAAATTTATCCCCAGACGATTTGCACGGTTGATGAAGGTGAACTTGAACTGCCGGCAATCCACGAAGAGGTACGGACCCTGGACCAGGTGATCAATGTGGATTACTATCTGCCGGGCTGTGCGCCGCCGCCGAACCTGATCATGGATGCTGTACTGGCGATTTTATCCGGTAATTTACCGGAAAAAGGGACCGTGCTTGCTCCGGATAAATCGCTTTGTGATACCTGCCCGCGGAAAGAATCCAAACCGGACAAACTGAAAATCAGCGATGTAAAGCGAATTTCCATGACCATAATTCCCGAGGATAAATGTTTCCTTGCGGAGGGAGTTATCTGTTTAGGACCGGCGACCCGTTCCGGTTGCGGTGAACGCTGTATTAACGCCAATATGCCCTGTCGTGGCTGTTTCGGACCGACGAAGGCTGTGCAGGACCAGGGCGCAAAATTCCTGTCCGGATTCAGTTCGCTGTTTGACAGTGAAGATGAAGCAGAGATAGACGCATTTGCTGAATCGGTCTTAGATCCGGCGGGGCTTTTCTACATGTTCAGTCTGGCGTCGTCGCTCAAAGCAAAATTTCACGATCGTTCATAAACAGGGGAACATTTATGGGAACTCGCATAAAAATTGATCCGATCACACGTCTGGAAGGTCATGGGAAAATAGATATATTTCTGAATGCCGAGGGCGATGTTCAGCAAGCCTATTTCCAGGTTCCGGAACTGCGCGGATTCGAAGAATTCTGCAAAGGCCGTCTGGCCGAAGAACTGGCCCGGATAACACCCCGGATTTGCGGTGTTTGTCCAACAACTCACCATATGGCGTCGGGAAAAGCGCTGGACGATCTCTATCATGTGGACCCGCCGCCGGCTGCAAAAAAAATTCGTGAATTAATCAATTCGGCCTTTATCTTTGAAGACCACGTGCTGCATTTCTTTTACCTGGGCGGGCCGGATTTTATCGTCGGGCCGACTGCTCCCAAAGAACAGCGCAATATCCTGGGCGTGCTGGGTAAAGTCGGCCTGGAAATTGGCGGACAGGTGATTGCCATTCGCAAAAAGGTCCGGGCGGTTATCGAAAAACAGGGCGGACGGGTCATCCATCCGGTCTGCAATCTGCCCGGCGGCGTCTCGAAAGGTGTAAAACCCGAGGACGCTGAGCAGTACAAGCAATTGGCCGACGAAATGATCGGTTTCGCACAATTTACATTAAAGGCATTCGCCGATATTGTGCTGGCGAATCAGGAATATCTCGATTTGATTGTTGGTGACATATATCGCCATGAAACCTACTACATGGGGCTGGTGGATCAAAACAACCATGTTAATCTCTACGATGGAGATATTCGGGTTGTGACTCCATCAGGCGATGAGTTCGTCAAATTTAAAGCCCGGGATTATCTGAAACATATCGAAGAACGTGTTGAACCCTGGAGTTATGTAAAATTTACCTATTTGAAAGAGATTGGCTGGAAGGGATTTGTTGATGGAAAAGACAGCGGTATTTTTCGTGTTGCGCCGCTGGCACGATTGAACGCCTCGGATGGAATGGCGACCCCATTAGCACATGAGGAATATGAGAAAATGTTTTCCGCATTGGGTGGAAAACCGGCACACAATACGCTGGCTTATCACTGGGCGCGCCTGGTGGAAGTCCTCTATGCGGCTGAGCGGTTTAAGGAATTGGCGAATGACCCGGAAATTTTATCCCCGGATATACGCACTATTCCGACAGAAATACCGACCGAAGGAATTGGTGTCGTGGAAGCACCGCGTGGAACGCTTTTCCATCACTATAAAACCGACCCAAACGGCCGTGTTACCGATGTGAATCTGATCGTTGCGACAACCAATAATTCGGCCGCGATTTGTATGTCAATAGAACGGGCAGCCCGGAAACTGATCAAAAAGGGCAAAGTGGATGATGGTATTCTCAATATGGTGGAAATGGCATTCCGGGCCTACGATCCCTGTTTCGCCTGTGCAACCCATTCACTTCCCGGACAAATGCCGCTGATCGTATCCATTCATAACGATCAGAAGGAAGTAATCCAAAAGTTGGTGAGGGATTAACTTATGACGAAGAATAAAACAATCAGTTCGCACCGGATCAGCAGTGAAGATGTTGACCAACTGAAAGACATTTCCGGCGTAAATGTCTATGCCTGTTATCAGTGCGGCAACTGCTCGTCGGCGTGTCCGGCAGTGGAGTTTATGGATATTTCGCCTCATCAGGTCATTCGGATGGTTCAGTTGGGATTTATTGATGAACTCGTAAAATCGGAAACGCCCTGGATTTGCGCAGCCTGCATAACCTGTACGGTAAAATGTCCCCGTGGGGTTGACATTGCCAGGGTTATGGAAGGTTTGAGGCAGCTTGTGTTGCGCAGCGATTTTGAGCACGGAAATCTTTGTGATATTGATGAAAAACTGCGGAAGAAACTGCCCCAAATAGCATTAATTGGTAATTTTCGGAAAACGATCCTTTAGATAATGGAGAAGTAATGCAACTGTCCTACTATCCCGGATGTACATTAAAGACCGATGCGAAAAATTTCGAGAAGTCTGCATTGGCGGTTCTGAAACACCTCGGCGTGTCCGTCGATGAACTGGAGGATTGGTATTGCTGTGGCGTCTGCTTTTCTCAAACCCGGGACAACCTGATGCAGCAAATCGCACCGGTTCGCACACTGGTAAAAGCTAAAGAGAGCGGCAATCGTCAACTTTTAGCGCTGTGTACAATGTGTTATAATACCCTGAAACGGTCGATAGAGTTTATCAAAGACGATGCGGAAAAGCTGGAGACGATCCATCAATTTATGGACCTTGAAACGACGCAGTTTTATGGTAATGAGGTCGATGTCGTCGATATATTGACACTGATAAAACAGATCGGCCTTGAAAAGCTGAAAAAATCAATTGTCAAAACCGATGCAGGTCTTAAGATTGCCTCCTATTACGGTTGCATGTTGCTGCGACCGAAGGAGATCGCCATCGATTCACCGGACGATCCGGTGATTATGGAAGAAATTTTGGCAAGCGCCGGGTGTGAAAATGTCTATTTCCCGTTTCGGACTGAGTGCTGCGGTTCTTATCAAATTGTAAATGAACCTGAAATTGTCAAAGATCGGACAAGGAAGATCGTCGGCTCGGCCGTTAAAAACGGGGCCGATTTGATGGTAATGCTGTGTCCGCTCTGCTATTTTAACCTGGATGAAATTCAACAAGATATTCAAAAAGAGGATAAATCGTTTCAGACAATCCCGGTACTTTATATTACCCAGCTTCTGGCTCTGTTAATGGGATTAAAACCGGATATCCATGATTTTAGCCTGCATAGTATCGATCCCCGGCCGGTATTAAAAATGAAGGGCCTGTTATGAAAAAGATTGGCGTATTTGTCTGCCATTGCGGAATTAATATTGCATCCACTGTTGATATTCCCAAACTGGTGGAAGACCTGAAGAACTATCCGGGCGTCGCCTATATTCAGGATTACAAATATATGTGTTCCGAGCCCGGTCAAACTCTCGTGAAAGAGAAGATCAAATCGGAGAAACTGGACGCAGTAGTTGTGGCAGCCTGTTCGCCGACCCTGCATGAGAATACATTTCGAATGGCGGTCCAGACCGTGGATATGAATCCCTATAATTGTGAAATTGCCAATATCCGGGAACAGTGCAGCTGGGTTCACAAGAATATCACGGAGGCGACTGAAAAAGCAAAACGAATTATCAAATCAGTTGTTGAAAAAGCGCTGCTGGATGAGGATCTGGAACCGGTAAAGGTACCGGTTACGCGTAAAGCGCTAGTTCTGGGTGGCGGTATTGCCGGGATTCAGTCTGCTCTGAGTATTGCCAACAGTGGTTATGACGTCATCCTGGTGGAAAGGCAATCTTCGATCGGCGGACGAATGGCGCAACTGTCCGAAACCTTTCCGACACTGGACTGTTCGCAATGTATCCTGACGCCGAAAATGGTGGATGCGGGTCAGCATGAGAATATTCGCCTGATGACCTATTCCGAGCTGGCAGATATATCCGGTTTTGTCGGGAATTTCAAAGTGAAGATCAAGCAAAAAGCAAAGTATGTTGACTGGGATAAATGCACTGGCTGTGGACTTTGTATTGAAAAGTGTCCCAAAAAAGTGCCGTCCGAGTTCGATCAGGGTTTGGGTAAACGTAAAGCCGTATATACACCTTTTCCCCAGGCGGTTCCGAATAAACCGGTCATCGATTGTGAAAACTGTACATATTTTATAACCGGAAAATGCCGGCTTTGCGAAAAAGTCTGCCCCTTTGACGCCATTAATTTCGATGAAACCGAATCTTTCATTGAAGAAGAGGTGGGCGCGATCGTCGTGGCAACCGGTTATGATGTCTATCCGGTTTTGAACATGAGTGAATACGGCGGTGGAAAAATTCCGGATGTTATCGATGGTCTGACATTTGAACGGATTTTATCTGCCTCGGGCCCAAGCGGCGGCGAGGTCCGGCGGCCGTCGGATGGTAAAATTCCCAAAGAAATTGTGTTTATCAAATGCGTCGGTTCCCGGGATCCGGAAAATCATTATCCCTATTGCTCGAAAATCTGCTGTATGTATACTACCAAACATGCCATGTTGTACAAACACCGTGTTCACGATGGACAACCCTATATATTTTATATGGATGTGCGGGCCGGTGGAAAAGGATACGAGGAATTTTATCAACGGGCCCAGGAAGATGACAAGGTCGTGTTTCTGCGGGGCAAAGTATCCAAAGTGTATCAGGATGATGACAAAGTCGTTGTCTGCGGCATTGACACGCTCAGTGGCAGTAACGTGGAAATTCGGGCGGACATGGTCGTATTGGCAATGGCGATACGTCCCTCAAAAGGAATTGAGGAACTGGCGCAACTGTTGAAGATTTCCATCGATCAGAATGGTTTTCTAACGGAAGCACATCCGAAACTGCGGCCGGTGGAATCCCTGAGTGCCGGAATCTACCTGGCGGGTTGCGCCCAGGCGCCGAAAGATATTCCCGATACGGTTGCTCAGGCAACAGCGACGGCAGCGATGGTATTGAATCTCTTTTCCAGAGAATACCTGCTGCACGAGCCGATCATTACCGGCGTGGATGAAGAACTCTGCTCGGGCTGTGGACTCTGTATTGCCGTATGTCCCTACGATGCACGAAAGACAAACCGGGAAAAGGGCGTTGTTGAGGTCAATGAAATCCTCTGCGAAGCCTGTGGGGCCTGCGCAGCTGCCTGTCCTTCCGGTGCAGCCCAACAGCGGAATTTTACAGATACCCAGTTGAGCAATATGGTAAAAGCAATATTGGCGGAGTGATTGAAATTTGAAACTGGATTTCGAGAATCTATCGTATGAAGAATGTTTAGGAACTTGATGTATATAACTTGGCGTAGAAACTTTCGGATATGATCTGGTCTGATTTTGAAAATTGGAGTGATAAAGTCTAATAAACAGAGTAAATGGAAATTTGGAAAATAGAAATTTGAAATTAGAGTTGGGAACATATCATTTATCATGATAGCAGTAAATGCGTTGGACGTTTATATTTTGTCGGAAAGATTATCAGATATGATTTGGTCTGATTTTGAAAATTGGAGTGATAAAGCCCAGAAAACAATCGGGTATCAGATAATCAGATCTTCAGATAGTATCGCTGCGAATATTGCGGAAGGATATGGAAGATATACTCCCTTGGACAGAAAGAAATTTTATAGATATTCCCGGGGCTCTTTTGAAGAAACAAAAGCGTGGTTGAGGAAATTAATCCGTCGAAAAATAATTTCAGAAAACATACAAATGGAGTATACTGACGTAATCAATGAGTTAGGTCCAAAGCTGAACGCTTTTATCAACAAAACAAAATAGACAACATTTATGATCCGAGCGCCCTTAAATTTCAATTATCAAATTTCAAATAACAAAATTCAATTTTCAAATATCAAAGGAATCTTATGTTCGAACCAAAAATAGTCGCGTTTTTCTGTAAATGGTGCACATCGGCTGGCGCCGATCTGGCCGGCACTTCCCGAATGACTTATAAACCTAACATTACCGGAATCCGCGTAATGTGTTCCAGCCGGGTGGACCCGGAGCACATTCTGGATGCGTTCAAAAATGGCGCCGATGGGGTTTTAATTGGAGGATGTCATCCGGGTGATTGTCACTATCAAAGCGGCAATTACCAGACACTCAAACGTGTCAAATTACTAAAAAAAATGATAAAGGATTTGAATATTAACGAAAACCGCCTTCGACTGGAGTGGATATCCGCGGCAGAAGGAAAACGGTTTACCGAAGTGGTGGACGAGTTCACTGAGGAGATTCGTAAGCTGGGACATATTCAATATACAGTGCTATGAAACGACTGATATTAGGGCTGGGAAATGATTTGTTGACCGATGACGGGATCGGAATTTATATTGCCGGGCAATTAAAATCTGAGATTTGGGAAGCGGATATTATCTGTTCCGCCGACTCTGGTTTTGGACTGCTTGATCACATGATGGGGTATGATCAGGTGATATTGATCGATTCCATTATAACCGGAAAAACCGATATTGGTGGAGTTCATCACTTTTCCTCTTCGGATTTTTCGCAGCACGTTCCGTTCAGTATTCATTCAACGGATATTATTTCCATCCTGGAATACTCCCGGAAATGCGGGTTTTCAGTGCCGGATAAAATTGAATTTCTGGCAGTGGAAATCGAAGATAATCAGACGTTTAAAGAATCCTTTTCAGATTCTGTTGAATCACGGAAAAATCTAATTGTACAAAATATTAAATCACGCATAAACAACATTATTAATAATCAGATCCCGGAACTTGTTGAGGGATAGAATGGTTGAAGGAGGCCTGTTTAATGAGTGAAGAGCAAAAGATGGTTAAAGCATTTATAATGGGTGAAGCCTATGATGTGCCGGAGGGCTCGACGATCATCATGGCGATGGAGTACGCCGGGTTCCAGATGAAGCGGGGAGTCGGTTGCCGGGAAGGATTCTGCGGAGCCTGTGCGACTGTGTATCGTGAAAAAGGTGATTACAAACTGAAAGGCGGCTTGGCGTGTCAGACAGTGGTTAGCGATGGGATGGCGCTGGCTCAGATACCCTTTGTTCCGGCGGAAAAACCGATTTATGATATCAAGGAACTGACGCCGGATATTGACACGATTAAAACCCTGTTTCCGACAATATTTCGGTGTGTGGCTTGTAATACCTGTACAAAGGCCTGCCCACAAGAAATCAAAGTCATGGACTATGTGCAAGCCCTAAAACGGGGTGATATAGGTAGGGCGGCCGATCTTTCCTTTGATTGTATTCGCTGCGGTTTGTGTGCGCTGCGCTGTCCGTCTGAAATTGTTCAGTATAATGCCGCAACCCTTGCACAACGCTTGTACGGGCGTTATCTGAACAAAAAAAGCCCCGAACTAGAGGAGCGGATCGTCGAGGTTGAGAATGGTAAATACGAAAAAGAGCTGGATGAACTTGTTGAAATGCCGCGAGAGGAGCAATCCAAACGGTATTATGCGAGGGAGATTAAGTTAAAGTAACTACGCAGATACAAGATGCAAGAATCAAGAACCAAGATAAAAATTTATGCATAACTTCAAAGAGTTACATATTTGGCAACGATCAAGAGAACTTGTGAAGGTGATTTACCAACTTACAGGAGAGTTTCCAAATTCTGAGCATTTTGGACTGATTTCTCAGATGCGTCGATCGGCCATTTCAATTCCGTCCAATATTGCTGAAGGCTCAGGAAAATCGTCGAATAAAGATTTTATCAGGTTTCTTGAAATCTCCCATTCTTCTTCATTTGAACTTGAAACCCAACTGATATTATCAAATGATCTTGGCTTTATTACGGAAAGTGAATTAAAAGATGTGCTTGTTATACTTGAAGAAATACAAAAAATGATATTTGGTTTTATTCAAAAATTAAAAGCATCAGAAGTAAGATCATGATTCTTGATTCTTGATTCTTGACTCTTGATACTTAGAAAAAAGGAGAACCCATGTACCCTGATTATATGATGAAATCCATTCAGATGGTTGAGAAAACCCGGCCGAAACGTCTTGAACTGGCAAAGAAGCAAGGCAAACAGGTATTCCCGGCCATGAGTGAAAGCGAGCGCCAGGCGGTGCTGGATAATTTTCATCCCGATTTTAAAAAAGATGCGCGCCGTGAAGTCCGCGTGGGCGTCAATAAGGGTGAATCAGTGACGACGGAAGTCGCCGATTTGCTGGAGTCATACTCCCGTGTCGATCCGGTGATTTTTGATCTGAATAATCCGGATCATGAGACCGATGTGCTGGTTATTGGCGCCGGTTCAGCCGGAATGGCTGCTGCCATTACCGCCGGAATTAATGGCAGTAATGTTTTGCTGGCGACAAAATTACGTCTGGGTGATTCAAACTCTATGATGGCCCAGGGTGGTATTCAGGCTGCCGATCAGAAAGATGATTCACCGGTACTACATTACCTTGATGTTATGGGCGGCGGGCACTTTGAAAATAAACCCGACCTGGTAAAAGCCCTGGTTAATGACGGCCCTATCGCGATTAAATGGCTTGAAGAACTTGGTGTTATGTTCGATAAAAACGAAGACGGATCGATGATGGTGAAGCCGGGAGGCGGTACCTGTCGGAGCCGTATGCATTCAACCCGTGACTACACCGGCGCCGGTATCTGTCGTGTTTTACGGGACGAAGTGTATAATATGCCTGATAAAATCAAATATCTTGAATTTACTTCGATTATCGAGTTAATTCTCGATGAAAAAGGTCAGGCTGTCGGGGCGATTGGGTATCATCTTGAAACCAAACAGTATATGGTTATCAAAGCCAGTTCGATCATTATTGCGACTGGTGGATTTGGACGACTGCATGTGCGGGGATTTGAAACAACCAATCATTACGGCGCTACTGCCGACGGTTTGGTCATTGCTTACCGGGCCGGCGCCAATCTGATGTTCATGGATTCGGTTCAATATCACCCCACCGGAGCCGTATTTCCTGAACAGATATTAGGGTTCTTGTGCACCGAGAAAATCCGCTCCATGGGTGCTCAGCCGGTCAACCATGACGGTGATCTGTTTGTATATCCACTTGAGCCCCGCGACATCGAAGCAGCGGCGTTCATTCGTGAATGTGCAGAACGGGGTAAGGGTGTAAAAACACA
>Ga0268276_1000533_pt1 | contig 44738 bp, 66 predicted proteins | sample saktaG_4_FD_190145 | JGI IMG/M metagenome (GOLD analysis project Ga0268276, IMG submission 190145) | Saline water microbial communities from Sakinaw Lake, British Columbia, Canada - sak_2010_1_5_45m | ecosystem: Environmental > Aquatic > Non-marine Saline and Alkaline > Saline ...
CCAATTTTCGTTGCGCACTCATTTTATAATCAAAATGGTAGAAAAACTTTACGGAGGAAAGCAAGGTTCGTGTTACGCAATTCCCCTACACACAAATGTGTGTAGTATCCTTGCTCAATTAGAATGATATTCTTTATCCTTTTCTTGGATTTTTCTTCATTTTCCAATTAATAAAGAATAATATTCCTATAAGAAAAGCAGGGCCTGAGATTATAAGAAACCAGATTAACATGTACCATTCAAAATCTCTCATCACCATTACAATATAAAATAATCCAGCTAGGATGAAGGCTATAGCGCCTACTATCTCATATCTCCATGATATTATTAAAACAACTAACAAAATAAGCGCAGGAATATTATGCATAAACAATCCTAGTATGGTTCCCCAAAAACCATAATTCCCATCAAAAATATCCAAAGAAAACAATGCTAAGAACAGTATCAATAGGATAGATAGAATCCTTGGCATCCAATAGATGAAAGGATGCTTTTTCTTCATAATAACCTTATTATTATTTATTTTATTTAAACTTTCCTATTTGCAGTTTTCTATCCATTTACATAATTCATTACCCTTACAAAAACACCAAAAACGATAAATTTAAATAGTTTGTAAGGGTAACATATTATATGGTGATAAGAAAAAAGGGAAAATACTTCTATCTGCAGCGTTCGTATAGAGGGGGTAATAAGGTTATAACAAAAGAGAGATACCTTGGAAAGGAAATACCAAAAAATATTGAAAAAATAAAGCAGGAGCTAAGAAAGGAATCAAAAAAAGAATTATACAAAAAATTAGAGAAGATAAAAGAAAGCTTCCAGAAGGAATGGGGCAGCTATCCCGAATCAATCAAAGAGAAGGTAAAAGAACAGATTTCTATTTCTTTCACATATAATACAAATGCAATAGAAGGCTCAACTATAACTTTAGAGGAAGCAAGAGAGATTATACATGACAAGGTTGCCCCTAGAAAACCATTAAGGGATATTAAAGAGGCAGAAGCACATTCCAATGTTTTTCTGAAAATGCTGGAAAAAGAGGAGAAAATGTCTGAAGAACTGTTGCTGAGATGGCATGAGGAAATCTTTGGAGAAACAAAAAAAGATATAGCAGGAAAATATAGGGATTATCTGGTGAGGGTTGGTGATTACAGGGCTCCAGACTGGCAGGATGTTAAAAAGCTTATGAAAGAGCTGATAAGATTTGTGAATGGTGTTAAGATTAATCCTGTTGAGTTAGCTGCAAGGGCACATTACAAGTTTGAAAGCATACATCCTTTTGGAGATGGAAACGGAAGAATAGGAAGATTATTGATGAACCAGATTTTGTGGCATGGTAAGTGTCCTATGTTGATTATAGAATATAAGAAAAGAAGAGCTTACTATAAAGCGTTAAATAAAGGTGAAGAGGGTTTTGTCAGTTATTTTTTTAGAAGGTATTTGGCTGTGCATAAGGTTAGAGTTACTTAGTACAAAACCCACATTCTTTATCTGGTTTTGGGATTTTAGAGTTTAAGCATTTTAATGCTTGTTTCCATAAGGTTTCTATGAAATCACATAATGAAGAGTTATGAACAAAACTTTTAGAAAACAAGGTTTTCTAAACGTGTCGGAAATGCCAAAGGCATTTCTGAGCAACTTAGAAATCTTCGATTTCCAAGTGTTTGGAAATTTCATTTCCAAAACTTTCTTAAACAAAACCTTTCTACCTGTTCTAATGCCAGAAAAAGAACTAGATTATCTGCTTATACTTAAAGCACTAAATGAGATACCTTTTGGAGTAGGGAAAAAACTCCTGATAGATTTCTTGAATGGAAATGAAGATAATGAGTCGATTAAAAGAAACAAATTATATAATCTGGATAATTTTGGAAGTATGGCTTATGATAAAGACGAACTGACTCAATTGATTGACAATCTCATCATGAATAAACTGATACAAACAACGTCAGTAAATCAAAACAAATTCTGGAAAGTGATGGAACTATCTCAAAAAGGAAGAGATGAGCTCGTCAATCCAGAACTATACAAGAAAAAACTTTCATATAACTTCAAGGAGATAACTACAGATATAACAGAACAGGATAAACAACTATTCACCGCATTTAGTGATTTCTTAGGAAAATACAATGATGAACAAAAAAAAGCAATAATTTCCAATAAGAAGCATATCTTATGTATAGCGGGGGCAGGTTCAGGAAAAACAACTGTTCTTACAAAAAGAATAGAATTTTTGATAAAATATCGTTCAATTCCGGTTGATAAGATACTTGCAATAACATTTACTAGAAAGGCAAGGCAGGAAATGATAAATCGTCTTGGAGATGAAGTAATTGTCGAAACATTTAATTCATTCTGCGAAAAAATCCTAAGAAAACATAATCATATCATCTATGACCAAACTGTGAGGGTCATAAACTATAAAGATAAGATTGGAATGATCAATAGAGCATTATCTGACTTGAAGATCAATATTGATAGAGCAATAGACACTTATTTTACCTATGCTCAAAAGAGATCTAAAACAAACGAACAACTGGCTAATATTTTCATGAATGATTGTTTTTTCATACGCGATTATTTTAAGTTCAAACACAGAAAGATAGACAGAGCAGCTTTTCAAACATCAGATATAAAACATGAAAAGAGCGCAAACTTGGTTTATTCAGTATGTAATTTTATAGAATCATTTATGCAAAAGAATGGGTTAAGGGATTTTGCAGATCAATTAATAGATGCAATTGCTTTGTTTGAGCACAACAAAGAATTAATTCCAGAATTCCAACACATACTTATAGATGAATACCAGGATGTCAACTCCACTCAGATAAAACTCATAGATCTATTAGATCCAGAAAATATATTGGCAGTGGGCGACCCAAGACAATCAATATATGGCTGGCGCGGTTCAGATATAAAATACATTCTCAATTTTCAGGATAAATATCCTGATTGTGAGATAATAACCCTAAAGAAGAATTATCGTTCATCAAAACATATTGTTGATTTGATAAATAAGTCTATCAAGAATATGAGCCTAACTGACCTGGAAACATCAATAGCTGGGAAAAAAGATATCAGGCTATTAAAATTCGATTCGGAAGATGCTGAGTTTGAATTTGTACTTAAGACAATCACTTCCTCAAAAATTCCAAGAAATGAGATATTTGTTCTTGCCAGAACAAACAGGCAATTAAATGAATTATCTATCCTTATGAAATCAAGAAGGATAAATCATCTTGTAAGAAGCGATGAGATGAAAAGAAGTGATGTGGCAAAAGAAAACGATGTAACTCTTGCAACAATACACTCAATAAAAGGCCTTGAGGCTAAACTTGTTTTTGTTATAGGATGTTCTTCAAATAATTTTCCCTGCAAAGGGAGTGAGCATCCAGTAATCGAAATGGTAAAGGTTGATGAATATGATAAAGAGGAAGAAGAAAGAAGATTGTTTTATGTTGCAATGAGCAGAGCTAAGGAAAGCCTATACATCTCTTATTCTGGAAAAAATCCCACTTATTTTATAACAGATGATATGTTAGAAATTATTGGGGGAACAAAACAAATCGATGAATCAAGATTCACCCTTTCAAAATCTAACGACCTGATAACGAGACTTAAGGATTGGAGAAGGCAGCTAAGCCAAGAACAAGATGTTCCTGCTTATATCATTATGCTTGATAGGACAATAATAGATCTAGCTGTTAAAAATCCCTTAACAAAAGAAGATCTGGAAAAAGTGATGGGTTTAGGCCCTATAAAGATTATGAAATACGGTGATGCTATCTTAGATATGGTTAATTCCTGATTGTTTTTTCTGATAGAATTCTTAGTTGGTGTTTTTTTAGAGGGGTTTTGGGATTTTAATGCTTGTTTTCAGAGAGTTTCTGTGGTTTATGGAGTGGAAAATAGAAAGAGCAACAGAAAAATCATACAATCGGGAGACTAAAATCTACTACACAACCATTACAACTTTCGTTGATTTCTGATAGCTTCCTATAAAATTCCCCTCCAGATGTCTTCTTTTCACCCCAAAACCAATTGGATTTCATTTTTACACATAGATTATCATTCCAATTATTTCCATAAAATAGTGCCGACCAACTTTCTTGACCCAGATAGTAAAGATTCTCCCCACTAATCTGGTCCCTCCAACAGGCTTTTTGCGTTAAATTTCCTAAGGGGTCCTTACAGTATATTCGATTACCATAATGCTCCCCATCAAAATTTTTACATGGATTTAAATAATATAGTAGAAAAACTAAAACTACAAAAATAAAAAAAACAAAAATCAATGTTTTATTCATTCAAACACCCCTTTAGATTCTCTTTTAGAATTTGAGTATATAAAGTTTGCTACAGTTTTTTATCCTTTTACTGTAATACCAACCTTTTTGTGGCAGAGCTCATGCTCTTTATCTAGCTTACCATCATATTCACTATTCTTTCTATGCCATGCATCATGTTCTTTTTGGGTTATGGTTATGTTCTTCTTGAGTTTTTTCGTTTTAGATCACCTTTTTTCTCTAAATTTTCTGCCCTATAGCTTAGTTTTATCATCTCTCCAAACAATATTCCTATTATGATTATAAGGAATAATTCAACAAAATTTATAATTTTAGGAGTATAGGCAATCAATCCTACTAATAAAAACCCTGTTACTATAATAAAAACAAATGCCTGTTTTTTCTTAGGCAAGCTTAGGAAATGCCTGTCAATTATATCCATTTTATTGATTTTAGGGGAGGCCATTATAAAAACTTTGCTACTTGCAGTTTTTTATTTACAGAATTGGTATTACAATAAGCGAAATGTTTAAGAACATATATCTAACTCAAAAAGTTTGAATGACTTACAAAATTGATGTTGCGCTTGTAAATCCGCCTTCTGCGGGATGGGATAGGAAAGGAGCAGTAAGGCCATCAAGAGGCCTAATTGTCTTAGCTGGAGAGCTGATGAAAGAGGATTGTATAGGCAGAATTGCAATTTTCGATGGTGCTTTCTATAAGCTGGATGATATGGTTAATGAAATACGTGCTTTTAATCCAACTGTAATGGGTGTAAGCGGGTATACTGACAGTATGCCAGAGGCAGTATCTATACTAAATGATCTTGATGTTCCGGTAAAAATAAGCGGGGGGCCATATGCAACTGCAAGGCCAAGTGAAGTTATCCAATATTGTGATGCAGTTTTTCTTGGAGAAGCTGAAATTTCTATCAGAAATTTTTTAAGGTCTCTCTATGAGCATGGAACAGTCGATACTATGCCCAATATACCAGGTGTTGCATTCAAAGGAAGGGAAAATCCCGAAGGTTACCAGCGCATATCAGATTTGGATTCTATATCATTTAGAGGATGGGAGTTAATGGCTGATAATCTAAGTAAGATGAGAAGTTCACCGTATAGAAATATTAGTGATAATATCGTAAGCATGATGACATCAAGAGGATGCAGAAACAAATGCACTTTTTGCGCTTCTACTATCAATGGAAGTTATAGGTATAGGAGCGTAGAGAGCGTTGAAGCTGAATTAGAATTGATTGAGTACCTTAGACAAAAACAGGGTATTGTTCCCTTACAAAGTGTTAGGTTAGATGACGATGATCTTTTTTTAAGAGATGAAAACGAACTAGCAAAATTATTTGAAATGTTTGCCAAAAAAGGTTTGACAACTTCAGGTTCGGGTGCTTTTCATAATGCTGTTCCTGGTAAGATTGAGTTATTGGCGGAATATGGAGTCAAATCATTATTTCTTGGAGTTGAAACCCATGAAGGAAGAAGAGGGAATGTTTCAATCGGTCCAAAAGGCCAAATAACAGATGAACAAATAACAGAAACTTTGGAAACTCTTAGAAAAAATAATATCAAGTCTATAGCAGGCTATATCATCGGTTTCCCTGATGAAACCAGAGAGGATATAGGCTTAACGATAGATACTATGGTAAATCTACCTGCAGATTATCCGTCATTAAGGATCCTTCAAGTACATCCAGGTACGAAGATATGGGAATGGGTTGAAAGCAATATGCATCTATATCCTGAATTACAGGAGAGGCCATTTACACATGTAGACAGAGAAAGATGGCCAACAGAACCTTCAGGATTGCCTCAATTCCATCCAACAATGAAAAAAGAAGAATTGATAGAGTTAAGGAATCAGGCTAATGCAAGAGCATTTTCAAGAAGAAATATTGTTGCTGTGACAGTTGAACATTAGCTTTTTATGGATTTGCAGAATTGGCATTCTTTATCTTTGGGATTTCTCCTTTTAAGAGTATATGCTTATAAATAAAAGAATAATCCTCTGCTTTAATGAAAGAGATCACTAAGATTGAAGATGACTGCAGGAAAACTTTTGAGGTCCATAAGCTTACTCCTGAGTTTGGAAGGTTTCCTGATCCTCATGCTAATATTTGCCAGGGTAAACGGGCTTTTTTCAATCCAGAGCACGTGCGTCCTGACGATTATGAGCTGATGTGCGCCTGCTTTCCTATCTATTCTGCTTCGTCTGTGCAAAACTATCGTGCTATCCCTTTTTCAGAGCTTGAGCTTACTTATGGCATCCAGACTTTGAACTTGTACTTAAATATTGGAGAAGAGAATGAGCAATTTAATGATGCGACTGAGATTATGGGGTTTGTGCTTGATGCATTGCGATATTACAGGCCTGACAGGATTCTTGGAGCTGAGAGCAAGATCGCTACTGATGACACGCTGGAATTCCTGGCTGGAGAAGGCTATAGCCTTGGTGACCCTAGACTTAAGCCAGGGAGCATTTGCTACTTAGGTGCTTTTAAGAATCCTAGTGGTAGGATAAAGGCCATAGGTGTTAATGGAGTTGTGTTTTTAGATAATGCGGATGAATCCTTTGCTGGACCGATATATGTGCTTAAGAGAAAAAAAGGATATGGTGACAGGACATTGTACAGCGGTGTTGCGATGCATGCTGTTGATGGTATCTTAAAGGAAGATCTTACTGAGCGTTGCCTTGAATGTGCGCCAACAATTGATATAAGACTTAACAGGCTTGTATTGCATGTGCTTAATAGACGAATTTGAAGTTTTCTATTTTTAGAATAGGTGGTCTTTAGAATGGTTTTGGGATTTTAGAGTTTAGGCAGTTTAGTGCATCTTTCCAGAGGGTTTCTGCTTGTTTTGGGTTTAAAAAACCAAAACATTTATATACTAATTAGTACTATCTAGTACTTGGTGATAATATGCAAACTGAACAATTAAATATAAAATTAATGCCTGAACTATCAAAGGAACTTGACTTGGTAGCAGGTATATTACATATACCAAAAACTGATTGGGTTAGAAATGTTCTTGCACATGAGATAAAGAAAGAACTAGAAGAACACAAATCTTTTGTTGCTGTCGAGTATATGAAAGGAAAGATTACCAAGAAAGAATTGATAGGTGCTTTAGGCGCAAAAGGTGCAGAGGATGCAGAGTTCGTAGCAAAGACAACAAAGAAAGGATTTGAAGATGCTAAAAAATTGGCAAAGGCTATGAAATGAGGCTTGTTATCGACACATCTGCTTTATTATCACTAGAAGCAGGCGGTGTCTTAGAGATAGCTGTTGAAAAACTTGATTTTATAATTTCTTCAAGAATTAAAGAAGAGTTAGTTGGGCTGAGTAAAAATAATGATTTTGAAGGAAATTTAGCGAAGAATGTTTTGGATTATGAAATTGAAGTTATAGAGCCTTCTAAAAGATTTGATGATGGTGAATCAGAAGTTGCTTATTTAGCTAAAGATATCGATGATGTAGAGTTTATTATAACTGATGATATTGCTGCTAAAGATAAAATAAAGAAGATTTCTGGCAAAGAAATAAGATTCAGTACGATGATGGTATATGCATTATGTTTAAAGGGAATAAAAACATTTAAGGAAGGATGGAAGATAATTGTTTAGAATGGCTTTGAGATCTTAGAATTTACTCTTTTTGCTGTTGAGCTTGATTAAACAATCTCCTATTGGCTCTTTCTTGCCAAGAACTGTAAGGGATGTATGTTGTTTTAAGTGTATCCTCTCCTAATCCAACCTCTTGTGCTATTTGTTTATAATTTGGATCATCTCCATCTAAAATCTCTTTAAACCTACGCCTAGTTGATTCATGAGTTAAAGCAGGAGACTCAGACAAATAAGCTCCACTCAGATTTGCTAAAACTACACTTTTTTCTGGAGGAACAATTTCACATCCATCTTTGGATATCCTTGCTATTTTTGGTGTTCCACCAACGCCTTGATTCACTGTTGATGTTGCATAAGCATTTAAAACAAAGAAAGCTAAATCAGCTAAATCTAATTTTGAGCTATCTACACCTTGTAATTTGGTGCCTAAATATAAGTTTGCACCATCATAACCAGAACCTATTTCAAGGTGGTTTAAAGAAGCTTCTCGACTAGTTAAGGGATCTAAATAAAATAATCTTATTTTTCCTTTTTTATTATCATAACCAATAAGTATAAAAGTAGTTTCTGTATTCCTCTTCTCATTATTATAATTTTGTATTGCCTCATTGACTTGGCCCCTAATAAACTGGTTTCTTTCTTCTTCACTTTCAATTAACTTAGCTTTCTTTTCAATCTCTATTTTACTGGCTGCTAATGCAGAAATATCATCTTTATCACATCTGGCCTTGTAATTCCTATGAACTAACTCCACATAATCGTCTAAATTATCTGCAGCAAAACCATCAAGATTTGTAATTACACCTGCAATTAAATTTCCATTTCCTGCTCCAAAAACAACACCACAATAGTTATCATTATGAAAATCACCCATCTTATTAACAGAATCAGACTGTCTATAATTATACCCAGATGACCTACTATCTGTAATAGCTATTGCTTCTAACCCATTTGTAAATGCTATTCCAACTGTCATATATTGGGTGTAAAAAGTGCTAGTTTATAAATCTTTCGATTTATCACTATTATGAAGTGGTAAAAATAGAAAGATTTAAATAATATGCGCTTTTTTCTAAAGAATATGGTAGAGAATCTAGTAAAAAAATTGAGAACTTGTTCTAAAGAAGAAAGGAGGAATATTGCTATACAAATTAGTAGAACTAGTACCGATGAGGCGATCGGTGAATTGATTAGGATGGTTGAAGGTAGGCATAGGAGGGGTCTTAAGTGGTATACCTTAGATGATCAGTTAATAGGCATAGAAGCACTTGGAGAAACAGGTAGACAAGATGTATTAGACCTATTAATAGAAATGTATACACCATTGACAGAACATGGAGAAAATCATGAATTAAACCATCCTTTAAGTGGAAAAACGGTATCTGTGGTAGAGACATCTTTTAATTATCCCAACGTTACTGATGAGCTTAATAGCTCTTTGTCTTTTACATATTTTTCTGTCCATTCCAACCAAGGGTTCTGTCGTCCAAGCTCATGGAAAGAGAGGTATAATGAAAGGTTTCATGAAGTTTTTAAATCAGCAATAATGAAATTAGGTGGGCGTCTACCAATTGAGATAATGGATGAGGTTGTATATTCTGGTAAAGGCTTATCTACAGAGAGGGAATATAAGATAGTGACAAGATCTGGTCCTAGTTTGAAAGTAGAAAATGTACCTGGCGGTATAGATCAGCTTTTTCCAGATTTCGAAACAATGAAAAGCGCAATTAAAGAATGTTGCGATAATCCTACTGAGATAGATGAATTTGGGTCTGCAGCAAACATGCTTGATACCAATGAAATATACTTTAATCCAGTAAATCCTTTTGCTACCTCAGATGTACATAAAGTATATGTACTAATATGGGATGATGGTGGTTGTGAATATTCTTATATTTATCATTTCACAGAACCCAAAAATGTAGATAAGAGCAAAAAAGGTGTACCTAAAAGAATACCTTACGGAGAATACCTTAGAGTGGAATACCCTAATGAAGAACTTGTTGAAATTGCAATAGGATATCATGAGATTGGTGATGAAAAAAAAGAATTTTGTAGAGTGGCTTTAAACAGGAGCGACGTAGAAGAAGAAACAGCAGAAAGATTACTAGAGATGTTCCATACAACCACAAGCAGATTGAGAAAAGACATCCCCCAATATTTTTCTTTTGATAAGAGCTAACTTTCTTGCTTACAATCATCAACCCATCCACAGAAACCGCATTCTTTATCCGGTTCTGGCATCTTGCCTTGTATAAGCTTTATAGCTTTTTTGAATATTTTTTCGCCGTCTTCTGCGCTTGTCTTCATCTTGACTAGGTTTGTGTTGAAGATTACGTTTCCATCCTTGGTGACTTCTTTAGGATGGTAGAACAATAAGTATGTGTAGTCTTCTGTTTGGTAACTGTTTTTCCTTAAAAGGAAGTTATAAATGTCCATCTGGGTCTGGTAATGCTTATGAGTGTCTTCTTTTAAAGGAAAGCCTCTTGTTTTATAGTCTAAGACTATAAGCTTATTTCCTTTTACCAATATGTTGTCAATAGCGCCATGCAGGATTGTTCCTGATATTGGGTCTGTGTATTGGATGCCTTTGAAGTTGCTTCTCCATACCTTTAACAGCTCTTTGTCGTTGAATAAGGAGCATGATCCGTTTATGCATGCTTCTTTCTTCAGTTCTGGAGGTAATTTGCCTTTTTCCATGAAGCTGTCAAAATGCACTTTTAGTATCTTGTCCATGCCTGATGGTAAAGAAGGGAAAGGTGTGCTTGGCCTTTTAATCCCTTTTACTATATGAAGCCAGAAGCATCTAGGGCATTCTTTGAATAGGTTTAATGTGCTTGGACTTAGTTTGTAGGGCATTTTCAATAATTAAACCTTCTTTCGTATTCTTTATGATCTAACCATTCCAGGATTATAGAAAGGACTAAGACTTGCCCACCTTTTACAGTATAAATCAGCCTCCAAGCATTAGGAAGATTGTACTTCCATAAATTATTCAATTTACCGAACTTCTTTTCATATTCTCTTGGAAACAATTTCTTAGGGATCTGAATTCCACAAAAAGCATTTTGTTCTAAATCTTCGAGTGCCCTTGTTAACCAATTATACAGCTTTTTATCTTCTGTTTTTGAGTCTTTTAATTTTTCAAAGGACTCTTTTACCTTTTGGTTTTCAAAAATAATTTTAGATTTCATTTTTTCCAGAAAAGCTCAGTTTTTGCCAAGTATTTTCTTACCCCTTCAGGATCCCATATCCAGGCTATTTTTTCTTCTTTGTCTAAAGCTATCTTATTAGATTCTAGAAGATAGTCAAAAATAACACAAAACGTCTGATACATTGTTTTTTTTGGAAGGTTTTCCCATAAGCTTCTTTTTTTGAACTCTCCAGAGTGTTCTCTCATGAATTCTTCTACCATCAAGATTGTGTCTAACTGAGGGTAGTGCAGTATTGGTTTTTTCATCAGTTCTGGCATTTTAGTTATATAAGTGTATATAACAAGGGATATTTAAAGCTTTTGGTTTTAAAGTTGGGATTTTTCCCAATCACCCCCTTCTTTATTGAAATTACACTGGAAATAGCAGATCTTGAACTCTTCTTCTGTTTGGAAGCCGTATTTCTTAAATCTTTTTCCTATATGGCAGTTTTCGCAATTCTTTTTCATTTTTAATTGAGAAAGATTTGTTAGGATTTAAAGGTTTTGGAATAAACCAATAATTAAAAAAATAAATAAGGGAGAGAAGATAGCTGTCTGCTCTTTATCTGTTAGTGGGGGCCCTTCACCCACCCCATACCTTCTTTAGTTTATAGAGCATTTAATTGGTGTAAAAGTTGAGATATATTTATATATTCGCTTATCTTCATACGAGTAAACAGGGGGCGTAGAGGCAGCTTTAATGTTTAAAAGAAGATACACCCCAAAGCAGCTAAATAAGGTAATGATTGTGAAGAATGGGGATAAGGTTGATATCTAGTTTTTTCAACTTATTGAACAGAAAGGTTTAAATACTTTAACTGTTCAACTTGTTGTAAAGGTGATAAAATGGAAGAAAAGATACATAAAGGGGTTGCTGAAGAGCATTTTAAGGCAGCTTCTGATTATGACAAGAGGTTTAATGAAGCAAAGGATGAAGATTCAAAAAGGATATTCAGGATTGTTGCTGCGCAGAACTATTTCTATTCTGCCATTAATTCGATTGAAGCTGTCTTTGCCAATAAGCTTAAAGAGCATTCATTCAACCATGAAAACAGATATAGGAAATTTGTTGAGCATCAGAGCCTATTTTCGGATGAAATAGCTGAATTATTTACAAAGGTTGACAGGGATGAGCGAAATAAGGTAGCATACAGGGGTGAAAACGGCCAGATGTACCAGAATATTAAGAAACTGACTGCTCTGCTTAAAGGTGTTTTATGAAGGCTGACTTTGAAGCTGCTCTTAAGGAGGCTGTTTCTGCATTTTCTGAATTTAAAGATGTTTTAGCTGTTATTTTATACGGCTCTGTGGCAAGGGGTGATTATTCTGTAAGGCACTCTGATCTTGACCTTTTTGTGGTTGTTAAATCAGAAGGGGTTAAAAAGAAGATTTCAGATAAGATAACAAAAATTTGCCTTAAGCATGCTATAAGGGCGCATCTTGAGTTTCAAGGCTTGAAGGTTAAGGATGAGGACAGAACATTATTGGAAAAGATGATTGAGGAAGGAAAGGTTATATATTCCTCTGGCGTTTTTGTTTTTGATGGGAAACAGATTGGCTTAAAACAGTATATCCTATATTCTTTCTCTTCTAAAGATTCTAAGCTAAAGACATTATTCTCTAAGGCTTTGCACGGCAAGAAGTCATGGTATTATAAAAAAGGGAAGAAGATTGTTAAGGAGTATTCTGGAATTATTGATAATGATTCTGTTGTTTCTGTCGGCAAGGGCGGATTATTGGTTGTTCGGGACAGGAAGGAAGATATTGAGGGGATGTTTTCTAATTTTGATGTTAAGTTCAAGGTTGTGAAGATAGTTTATGGGTGAAAGCCCTAAGGTTAAGAATGGGGATAGTATTGAGATATAAAAAACGTACTTTTCCGAAAAGTTTTTGAAATTAAAAATTTCTAAACCTTTACGTTTTCTTGATAAAAACGTAAAGTTTATAAATACGTTAATATTACTTACTATCGGTGATGCAAAATGATCGAAACGGCTAAAATGAGTGAAAGGGGCCAGATAATAATACCCAAGGAAATAAGGGGCGAGGTAAACGCAGATATTGGCACAATATTTGCAGTAAGCACTCTCGATAAGGATACAATTGTGATGAAAAAGCTGGACCTAGTTTCAGAGTTCAGAAAATTAAGGGGCAAAGCAATAAAAGTTTCTCCCGAAAGGATTGAGGAAGAAATAAATGCAGCAAGGAAGTAATGTTATAATTGATACAAACATTGTCGTATCTGCGGCTATTTCTTTAGATGGGGCGCCAGCTAAGGTTTTTGAATTGTTTTTGGAAAAGAAAATCATTAATTACACTACAGAAAAGATACTTAGTGAAGTCAGGGAAGTTATGAACCGGCCTTATTTCAAAGAGCATATTGATGAAGAGTACAGGAGATTTATCTTAGATGCCCTTAGAAAGCATTCTGTAATTGTTGAGCCAAGGTTCAATGAAGACGCAGTCCCTCAAGATAAGGCTGACAATGAATTTGTAAACTGCGCTTTGACTGCGAAAGCAGACATCATTTCCGGAAATAAGCATCTTTTGGAGCTAGTTGAATATAAGGGAGTGAAGATATTGGGGGCAAAGGCTTTTTTGAAAAGTTTCACTCAAATGTGAAGAATAGAGATGAGATTAATTGGCGTAAAAAGCCATTATTGCAAAGAATAAACATAACCTTTTTTCTGATTAAATAATTTTTAAAATGGGGGGGAATCAATAATAAATAAAATCATTAAAAGTTAAACCGATAGATAATAATTTTTTTAGGGAGGGAAGATAGCTGTCTACTCTTTATCTGTTAGTGAGGGCCCTCCACCCACCCCATGATAAGTTTATTTTAAAGAGAACGATTAGGGGGTATAAAACTGTTTGTTACGGTGGGGGGTAACGTTAGTTTACAAAATAACAATCTTTCCAGAATCAGTAAGCTCGAGGTCTTCTGTTATGTAACCATCTGCTCTTAATGATTTTATATGTTGATAGATGATTGATTTTTTCTTTTTTACTTTTTTGATGATAGATGGAATGTCTTTATTGCCTTTATTCAATTCATTAAGGATGAATGTCTTTGTTTTTGATAGCTTAAGGCTTAGAAGGGGCATTGTAAGGATGCTTCCATCTTCTTCTTCCAGGTAATAGACTCCTTCAATTTTTTCTTTATTCAGCAGGCCTGCAAAGTAAGCTGCAAATGCCTGGGGCTTTCTGGATTCAGAGATGTGTATCTTAATCTTATTGTTGTTTTTGAGCTCTTTCTTTATTGCTTTGTCAACATCTTTTACTATCTGGGTTACATCATAGGTTTTTGTCTTTATATTTTCAAATTTTAAATTTTTGAAGTCTTTTTGTATCTTATTTATAGCCTCTGTTTTGGTTTTTTCCTGTGGCTCTGGAACTATGAACATAAGCTTGTCTGGAGAGAATTTTCTGATGGCATCGTTTATAGAATCCCCTTTATGGATTGTGGTTATCAAAACATTCATAAAAAGGGTTAAGATGCTTAACTATATAAATCTTTTGTTTTTATGGATAGTATGTTTTAAAAGCGGAAAGTTTAAATATAACCTATACTCCTCTAATTGGTATGAAAGGAAAATTAAGCTTAAAGCTGCTTGTTGCTTTGGCAACAAGGATAGATGGATTGACTTATAGAGAGATCTCTGAGATTACAAGGTATCATATCAACACTGTTTCTAGGTATGTTAGTTATTTGGACAGCAAGGGCCTTGTTGATGTTGCACAGAGGAAGTCTAATAGTGTCAGAGGCAGGAAATGGGTTAATATTGTAAAGATGAAGAAGGAGTTTCTGGATGTAAAGAACATTACTAACTTCTTTAATAAGGTGATTAAGCAGTTAAATGGCGAATTGAGTGATGTTTTCACTGATTAATATATTGGGGGTTAAGTCTTTTATAAAAATAAGCTTGATGTAAAAATCAGTCCCGAGGTGAGAAAAAGATGGAAATCAGGTTAGATCCGGACAAGGATTCTGTTGAAAATTTGAAATTGGTTTCAAAGATCCTAGAGGCAAAGGTGATTGACAGGGGAAGCTATAGGAAAATAGGGAAGAGGGGCATAATGGAGGCGCTGGATTCTGTACTAAGGGAGCAGGAAGAGAGGTTTGGCAAAACAATAATAGTAGATAATGTGATGGAGGAGATGAAAAAGAAAAGGTTCGGCGTTGAGGGGGTTGAAAAAGCTCTGGAAGAGCTCCTTTCTATGGGAAAGATTATAGAGCCAAGAGCTGGCTTTATACAGAGGGTTGAAGATGAAAGCTACTGAGAAACTGGCTAAGGAGATAGAAGCAAGGGTGGATAAAGAGAAAAACAGGATTGAAGAGGCTAAAAGGAACAAGCTGACAGGGGCAGACCGCTTTTTGATAAAAAAATACAAGTGCTACCTCAAGCATACGATCAATGAGCTTGGGAACAGGGACACCCTGCTTTCCCACTCTTTTCTTGAGGATAATGATTTTAACAGGACCAAGTCTATGGAGAAGGTCAGCGATGAGATATTTATCGATAAAATAACCCTTTTCAAGCATTTTGCCTTGCTGATGAAGAAGGAAAAGATCCCTAACATAGACCCCTTCTTGTTTGAAAAAGCCCTTGAGCAGATGGTTGGCAAGCCTTTCCTGGAGTATGAGGGATATCTTGCACAGTTTTACATCGAAAAGATCAGGATAAATGATAAGGGGATCTATAGAATAATATTTTGAGGTGAAAAAATGGGTAAACTGTGGGACTGGCATAAGAAGATGTTCAATACGCCAATAATCGGGTTCAGCTATCGTAACGATGGCAACGGAAATGAAGAGACAAGGATGTTTATGGGTGGAAGCAAGTTTTGGTGGTATAAACACAATAACATGATTGAAGAGCAGGAAGATGATGAAGAAGAGTTTGACCTTTTTAAAAAATACAAAAGAGAATTGCTGAAGTGAACAGAATTATGATAAAAAAAGGCAAGGTATTCTGCGATAATTGCGGAAAACAGCTGCATAAGAATGCTCCTGGGTTTACAGGGGATATGTTCTATGAGATAGATGGGAAAAGGGTTGATTACTGTGGAAAATGCGATATAGATGTTAATGGAGGGGATGAGGGCTTAGGGTGAATTTTGCTGTTGTTTAAAGAACAAGATTTAAATAAAAATAAGGATTAATTAGATATAAAGGGTGGTTTAAATCAGGATAGATGTAAGGAGAATGGACCAGATATTGAATTTGTCAAAGAAGCTAGGTACTGATTCAGAGAAGATCATAGAGATGATGCAACATCATGCAGAAGAGATTAGGGGGTTATTTGAAGCTAAGGACAAGCACTTTGCAGTTGAGACTGGTGATTTGGTAATATTATGCCTGCAGCTGCTTATGATGGAAGGCTACTCTACTAGCCAGATTATGAATACTGGTTATGAAAGGTTTGAGAAGAAGCTGGGTGGGTTGGTGAAGGATGGTTGAGCATAAACTTCATGAATTGATAAGTAAAAAAGTTTTAGAAGCTAATTTAGATGATTGTAAAGTTTTTGTTGATCATGCTCCAGAAAAAGGGCATAATCTGCCTTTATTTTTTTCTAAAGAAAAATCAAGAAAGACAACAATATGTAATGTTGATATTTTAGTTATTAAAGATAATAAAATCAAGATTATATTTGAAATTGAAGAATCGAATGTTTTGCCAACTCAAGTTTGCGGTAAATTTCTTGCTTCAGCTATATCCAATTATTATATTTATGAAGATGATACGATAGAGATGGATGATAAAGTTTTGTTTATCCAAGTTTTAAATAATTTAAAACTTAATTTGGATAGAACATCTAAAATGGAACAATGGAAAAACTTAGAAAAAGAAATAAATAATATTTTGCCTGTCAAAGATAGCAAAATAACAAAATATAAATTGTTCTTTGGGAATATTGAAGATTTTGATTTTGACAGACTTATATCTTATTTGAGGGGTGTTTTGTCAGAATGAAAACTCATGATAAAATAATAAGGGATATAACGGGATGGATTAATCAAATGGGTGGCTTGGAAGCAGTTATGTCTGGCGAAGGGCATTTGTTCCGCCTTGAAGGCGGAGGTTCAGTCTATTACCAACCAGACATTGTCGTAAGAAAAGGGGGGATTATAACCCATATAATAGAAGTGGAAACTAGTATAATAAATAAAAGTACAGTTGGAGCAGTTATACAAGCAGATTATGTTGTAAAAGAACAAGAACGCGGTATTAACCTTATTTTTGTAGTTTTAGGAAATCCTCACAAAGAACCAACAACTGCAAGAATGGAACAGTTTAAGATTAGATTAAGCACAACAAAACATTACACAAAGAAGATTAACGGCATATTTGTGATAAAGGAAGATGAAATCAACCAAGAGAATATTAAAAAAATAATAAATGGAGAAACAAAATGGTTAATTTAACCTTCTACAGCAAAGCAGGTGATATAGAAAGATTTAAATATATGTCCTTGTTTATAGGACAATTGGGCTAAAAAATGGGACAATCAAACATAATTAATGTGTTTTTTGAGCATCCAACCAAAGATTTTCAGATTAGGGGCATTGCTAAGTCATTAAAAATACCCAAAACTACGGTAAGCTACCATATTAATAGTTTTCTAAAAGAAAAATTGATTACTAAACGCAAGAAAGGGGTTTTTCCAAGCTTTATAGCTAATGAATCTAATGAAATTTACAGGTTTAGAAAGAGAGAAGGCTCTATAAAGAATATCATGGAATCTGGCCTTTTAGATTACATCGAAAAAGAGGTTAATCCTAGATGCATTATCTTATTTGGCTCTTTTGCAAAAGCCGAGTACGATGTAAAAAGTGATATGGATATCTTTGTACAGGCAAGGGATTGCAGCCTGGATTTAGATAAGTTTGAGAAAAAGCTCAAACATAAAATAAATATCTTTTTTGAAGCTGATTTAGGAAAATTATCTCCTGAATTATTTAACAATATTGTGAATGGCATTAAGCTAAGAGGTTTTCTAAAGATAAAATGAAAGAGATAATGAACTGGGATATTTGTTTAAATGAGCATATAAAAAAGGTTGCTGTGGATAATGAAAAGATTGGATCAATAAGGAAGATGTGCAGCGTACGCCTTAGGGTTACACAACAGGTTGCTATCGATGATGAGACTGCATCTATTGTTGCCGAGGACTATTATGAGATTATCAAGGAATTGCTGGTTGCTTTTCTTCTTAAGAATGGTTTGAAATCAGATAATCATGAATGTTTGATCTCATTTTTTAGGTATAAATTCCCAGAGTATGAGTATGAGGCTAAAGTAGTGCATCAATTAAAGAACGTTCGCAACAGAGTCTCTTATGATGGGATTTTTGTAAAAAAAGATTATGTTGAGGCTAATAAGCTAGAATTTGAGCATATTATTGAATTATTGGAGGGATTTTTATGAAACTGACATTCTACGGCGGAGCAGGAGAAATAGGAGGCAACAAGATATTATTAGAAGACAAAGGAGTTAAAGTCTATTTGGATTTTGGACAGTGTTTCCATTTTGGAGAGGATTTCTTTTATGAGTATTTAGAGCCTAGGACTGCAAACGGCATGGAGGTTTATTTTGAATTTGACTTAATCCCTAAAGTTGCTAAGCTTTATTCTGAAAAGATGCTCAGATTTACAGATTTAAAATATGAAAAGCCGGATGTTGATGGGATTTTAATATCTCATTCTCACTCAGACCATAACAACCATCTGCAGTTTATTGATGCTTCTATCCCTGTCTATCTAGGCCATGGCACAAAGCAGATTTTAGATATCTATAAGTTTCTTTATCCTCAGTTTCAGAACTATGGCGAACATACAGATATTTCCACATTTAAGACAGGCGATAAGTTTAAGATAAAGCACATTGAGATAACTCCTGTTCATGTTGAGCATTCTGTGCCTGGAGCTTATGGTTTTATTGTCAATACATCTAAAGGGAATATTGTCTATACAGGTGATTTACGATTGCATGGGCCTCATAAGGCATTTACTGAAGAGTTTATTGCTAAAGCTGCTAAGGCTAAGCCTATACTTATGCTTTGTGAAGGCACAAGGATGAATTATGATACAGAGCATAACATGACAGAAGAAGAAGTTAGCCAGAAGATCAATTCAATTGTTAAAAGCTCAAAAGGGACTGTTTTTAGCTATTTCTCAATGTCTAATGTCGACAGGTTCAATTCTTTCTACAAAGCTGCTGTTGATAATGGAAGGATTATGGTTGTTGATACCCGATTAGCTTACATAATGTCTAATATGAAAGATAAGGTTGATTTTCCAGATCCCCTTACTGATGACAATATCAGGGTTTATTTTCGTATTGCTAAAAGCTGCTCTTTCAAAGATACAGATTACTATAAATGGGAAAGGGAGTATTGCCCAAAGATGATAACTTACAAGGAGATTAAGAAGAATCCTTCCAAATATGTCATGTATATCGGTTTTTTCAAACTGATGGAATTGGTTTATATTCAGCCATCTGATGCTGACTTCATCTATTCTATGAGTGAACATTTTCTTGAAGGAGATGATAATGAAGAGATGAGGACTGTACTTGAGAACTGGATGAAACACTTTAAGATAAAGTTTCATAAGGCGCATTGCTCTGGGCATGCTTCTTCTGCAGACATAAAGAAGATGGTTTCAGCGATTAACCCCAAGATGATTATTCCAGTGCATACAGAGAATGCTTTGAAGTTCAAAGAGTTTCACTCAAACGTTAAGGTTGTGAAGAATGGGGATAAGGTGGAGATTTAATAATAAACCGCAAGATTTATATATCAGAAATGGATAATATTATTCAAAAATGGATAACAAGCTAAAAATTGTCAATTACCTGGGAAAAAACCTGGGCCAGTCATTCACCATGCACGGGCTTAGCAAATTAATAAAAGTGCCTTACGCAACCTTTTACAGGACAATCCAGGAAATGAAAGACTTGCTAAGAATACAAACTGTTGGAAAATCAAAGACTATATCATTAAACATGGAAAATCCTGCAATCAGGTCATACTTAACAATAAGCTCAGATGAAGAGAAAAAAGAATTTCTGAAGAAGCAGCCTATCATAAACAAGATCGCTTCAGAATTGCAGACAAAAGACACAGTTTTGCTGTTTGGAAGCCATGCAAAAGGAAATGAGAGAGAGTCTTCAGATGTTGATATTTTGGTTATAAATAAAAACGGTGAAAAAACAATCTCTTTCTCAAAGTATGAGCTCCTGTTCAAGAAGAAAATTAACCCTATCTTTGCCACAAAAACTGAATTCACGCAAATGCTTAAGGAAAAAGAAGAAAATGTAGGCAAGCAAGCCCTAAGAGGACATATCATTCTCCAGAATCCAGAAGCCTTTTGGGGGTATGTTTTAAATGGATGATTACAAAGAGCAATTCAATGAATTCCTGCGGAAAGGGCGCATCACTAAATCAACAAACATGTTTAAGATTAAGCTGTTTTTGGATAAAGGGGAAAACAGCCTTCAAATAGCGAAACACCACAAGGATATTGCTCCGGGAGAGCCAAAAAAACTGTACTGGAATTATTGGGCAATAACAATCTCTTATTATTCTATGCTTTACAGCGCAAAAGCGCTTATTCTCAAAAAAGGATATGAAGTGCATGACCACGATGCAGCCCAGGTGGCATTGGGGCATCTTTGCGTTCCTGATGAGATAGAAAAAGAAGACCTTGAGCTTTTAGGCCAATCTTACAAGATCTTTGAAGATGAATACGTGAAGTATTTCGAAGATGCCAGGGCTGAGAGCCATATCGCAAGATACTCTGCAATCAAAACCTATACTGAAAGAAGGCTTGATGAAATATATGAAAATGCAAGGAAATTTGTTGCGAAAATATCCTTGATATTAGAATGAATGCAGAGGATAAACCTCCCCGACCTTGTTTTTTCCTAATTGTTTTTTTAGTAAGCCATTAAATAATTTTTTAATAGGGAGGGAAGATAGAACATTGCTCTTGATTTCTTTTGGCTATGCCCTCCACCCACCCTTGTATGTTGTTATTTTAAAGAGCATCAAAATCGAAAGTTTTATATATAAGTTAACCTTACTAATTCCGTAAGGTAGTAAATATGATCATTAAAGCAATCAAAATTGAGCCAGAAACTGCAATTAAAATTTTTGAGAAACACAATGTATTGCAAGAAGAGATTGAAGATGTGTTTAATGACAAGCCAAAATTCAAAAAAGCAGGCGGTGGCCAGTATATAGCTATAGGATCAAGCAGGAACCGGTATTTAACGATTTTTTTCAGGCTCGATGGAAACGAAGCAGAGATAACAACCGCTTACCCTTCAGATAAATGTCAAATAAAATCTTATAAGAAAATGAAGTAAGGTGAATATGATGGAAGAAAAAAATTTTGACGAATTGGAAGATGTGAAGTTTAAGATAGATAAAAAAGCATTTAAGCCAGAAACTCTGACTTGCTCTAAATGCAATTTAAAGATGAAGAAATCAGGAATTGAGGTTAATTTAGAAGGAGATGTTTCTATAAAAGTATCTGGTTTTGAATGCCCTAAATGCAAGAAGAGATATTTAGGGTTAGAAGAAGCTAAAAAACTGGATAAAGCAATGATTGTGAGCAGAATGATTAGAAATGACTTCAAGATGGAGCGTTCTCTAAGTTTTGACGGAGATAATTTCACTTTTAGGGTGCCTAAAGAGTTTACCCGTGATGTCCATAAGAAAAAAGTAGAGATAATACCATTAGGAGCTAAACAGTTTTGTGCTTCGATTGAATGAACATCCCATTTTTTTTCTTTAAGTAAATAAACAATAAAACCACCAATAATACTTTAAATAAATAAGGGAGGGAATCAATAATAAATAAAATCATTAAAAGTTAAACCAATAAATAAAATAATTTAATAGGGAGGGAAGATAGAACATTGCTCTTGATTTCTTTTGGCTATGCCCTCCACCCGCCCTAGCTGAGTTTATTTTATAGAGCTTTTCAGCTTCTCCTTTTCTTCTTTTAATTTAAAATAATCTGCAAGGGTTTTCATTACTTCTTTATAATCTGGCCTTGTTTTTGTTAGCATAAACATATCATCTTTCCACTGGTTAAATATCTTATTTGCGTTCTTAAACATTAAAGGCACAGCAAACACTAATCCAACTGATTTGAATTTCCTTTTAATCAATGATATGTCTACTGGCAGTTTTCTTTTGACTATGTAGTATAGGTCGAAATAGTCTCTTGGCCTGTATCTGCCGCATACAGCCATAATCTTTTCTGCAATCAGCTCTTTTGTGCTTAAGCAAGAAACCTGAAAATCTGGTATTTGGCCTTTATAAAAATTCGGAATTTTCCTCAACTCTGGCTTTAACAAAAGCTTTGCTCTTTTGTTGAGATCAATGAATATTGTGCCATCTTCATGAAACAGCCTGTAGTGGACTATCAAGCGGGTAAACCCCTCTACCCTTTTGTCATGGGTTACCTTATTGAATATGGTTGCTTTTAATTTTGTTTTTATCTCTTTTTCTATATCTTCCAGATTTCCAGCCACTGTAAAATCCAGGTCTTCTGATAATCTCTGATGGCCAAGCAGAATCTTATTTATAGCTGTGCCGCCCTTGAAATGGATTCCTTTGACATCTTTAAGAAGGTATAACAAATAGGTTACCAAGTAATCTTTTTCTGTTATCTCTATATTAAATTTTTCCCTGCCTGCTATTATCTTCAATTCATCTAGCTCCATCTTTTTGCCTCTTCTTTGATTGCTATATTAAAGCTGTGGCTGTATATTGATTTTTTTTCATTTTTTGGAAGCTTTCTCTTTTTCTTAAAGTTTATCCTGGCATGGAAAATTGTTATTTTTTTATGGAGCCTCTTATTGTAAACGTCAAATTCAGCTGGAACCTGCTCTATAAGCTTGTGGTAGTATGCTGCTGCTTTTCCTGCTATGCAGTAATCTTTGCCGTCCATTACCTCATCTATTATTATGTAAGGGTGTTCTGTCCATTTGCTGTTTACCGCTTTTATTGGTATAAGGAAGTACTTCTTCCTGTTTAGCTTTACTATTCTCTCTTTCTTTTTAAGCCTGTGAAGGTATACGTTCATCTCATTTACAGAGTTGAAATTATCCCTAATGTCATCTCTTGTGAAAAAATACTTTTTTTTAAGCTCAAGCTTTGAGATGAACTTCAATTCTTTTTCTGAAAGGCTTTTTCTCATGTTCTTTAAAATTAATAAATTGTTAATAATAGAGAGCAGGTTATATATAAAGTTTACGGTTTTTAAATGGTGTTTGGCTTAAAGTCGTTAAAATGCTTCTGGCAGAATTTGATTAGTTTTAATTTAAGTTTCGTGTTTATTTCTTCAAATTCTTTGTCTAAGGCTTCCCAGTAATCCCTGTTGCCTAATAAAATAGCATCATCTGAATCGATGAAGTCTATGTAGTAGGTTTTGCTTTTATGAGTTATAGTGAAGTGCTTTTCTATTACTGTTTGGGTGAGTTTCATTTTGATTGGGAAAAATCAACAACAACATTGGGTTCATACACGGATTTTCTTGGAGAAAATCCTTTTCGCAAAGGAAAAATCCACACTACGTATGGATTTTTCCTCTGCACTCAAGTATTCACCCATGTTGTTGGTTTTTTTCTTTAGTTTACCTTTTGAAGCCAAGTTTTGAGTTGTTTTTTTGATAAAGCAGGAGGAATTCCATAAATAAGAAAAAGGTTAGGGGGTTTTTATGCATTTGTTATGGGAGGGGGGAAGGTAAGAAGTAAACATCTCCAATTTTGTTAGGGCCTTTTTTTGATTATGTTTAATCTGACTAGTTTCTGGAGGGATTTATAGGTAGAAGAGTGTTTTTTGAAGCCTAAAAAACGAAAGTTTTATAAGTAAGTTCATCTTACTTTCTTACTAGGTGATCTATATGGCTGAATTAACAACTATGTCATCTAAAGGGCAAATCGTAGTGCCCAAGGATGTAAGAGAATATATGGGAATAAAGGAAGGTACAACTTTTGCTATTTTTGGCAGGGATGACACTTTAATTTTGAAAAGGGTTAATGTACCTACAGCAAAAGAAGCTTTTGAGAAGATACACAAATGGGGTGTAGAGTTTGCAAAGAAAAGAAGTTTGAAAGAAGAGGATGTTGAAAAAATAATCCATAAGGGCAGGGGTCTTGAAGGTGGATAAGATAGTCGTAGATACCAATATAATAGTCTCTTCTATATTCTGGAGCGGAAAACCATACCAAATAATGCAAAAGGGAATAAATCAGGAATTATTGATTTTCATTTCAAAAGATATTATTGATGAATTAAAAGTAGTTTTAAAGAGAGATTTCGGATTAGAAGAGCAGGAAATAGAAGATATAGTCTCAGCTATTTTACTATTTACGCATTTAGCTGAATCCAAGGAAAAAATAGATGCTGTTAAAGACAAAAAGGATAATATTATTTTAGAATGCGCTGTAGCTGCTAATGCGGGGTATATTGTTTCAGGTGATAGCCATTTGTTGAATTTGAAAGAGTTTAGAGGCATAAAGATAGTAAGCGCTAATGAGTTTTTAAGGTAGAGAATAAACCTCCCTGACTTTTTCCGATTAAACCAATAAATAATTTTAAATAAATAGGGGGAAGATAGAACATTTCTCTTGATTTCTTTTGGCTATGCCCTCCACCCACCCATGCATGTTCTTATTTTAAGGAGCATTAAGTTTTTAAATAGAATTTCATTCTTCTAGGTAAAAGAGGTTCTTCGAGGTTTGAAAATGAGCGATTTAGAAAGGAGAAAAGACGAAGCTATTAGAAGAATTGGAAAAGAAGCTGTAGATGTATTAAAAGAAGCAGGCATAGATGTGGAGTCTGCTGTAAGATCTATACTTAGAGGGCAACAGGAAGAAGAAGGAAGGCAAGAGTTAGAGACTGCTGTTGCTACAACTGATAATTGCATGACTTCTGAATTGGCTTACAGATCAACAAAGATTGAAGATATGTTTGGCAAGGAATATGTAAGAAGATTAAGGCTGATGGGCTTATCTGATAAGGATATTTCAAATCTTTATGGGCAGGAGAAATCAATAGCTAGCTCTGATGTAGGTAGGGAACAGGCATGGGTAAGAAGATATTTCATAATGCCAGATACAACTCCGGAAACACTGCCTAAACCAGAAGAGTTAACACTATCTGAACTTATTTTGATTACAGATGATGCAAATTCTGCTTTTTATAGGGATCATGAGCATCTGCCAGATAAAGCATGGGAGGCACTTTGCATTGCTGCATGTTGTGCTTCTTATACAGAAGCAAGGTACGTAAAAGCATTCGATGAAAGAATCTCTGGTTTAGGATGGTCAAAAACACAAAATGGAGCATATACAAGAAATGAATGTTTGTTGACTGAAAGATTCAAGTGGGGGAACCATAACGATCCTGCTTGGACAAAAGAAACAACTGATTTAAAGAAATTTGAAAGATAGGTGTTGTTGGTTTTTTTCTTTAATCTCCTTCCAAACCCAATTTTTGAGTTCTTTTTTTATATCGCCCTTTAACAAGACTGAGTTTATTGGAGCGTTGTCATGCATCCTGTCCATCTGGAAAATGTCGAGGAATTCTTCTATAAGCTCTTTTTTAGCGTAAAGCAAGAGGAATTCCATGAATAAGAAAAATGTTAGGGGGTATAAAACTGTTTGTTACGGTGGGGGGTAACGGGAAGGTTTAAATATGTAATTCTATTCATAAGTCAATAATGGATGAAAAAGAAACTAGAAAGTTAATAGATAAACAGCTTGAAAAAGCTAAATGGCTGCAAAAATACATTAAAGAAGAAGTAAATTCTGTTAAATCTAATTTTAAAAATAAAGAGTATGTTCTAAAAGGAAAAGAAATTGAAAAAAATGTAGATCATTTTATTGACTATCTGCTTCTGGACCAACAGGATTATCCTTTAGCAATTATTGAAGCCAAAAAGGTTTCTGAAGATCCAACTAAAGGAAGAATTCAATCTAGAACTTATTTGGAAGATATCGAAAAACAACTAGGTCATAAAATACCTATCTTCCTAACTAACGGAGAAGTTTGGTATTATATAGACCAAAAAGGAAGGGGAAGAAAGGTAAGTGGTCCCTTTAGTCAATCAGATCTAGAAAGAAGAAATAAAATATTTATAACTGAAAAAGATCCCTCCAAAATACAAATAAATGAAACTATCCTTGATAGACCAAAATGTGTCTTAAACGTTAAAAAACTGTCTGAACATTTTGCACAAGGACATCGAAAAGCACTTATCCAAATGGCAACAGGAACTGGAAAAACAAGGGTTGCTATGGCCCTAATAGATGTTTTAGTTAAAGCAGATATGATTAGGAATGTGCTTTTTATTGCTGATAGGATTACTTTAGCAGATCAAGCCAGTAATGATGGATTCAAAAGATTTTTTGGAGAGCCTGCTTGTGAACTACATCATGAAGGATTCAAGACAACGGCCACTTTTTATTCTACTACAGTCCAAACATTAATGGGTAGAGAAAATAGCCGGATGTTTGAAAAGTTTAGTCCTGGCTTTTTTGATCTGATGATCTTTGATGAGGCACATAGGTCAATCTATGGAAAAGTTGAAGTTATCAGAGACTATTTTGATGCTATTCAAATTGGTTTAACTGCTACTCCTAGTGAAATCGATACTAAAAACACATATGACCTATTCGACTGTGAGTTTAGAAAACCAACTGTTGAATACCCTTATGATGATGCAATAAGGGACGAGGTTCTTGTTAATTATACATCACAATCAATAGCAACAAAAGTATTATCCTTAGGGATAAAAGGCCAAAAATTAAGTCCTGAGCTACAGGACCAGCTTAGGAAGCAGGAACTTGACCCTGAACATACAGAATTTATCGGACCTGAGTTTGATAGGGTTTTTATGGATGACAAAACAAATGAACTTATAGTAAGAGAATTTCTCAATAGATGCAGATATTCTGATGAGGGTCTTCCTTGCAAAACTATCTTTTTTTGTGCGAGTCAAAAACATGCTAAAAGAATGAAGGTAGTCTTTGAAAGAATGTCGCCCAATCTAGCCAATCATGTCCAGGTTATTATTTCTGAATATCGTTCTCAGGATGAAGTAAGAAGATTTAAGAATAAATCAGAACCAAGAATAGCACTCTCAGTTGGAATGCTTGATACTGGAGTTGATATACCTGAAATATGTAATTTGGTGTTTGTAAAGCCAGTTTATTCTCATATAAGATTCTGGCAAATGATTGGAAGAGGAACCAGGAACTTAAAATCAAGCAAGCACCCAGAATGGTTAACAAATAGAGAGAAAAACGATTTTTTGATATTGGATTTTATGATTGGAGGATTTTCTAATGTAATATTCCATAAACTTAAGAAATCAAAAGAAAAGAAACCAGGAAAAAACCTAATAATTGAGACTTTCAAAAATAGGGTTGCCTTACTTAAATACAATCTTGATGATAAACAGAAAAAAATAATCCAATATAAGATTCTTGAGGATGTCAATAGGCTTAACGAGGATTCTCATATTGTAAGAGAAAAATTATCTTTGGTTAAGAAGATTAAAAAGAGCTTTGATCTAAAAGAATACATAGAAGATTTACAAAATAAGATTGCTCCCCTTATGATGCTTAACCAAGGGAGTGACCCTAAGGTTTCTTATTTTATAATCAAAGTTGAACGATTGTTTAAGTATATTTTAGATGATAACAAAGAGAAAATCGATAAAATCCAAGAGTATGTTCAAGAAATGATGGATAATATCATACGGCAACAGAATATAACTGAAGTTCAATCAAAAAAAGAGGATATCTTAAAAGTAATGCAAGAAGCATTCTGGGAACCAATCACATTTGAGAAAGTAGAATTCATAATTAAAGAACTCGCTCTTTTGATGAAGTATTACAAAAAAGACAGGGCATCTATTGTTGAAATTAATGCACCAGATAAGGTTTTGCAGGTTGCAGAAATCCAGAATGAGATTTCAGAGGATCCAAAATTAAAAGAGTTTATTGAGAACAACCCTTATCTTCAAAAAATAAAGAATGGTGAAGGTATAACATCAAAAGAATTGTTACAATTAGAAAAGCAACTTACAAGCCTTAAGCCTGCTTATACCATAGAAAATGTCCAAAACCAGCTTAAGAAAGATTTTTTGATTTTTATCCACCAAATAATTGGACTAACGCAGGAATATGATCCAAAAGAGATTATTGAAAGGCAATTTGATGAATATATCATTAAAAGCAATCATTATAATTCAAAGCAGATTGATTTTCTGCTGCTTTTGAAGAAATTTTTTGCTGAAAAGAAACATATAAAGGTTGAGGATTTTGCAGACACCCCATTAAGTGAACAGGATCCTATCTATCTATTTGATGTGCCTGAGATGGAAGCTATTGTTAGTAAATGCAATAAGATTAAGATGAAATAGAAATGTTTATTTACTTTAGGTGATATGATAAAAAAATGACTGCAAAAATAAAAGATGTGAACTGTTATGTACTATCCGGTATGGCCCAATTCAAGGGCTTTGTTAAAAATGGATTTGATTCAAGTACAATTATAAATTTGATTACTGTTTTTGATTCGAATTATGATGAGTTTAGGAAAAGGGGTTTTACTTTTCCACCGAATTTGTTTTACTATCATGAAATTTCTATCCCTGAGTCTATTGGTGTTTTGATTAATAAACATAAACTTACTAAAGAAGAAGCGAAAGAAGCACTAAACAAACTAGTAGCTAATTTTAATTTGAGCAAGATTATTAGAAAATCTGAATTGGATTTAGATTATGAAAAGATAGTGGAAGAAGCAAATAAACGAGTTGTAAATAAAACTAAAAACCCTAAATTGAAGATTGGAGAACAAGATGTAATCATTATCGGTGGGTTTTTAAGAGAAAAGATAACTTTTGTTCATTCTGGAGACTCTGGGTTTCTGAAAACTTGTGAAGAGCTAAAAATTAATACCATACCTACACCAAAAAGAGATATTGAAAAAGAAAATCAACTTAAGAAATTGATGAAAGATAGAGTTTAATACAAATTTAAATATTTTTTATATGCTGCTTCTTTTCCAAGACTTTTATCCCAATTTTTTGTCCTAAATTCATTTAAATCGTTTAGTGTTTTCTCGTTTTGTTTTGGAGTTACCTGTGTACCAAATAGCATTTTAAACTTAAAAGTCTCTATCATAGATTTAGAAGTACTCATTACTTCTTTTAAAATACCTTTTTCCATTTCCTTGAATGATTCCTCACCCATACACATTTCTTGTTTCATCTTATAATAATTCTTAGTTTGTTAGTATATAAACTTTGCTTTTTTTAAAATAGTGATATCTATTACTTATTTCATTAACTAGATTAGGTAGAAAGTATATAAACTTTACTTACTACTACTGTTACTACTAGGTCAACCCATGTTGACACAAAAGGTTTAAATAGTAGTTAAGTTTTACTATTTTTTATGGAATTTAAGTCTGTTTCAACAAAGATGTCAAGGCATGAATTTATATTATTAGAGGATTATTGCTCTAAAAAAGGTGTTACTGCGTCTTCTTTGATCAGGGAATTATTGTTAAAAGAGATGAAGCTAACAGTTCCAGCAAATGTTGCAGGAAAGAATAAGATTTCTTATGACAAGGGAAAAGATAACTTTTCTTGGTCAATTGAGCTTGATGATGGCTCTTTGATTGATGTTTTGAAGAATGTTTCCCCAGATTATCTTGAAGATTTGAATATGATTGTTGCAAAGGCGATTGAACTTCGTGATAATTCAATGAAAAGAAAGAAAAAAGGTTCTGTTTCAGTTCCTGGAAGGTTAGGGAGATGATTAAAGAAGAATTATTTAGTCAGATAGAGCGAGCGAAAGATCTTAATTCAGAATTAAAGAAAGAACTTCAAAATAACCTTTCTTCTGATGATGTAACTTTCAAGACCAGAAACCTAACTGAAGAGATTTTTGTCAAATTGAGGATTTGTTTAGATAAAGTAATTTTTTATTACTTAAATGAAAATAATTATTCTGTTGACTTATCTAAAGTTTATTTTCCAATTTCTAAGACTTTAAATGATTTTAATAGTGTCATAATTAATTATGGACTACAAAGATTAGATCAATATTATCCAAAATTTTTCAATTTAATTTTAAGTTTCCAACCCTTTTCAGCAAAAGAAAATGAAATTCTAACTATCTTACAAGAAAAGGGGTCTAAAGAAAAACATAAATTCTTAGTCGAAGAAAAAAAAGACGCAAACCATGTTAGGACGACATTTAAAAGCCATACAGGAGAAGTCAGTTGGAGTAAGCAAGGGGTTTTCTTCGGTAATGGTGTTTACATTAACGGAGTTCCAATAAACCCAAATACGCAAGAGCCAGCATTCATTCCACCAACTCATCAGTTGATTAGGCATTATGAAATAAGAATAAAACTTGCCGACAATGATATAGAAGTCTCTTTTTTATGCGATTCTTTAATTAAATTGGTTGAAGAAATGGTCAATAGGACGGTAGAATTAGTATGATACAAAAAACTAAACTGTTAGAAGGATGGAGAATATCAACTCTTGGAGATATATTTGATTTTGAAAAAAAGTCTAAAATCAAAGCAGGCGAAGGCGTTAAAAAAGGAAAATACAAATTTTTTACTTCAAGTGATATTCAAAGTAAATTTATAGATAAATCCACTTTTGACGGAGAATACCTAATATTTAGTACGGGTGGAGGCGCAGGAGTACATTATTGCAACGAAAAGTTTTCAACATCCACAGATTGTTTTGTTGTCAAAGTAGATAAAAGATTATTAACTAAATTCGTTTATTATTTTCTTTTCGCAAATATCCATCTACTAGAATCTGGCTTTAAAGGTGCAGGACTAAAGCACATATCAAAAGATTATCTAAAGAAGATTAAGATTGTTTATCCAGAAAACAAAGAAACCCAAAAACACATTGTTTCAATCCTAGAAAAAGCAGAATCTGCAAAAAACATGAGAAAAGATGCAGATGAGCTGACAAAGGATTATTTGAATTCGGTTTTCTTGGAGATGTTTGGGGATCCACTTACTAATCCAAAGAAGTGGGAAGTTAAACCTTTAAAGGAATTTGGAGAAATAAAAACAGGAAATACTCCTCCAAGATCTAAACCAGAATATTATGGCGATTATATTGACTGGATTAAATCAGATAACATCAATACACCTTTTACATTTTTAACAAAAGGAGAAGAGATGCTATCAGAAGAAGGAGCAAAAGTTGGGCGTATCGTACCTAAGAAATCCATCTTAGTAACATGCATTGCTGGGAGTTTGTCCTGTATAGGCAATGTTGCAATTGCAGGTAGGGAAGTTGCGTTTAACCAGCAAATCAACGCAATAGTACCCAATAATTCAGTAAATGAATACTTCCTTTATTATTTAATATTAAATACAAAAAAATATATTCAAAACTCATCTACACAATCAATGAAAGGGATGATTAGTAAGAGTGTTTTTGAAAGTATTAGATACATTTGTCCGCCCCTCCCCCCCCAACTCAAATTCTCCAAAATAGTCGAAAAAGTCGAAAAGCTGAAAGAATATCAAAAAGAATCAAAAACACAGATTGATGATTTATTCAATGCTTTGATGCAAAAAGCGTTTAAGGGCGAGTTAGTAGCATGATATCAAATTATCAGTTTATAATCGATAACTATCAAAATATTGTCAACTATCCGTTTTTGGCATCAATCTTACCTATATTATTTACTGGGTTAATATATCTTCTAGGTAAATTAAGAGTATCCAACTATTGGCAGTATCATTTGGATAATAAGTATACTCCTTTCTTGCATGGTATTGCAGTTATCAACAACTTTGTTTTCATTCCACTTGTGATATTGGCCTTTGTATATTATACTATATTTGAATCCAAAGCCTTGCTAAGCTTAGGATTTATTAGTATAATTATACTGGTTATAATACTCAATATAATCCAAGGATTAGGCAAACAACTTATTAAGTGGGAAAAAGATAAGGATCCAGTTAATACTGTTAACCATTTATTATTTAATCTTAACCTCATAACAGAAATATTAACAAATTGGAAAGCATATCTTAACATACTTCTTTTGAAGGTAGTTTTTCCTTTAGCCCTATATCTGTCTATATATTTAGTTTTAAAAAATACTAGTCAGCCAATAGTTCTAGTATTTGTAACTTTTGTTTGGTTGCTTGCCTTAATGTTCTTTGCTATTACGGACACAATTATTGAGAAGCATAAGCTTTCTGACATTAGATTAACAGATAAACAATGCTTTAAAAATGCGAAGATAATAGAATTCCTTAATGATGGTGCTTTTATTAAATTTCAAAGCAATGATTCGGTAATAAGAGTAATACCTACCGAAAAAATTGCAGAAATAATAATGAGGTAAACAAAAATGCTAGACGCAAACCTAAAATCAAAAATAAACCAGTTATGGGATAAGTTCTGGAGCAATGGAATATCTAACCCATTACAGGCAATAGAGCAGATGTCATACTTGATCTTTATGAAAAGATTAGAAGATGAGGACTCAAAAAGAGAGCAGAATTCCAAGCTAAAGAAAGAAAAATTCACTTCTTTATTTACGAATAAAGAAGAATGTAAATGGTCCACATGGTCAACTTATCCAGCAGACAAAATCTTAACCCATGTAAGAGATAAGGTTTTTCCGTTTCTTAGAGACTTAAGCGGAAAAGACTCATTATATTCTAAGTATATGAAGGATGCAGTATTCATAATCCCTACCCCTTCGCTATTAATTGAAGCTGTAAAAATAATTAATGACATGCATATTAAAGAGCAAAACAGGGACACTAAAGGAGATATCTATGAATATTTATTATCTGAGCTAAAAACAGCAGGGAAAAACGGCCAGTTTAGAACTCCTAGGCATATTATCAAAATGATGGTTGGTTTAGTTGACCCGCAATTTGGAAATAATATCTTTGACCCTGCCTGCGGAACTGCTGGCTTTCTAATAGCAGCATATGAGCATATCCTTAAATCAAAAACCTCAAAAGAGCTAATTAAAACTGATGATGAAGGAAATGAGTATAATTTTGTGCATGACCAGCTGGATAATAAAAAACACAAGATGTTAAAAGAATCGATTCATGGATTAGATATTGACCAAACAATGGTCAGGATCTCGTTAATGAACCTAATTATGCATGGTATTGACAATCCAGACATACAACAAATTAATACCTTATCCAAACTTTATGAGCAAAGGGCGTATTATGATATAATCTTAGCTAATCCCCCCTTCAAAGGAAGCATAAATGAATCTGAACTTAGCGACCAATTTACAATTAAAGTAAAGAAAACAGAATTGCTTTTCTTAGAATTAATGTATAACTGCCTTGATGTTGGAGGAAAATGTGCTGTTATTGTCCCAGATGGTGTTTTATTCGGAAACTCTAATGCGCACAAGTTAATAAAGAAACTACTACTTAAAAAAAGCAGATTGGATGTAGTTATATCTATGCCTTCTGGTGTTTTTAAGCCATATGCGGGAGTATCTACTGCAGTTTTAGTATTTACCAAAGGTGAGCCAACTAAAGAAGTATGGTTTTATGATATGCAATCAGATGGTTTTACATTAGATGATAAAAGAACGAAAATTGATGGGGGTGGAGATATCCCTGATATTATAAAACAATTCAAAGCAAGAGGAAAAGGGGTCTTTGAAAATAGAAAAGGGAAGTGCTTTTTTGTTACAATCAAAGAAATTGAAGAAAATGATTATGATTTAAGCATCTCTAAATACAAAGAGATTGAATATGAAGAAGCAAAATATGATCCTCCAAAAGAGATTAAGAAAAAAATTTTAGACTTGGAAAACAAAATTGTTAAGATGCTTAGTGAGCTTGAAATATAGCTACATTATCTTTTTTTCTTTAAAGCTGTAGAAGAAATCTTTTCCTATGATTATATGATCTAATACTCTTAATTTTAAGAGATTACCTGAATTTATTAGAATGTCATTTATATCATTATCATCTGGACTGGGTTCTGGATTTCCTGAAGGATGATTATGCACCAATATAATCGCATTTGCAGAGTTCTTAATCGCTTCCTTAAAGACTTCACGAGGATGAACTAAGCTTGAATTCAAAGTTCCAACTGAAATCAATTCTTCTTTTATTATTCTATTTTTGGAATCTAAGAGTAAAGCATAGAAATGTTCTTTTTTCTTGTCTTTTAGTTCATCTACAAAGTAATTGTAAACATCTTTTGCGCATTCTATTGTTGGTTTGAAGCCGCCTCTTTTTACCCAATTAGTTATTTTGAAGATTTCGTACATTGCTTTTATTCTTATTGCAGCTAGTTTGCCAACTTCTTTCTCTAATTCGGTTATTGAAAGCTCAGAAATCCTGCTAAAACTGTATTTATTCAGAAGCTTATTTGCTGCATCAATGGCATTTTCTCCTTTTTTGCCACCCCATATGACTATAGACAGCAATTCGGCAGGGTTTAGCTTGTCTTCTCCTTTTTTTCTTAACCTATTAGAAGGCCTGTTCCACCAGGGGATGTCTTTTATGCGCATAGAAGAGGGGGATTTAAGGGGGTTTATATTATTTGCTTTATTCTTCTTGAAACGATTTGAAGATATTAGAAAAAGAATCTTCTTCATTTCTTCTCACTATCCTAATATAGTCTGATTTAATTTTTCGATGCATATCCTTAACAAACTGCGAATTCTTAAATACATTCTTATAATCAAAAAAACTATCATGATCATCCCCATACTCCTCAATATCAGCATTAATATCGGGTGTTATAAGACCCCAAAACTTAATGATAGACTTTTTCAGTATTTCAAGATTAGTTGTTACATATTCACTAGGTTCTTCTATAATTTTTTTTCCAATTTCATCTTCACCTAGAAGTTCACCTATCACATAAGTAAAAAAGAAAATTGCTAATCCATAATTTCTAATTTTTTCATTATCCAAAAGGTTTGCATTATCTTCGATTATACCATAAATCACATATGCTAAATAGATTTTAGCGGCACTTGTGTTTCTAGAGAAGATTTTTGTATACTCCTCACCAAAAAGTTTAGCTTTTAAATGGGTATTATGTGGTTTTTTTAAGTAAAAAGCCTCTATTAATTGAGCAACAAAATCCTTTTCAATAACTTCCTCATAGTCTTCTTCAAATTCACCTTTCTTTCTTCTGTACAACACCTTATTATCAAATAATTCAAAAAATTCTCGTTGCAAAGCTTTCTGTACTCTATCATTAGATCTCAAGTCTTTCAGACTAATTGAATTCTGGTTATTAGCATAATAAGTTATTTGTTTAACTAAAGGGGAGGTAGGATCTAGTTTGATAATCTTAGTTAACACAAAAAGATTGTTACTCAATTTACCCCTATTTTCATAAAATGATAACATAGACTGACAACCATTAATCACCGCATAATTACTTATAGTAAGTTGGTCTCGATCCTCTTCTAATGTCTCACACACTATTGTAACGCCATTATGATATAAGAAGAAATTATTATGTTCAGTTGATTCTAAAATGGTCTTTTGAATCGCCTTATTAACTCGAGTTTTACCTACGCCATATCTAACATTTTTGTAAAAAAGAGTCCTATCTTGGATCCCTTGTAATTTTATAAGTTCCTTCGCCCTAATAGCATAGACTTTAGCCAATGTCCCATCAGGAAGATTATATTCAATTTTAGTATTATTAGAGAGTCTTAATGAAATAGGGGGTGTTATTATTTCCTCATCCGCAAAATAGGTATACTTATCATACAATTTAGTAATATCAAATCCCTGCAAATATTCACTATTTACTTCCAAAAACTCACTAGCTTGTATATTTAATTTCTTATTCGTAACAAATACTAAAATAACATCAAAGTCTATCCTCTCAATAATATTTAACCTGTTTACTAATGATTTCAATTCTTGACATGCAGTACTACATAATAACGCATTAACTGAATTTTCATCATTAAACCATTGCTTTGCACCCACAAAATTTCTTAAATCGTTATCACCTTGGTCCTGATTATCATTGGGAGAAAATTTAGATTGAAATAGATAGATTACCTCTTCTTCATCGTCAACATAAATGCCATCAATTCCTTTGTCATTAGTTTTATCACAGACAGAATCAACCGCATCCTGAGATTCAAGCCTAAAATAATTTTCTAAAAACCAAGCCAAAAAAGCTGCACTAGGTTGCCTGCCATTACATGTATATTGATCTACCTCTGCCCTCATCCTAGAATTAAATTCTTGTTCATCCATATGGATTAGGTAATAGATCTAGATCTTTAAATTTTTCGTTTTCCTAACGAACATATTCTTACTAAATTGCCACCAAAACTCTAAAATCCACTCCTTGCGTCGTTTTCCCATTTTAGAGTTTTGTTAGGGTTGAAGAACCAATGGAAAAGGGGCGTGACAACAAAATAAATAAAAAAGAAGGCGGCAGGTTAGGAGTTTTACAAAAGAAGATTATTCTCTAAGCTAAATACCACACAAAATACCCAATTATTGCGCCAATTATTCCTCCAGTAAATCCTTTAATAGAGTAACCAATAGCAAAACCACCTAATGCTGTTAAGATTCTAGGGTTAAGTATCCCTTTTTTGTGTATCATCTTCTACCTGCCCTCTCTGATGCTCTTTTTGCTCTATTGGTTAAACCTACTGAAAACAAGAAAGTACCCATTGAAGCAAAAGCAATATTCAAAGTGCAACTAACATAACTAGGAAAAAATAAATGTATAGTCAGTGCGATTACTAAAAAGATGATTGATATTAGTATCAATAATGACACAAATAGACCGTAAGTCTTAACCTCCTCTGCAAATCCTTTTTTAATTGTTTTAAACATTCTATGATCATCACTTCCTTTAATATTAAAAGAAGAACATCTATAAATAGATTACTATTTATCTTTTAATCCTTCTTCTATAAAACCAGAGCAATAGTCTTATAGGTGGGTATCTAATATGGTAAAAATATTTTTTGAAAATATTTCTCTTTTTTGAATCTTTTTTTACTTCTTGAATAGCTAATAAATAATTTTTTTCGCCAATATTTTTAATTGCGAATAATTCTGCGTGAGCTTCTATACTCCAACTTAGTATTAGTACTATAAAACTTATAGCCAAGAAAATAAATAAATAGGTAAAAAAAGCTATAGCTACAAACCATTTGGGAAAACCTACTACCCAAAACATTATTGGAGCAACTATAACAAAAGGAATAATCATAAAAAATAGATATAATGCTGGAATAGCTAAAATATAAAATATTAATCTTAAAAAAAAGTTTAATCTTGTATGCCCATACTCATGTAAAAAGATATAGTCCCTTACGTTCTTGGAATAGTTCTCGAAGAAGATATCTTGCATTATGATGGTATTAAATGGTGTACAATGAGCACCTTCTTTCTCTTTGCTTGTAAATAGGTATATAGGCTTGTGATAGTTTTTGAAATTATAGTCTACTTTCTTTTTGAATTTCCCAAATCCTGGTCGCATATATGCTATTGTTAACCAATCTACTGTCTTTTCAAACATAGAAAAAGACAATTATCCTATTATTATAAACCTTTCTCATGAATGGGGCGTTTGGATGACAAAGATTTAAATATTTAACTCAATTCCTAAACTTTATGGAACCTGGAAGTCTATTGAAAATGGCAATAGTAATTCTGATTCTTTCAACATTAGGTTATGCTATATTCATACCTATTTTAAATTCTCAAGTTTTAAAGATTGAAAATGATAAAAATGATTTGATTCAGATGATGGATATTTTAGAAGATAATTTACAAAGACATTCGGAACAACTCCAAAAAATGTCTTCAACATATCCTGCATATGCCATCCTGTTAGAATTAAATTCAACATATACCGATGCCTTAAAACAAAATTTGAGAAGAGAAATGTATCAATCAATAGTAATATTAAGGCAAGATCAATTAAGTTCCGAAGAGATATCTCAATATGATGAGTTATCTTTTAATGAAGTAGAATCTATAGTAGAAGAAAAGTGGGGAAACGCTGTTGATAAAAGAAATGAGTTATCTAGACAAAGAGAACCATTAAATAAAAAATTGATAGGCAGAATTAGATTAAGAGACCATCTGTTAGTGTTTTTTGCTATCTTTCAAACTATTGGAGTAACCTTAGTTGTAGTTGCTGAATATTTGAAAGAAAAATCACAAGAATAAAGTAATTAACATATTATTCTAAATCTCTCTCAAAATAAAAAAGAAAATTAAAAATTATTTAAAAGCTTCTGAAAAACCAAATGTAGCTAGAACCCAACCAACTGTATTATTGAAGTTGTTTAGTGCCAAGACAGTTAATCCAGAAGAAACCAAACCTAAGCTTACACCTGAATAAAACCTTATAAGAAATTTCTTCACATTCATTTTTAAACACCTCCAATAATAGTAAATAAGAACTAATATTTAAGTACTCAGTATGTTTCATAACTCTTTTCATTCATTCGCTTCTTCGTTGTGGGGTTCACACACAAACGGAAAAAACTCTTTTTTCCTAGTTGAGCAAAACCTCTTGTTTTGTCAACAACCCACCCGCCCATTTACCAAAAAAAAGAGTATCTGAAATGTAGGGGTTTATTAATAAATAAATGGACGTTTATTTAGGAAAGTTTATATATTATGGTTCTTAGAATTGGTTGTAAGTGAGGTGATTTGAATGGAGATACCAGAGGCTGAATTTCATAAAGCACTAGTGGGTTATTTTTTAAAGTTATATAAGCGAACTAAAAAAACTGAATTTAGATATAAAGAAATTGTAGAAGTAATTGAAGCTTTACAAAAAATAGTTGCTATGGATAGACTACTACCTAAAGTTAAAGAAAGTAAGGTACATCTGGGGCATGTTTTTGGACCTTTTGGATTTAAAGTTAAATAACATTTTATAATCCTTTTATATCCCTATAAGCTAGAAAGTATAATTATGAAACCCCATCTTCAGGACAAAGATGGTTTTCTCGTCATTAGTTTAATCCCACTCGCTCAGGCGTTACACAAAACGCCACCCACCGTCCCTCTTCTTTCAGAAGCCAACACCTTCGCTCGTTTCATTCATCTCATTCACTCGTTTCGGTTGTTCGGTCGTTCGCTTTAAGAACCCCCTAACCCAATTCCGCCCTTTAGTTACTAGGTTCCCCTCTCCCAATTCCACCCCCTCCCAATCCTCCCTTATCGAATTACCTATTCTCAGCCCTTCTACCCCCCAAATCCCCCAAACCGCTGTCCCAAATCGTGGGTCTAATAAACCAATGAAACCCCATGAGAATTACCTATTCTCAGCCCTTCTACCCCCTAAATCCCCCATTCAGCTGTCCCAAATTCGGTTGATAAAAAACTCTAAAATTATTGATAAACTATATCATTATGTTGATATAATTTGTATAAAACTATATCATTATGTTGATATAATAGTAAGATTTAAATACTACCTAATCCTGCCCATGCACTATGATAAGCAAAAAACATGAAGAACCAAGAACAATATCCAAAGACCAAGTTTATGAAATCCTAAGGGATCAAAACTACTGGTTCAAAGATATAGAACTAAACTATATTCCCAGAAACAGCTACCTAAAACAGCTGAAAAAACTCATCACTTCAAAATCCATAATAGCAGTAAAAGGCGCAAGAAGAAGCGGCAAAACTGTCCTATTAAAGCTGTTAATAAAAGAATTGATAAATGCAGAGAAAAAAGAGCAGATTCTTTATGTTAATTTGGAGGATTACAGGCTGTACCCTTATTATTCTTTAGATCTTCTTGAGAAAATCCTAGAAACATACAAAGAAAACATAAACCCAGACAAAAAAACATTCTTTTTCATAGATGAGATACAAAACATAAAAGGCTTTGAGCATTTTCTAAGGACACTGTATGATAAAGATGAAGATATCAAACTGATAATAACCGGATCAAATTCAAGGCTTCTGTCAAAAGAGCTGGGAACCTTGCTTACAGGAAGGATATCCACAATAACTGTGTTCCCTTTTTCATTTGAGGAATTTCTAGAATTCAACAACCTGAAGCTGGACAAAAAGGCTTATTATGATCTTGAAGCAAAAAAGGCGCTGCTAAAAAAATATTTCAAAAAATACCTTAAATTCGGGGCAATACCAGAATTCCTGAAAGACCAGGACCCATTTTTCAGGCTAAAAGAATATCTTGATAACGTACTATTTAAGGACATAGTTGAAAGATTCAATGTAAGGAATGTAAAGCTGATAAAAGAATTAAGCCTATACCTGATAACAAACTCGTCAAGAATTTTTTCAATTAACCAGATTAGCAGGATGTTTAAGGTCTCCATAAATACAATACAAGAGTACCTTTTCAATTTAAACATGGCTTATTTGTTTTTCTATTTGGATAAATTCTCTTTCTCGGCAAAAGAAAGGGTAACAACACAATCAAAAGTGTACTGTATTGATACTGGCTTAACAAATGCTACAGGGTTCAAATTCTCAGAAAATTATGGGAGGCTTTTGGAAAATATAGTTTTCTTGGAGCTAATAAGGGATAATAATGAAGTTTATTACTATTCTACTCCAAAAAGTGAATGCGATTTTGTAATAAAGGATAATCTAAAGGTTACAAAAGCGATACAAGTAACAAAAAATCTGGAAGAAACAAAGCAGAGAGAGATTAACGGCTTAATAGAGACTTTAAAGGAATTTAAGCTGCAAAAAGGATTGATTATAACAGAAGACGAATTTGAGGATATAGTTCACGAAGGGTTTAAAATATCAATAAGGCCAATATGGGCTTGGTTATTGAATAAGGAAGAGTAATTTTTCCCTTCGCTTCTCATTCAGTTTCGCTCATTCCTCGCACACACAAACCCTTTCACAGGGTACAAGGAAATCCTTTCCTAAGTACCCACCCGCCACCTTCTTAACTTCGTTAAGGCCTGTTCGTCACTCTCTCAACCCCAAACAGCCCAAATTCAAGGAATCCCTGTCCCAAATTCGGTTGATAAAAACCTTTAAATAATAGCAAATCCAACAAAGAAAAACATGCCCAAAAAACCTTCGAAAGACAATCCAAGATGCCCTATCTGTAGAAACATAGCAGTAAAGAACGGCCAAAGGGAAAACAGATTAAGAAAACCGCAAAGATATCTATGTAAATCCTGTAGACATTCTTTCATCCAACAGCCAAAACTCCAAAAATCCAAAACCTACCCTTTAACAACAATCCTAAACTCAATCTCAACATACAACCTAGGAACTCCTTTGAGAAAAATCCAAATCCCAAAATCAACATTGCACAACTGGATCAAAAACTTCAATCTGCCATTAAATAGATTAAGAAAAACCATAACCCAAAATCCAATAATCAAGCAAAGATTCATCCACCACCAGCAGCCATTCATGTACCAATACCACAATCAAAAACTGCAATTCGCAAGAAAATTTCCAGGTTTAATCAACTACCTAAAAAACATCAACAATCTTCTGCCAGAAGACATTTTCAAAAACTCAGAAAGAATCAGCAGGATAGCAAAGCAAACAAAGCAAGAAAAAGAAACCCCAACAACAATGGCGAGGCGAGGCAGGGGTTGCTCCCTACGGGATGCCGAGCAAGGTTTTTTCGAAAAAAAAACCGTCGAAGCCAATGTTGTTGTTGGGGTTTCTAAAGAAACAAATAAATCAGAGCCAAAAATAAATTACGCAACAAAGTTAGCAGAAATAGCACTAAGCATAACCAATGACAACAAAGAAAGGCACAATATTATAGAAAACTTCATGTTAATTAACGACACAGTAACCATTGCAACAGAAATTCCAGTTTACATAAAAGAAGACAGCCTAAACCAAAATCTAACAGGCCATATCGACATCTTACAGATAAGATATCATAAAATCTACATCTTAGATTACAAACCAGAACCATTTAACAAACAACAAGCAATTAACCAATTAAGATTATACAGAAAAGCATTAAGCGAAATAACATCTATCCCAAAACATAAATTCAAGCTGGCTTTCTTCAACGATAATGGTTATTCTGAAATAAGCGCCTAATAGACATCCTTCCTATGGTCTATAGCCCCTAAATAGGCTATTTTGCCTTTTTCATCAATGCTGGATATTAGCCTATACTTTTTAACCAGTCTTGTAGACCTATGCCCATGCAGATTGCCTGCTAATTCCCCGCCAACAACAGAAGGATCTTCCCTTAACCTTTTTATTTTCTTGTCCAATTCAGTTAGCAAAGGATGATTATGCTTATGTTTCTTGAGATTCTTAAGAAAAGTATCTGTCCTTTTTACTATCCATTCGGACATTTTCACATCTCATTAATCAAGTCTTTAACAGAACTAACTTCTTTTACCCTGCTGTGTTTGATATCTTCCATACTTTCAGCTATTTGTTTCATTGTAGCAGGATTCCCCATTATTCCTATTGTATCTATAAGTGACTGCATCTCTTTCTTCGTAACCATCTTACTCTCCATCTTCTTTAATTCAGCATATACTCTTTTTATTGAGATTGTTTCTGCCATAACATAATGATAAATATAATGCCTATTTAAAACTTTCTCTGCTTTGCTAGGATGGAAGAAATAGTGAAAAGGGGCGTAACGTAAAATAAATAAGAAAAGGTTGGTAAGGGGTTTGTTGTGAAGAGAGAATGTTTAAATCAAGAAAAATAAGCAAGTTTATATATACCAATTTCTTAGAGTATTGAGGGTGTTTTCAACCGTAAAAGAATTAACTATCTGTCCAAGATGCGGAAGCAATAGCATTTATGTAATTATTACTTCAAGTAAAAACAAAGAGATTAGTTGCGCTCAGTGCGGCTTTATCGGCTCAGCAAAACAACCAAATTTAAGAAATATAAAATAAAGCTTTATAAACAATCGAATCAAACGTTCTTTTATGGGTCAGCAAGAGGTTTATGATATATTAAAAAAGCATAGGAATAAATGGCTTTCTTCAAAAGAAATAGCTAAAAAGTTAAAAACATCTTCTGGCTCTGCCATAACTTCTTTGAAAAAATTAAGGGAAGGCAAAATCATCAGTTTTAAACTTGAAAAAAGGATTGCAAACAGGAAGGTTTATGTTTATAGGTTTGGAAAATGACAAACCCATTATTAGGAGCAATTGAAGAATTAAAGGAAGAACAAGCCAAAAAGAAGCCTATTTTCAATGTTAAAAAAGAGAAAACAGGTTAAAGATCAATGGCTGTTTGAGTCTTCAATAACAATTCCAATTGAAAAGTTAGATGATTTCTATAAGATTGTTGGGAAGTTTAGGAAATAACTAGTAACCCTTATAGATTAGGCTTGCCATTTATACGCCATGTCATGATGATCATAATGTTCAAAAATGACATTTTTCTCATTTTCATCGGCTCTTCAAATCAAAATACAAAGCTCTCCTTTATCTTTTGGAGCTACTGTAACCTCTTCCCCTTGCTTCAATCCGTAAAAGTCAGCAATTTTTTTACTAACTCTGATTATTAAACTATCTCCAGCCTTGCCTACTTTTGTTTGAGCCTCTAATCCCCAAAGGCCTTTTTTCTTTGCTACTTCATCTATTTGTTTTGAGACCTCTTCACTAAATAATTCCTCCCCACATTTAGAGCAGACCTCTGCTTCAAACTTACCTAGGCTAACGCCATACATAGAGAAATCTACTTTCTTCTTAATCATTACACCCCCACATTCACAAATACTTTCGTTCCCTTTTTTTGCATTAACCATTTCAAATCACCTTCTTTCTGATTCTTACCAAAACCCCAACTAATCTTTAATTTTAATCGTTTTAATCTTATAAACATCTTCACCTATTTTTTTCCAATCAACTATGAAATATGTATATGAACTTTCATACCCATCAGTTTGTTTTATTCTCGCTCCCATTCGGATAGCTCTTTTTATCTGCTCGATTGTTAAGCCTCTGTTAATCATACGCTCTTTGGCGTGTCGTGTTAATTTTATTCTCAATCTTACCACCTTCCTCTTCCCTAGCATAAGTTAAGATAATTATATATGATTATCCATAAACATACTGATATATAAACCTTTCGGTTTTATCAGTAACTTGCCGCAAAATTCCAAAATCCGTTTTTGAAAAGCCATAAATTTGCTACGCAAATTTAATGTCGACGCTTTCCCATTTTGCTGTTTTGCTAGTATGGAAGAAACAGTAAAAAGGTGCGTAACAAAAAAATAAATAAAAAAGAAAATCTACTTTTTCTTTGCTGCTGGTGCTTTTGTGCAGCATTTTGATGGCATTAACAGCTTTAAAAGCCCCATTATTATCAATAATGTGCCGATAACAACCCACATATCCCATAGAGTGTACAATCTAACTAAAACAAGTACAATTCCTAAAATTAACAATTTCAGTCCTTTATGCTTTGGCATATATCCTTCCATTATAAACACCTCCTTATTGAAATGACCTCCTCTGTGGACTAAAGTCCACAGTATCCAGCTAAGGTCGGAAGGTTCGACCTAGCAAGCAACAGCGTGATGCTCTGCTTGTTTTAAGATGTACATTATAGTGTCGCTAAGTTGATTA
>Ga0268276_1000534_pt1 | contig 44662 bp, 64 predicted proteins | sample saktaG_4_FD_190145 | JGI IMG/M metagenome (GOLD analysis project Ga0268276, IMG submission 190145) | Saline water microbial communities from Sakinaw Lake, British Columbia, Canada - sak_2010_1_5_45m | ecosystem: Environmental > Aquatic > Non-marine Saline and Alkaline > Saline ...
TCTCCTGTATTCTGGTAAAGCTCTGGAAAGACAGTGTTGAAATTAAGATTCATTCCGCTTACTGTTCTCAGATGGTTTAATCTAACAAAGCTTTCCTTTGATGTTATCCTTTCCCTGAAATCAACTGTTGTGCCTTTTATCACATCAACCTCTCCCCCTGCTGCAAAGACAGTAAACAGGTCTATTAATCCACCAGGATTCAAGTCTGTCAGTATGTATTCGCTGAATGTTGTATTCCTCACAGTACAGGTATCATCAACATAAAAGACATAATGTATATCATTCTGTATAGTAACCGTGTCTGATGTTATATTGCAGTAAGTTACCACTCCAAGCCCTTTTACAAGCCTTGTCACCATGTCTGGATAAGTTACATCAAGTCCTGAAAATGTTACATTTACATTTGAATCTTTATCAAGTGATTCAGCCCAGATAACTCCAGAGCCTGTAGTTCCATCAATAGTTAGACTTCTTATAAATCCGTCAACAGTCAAGTTCCCTGTTATCTGTCCTCCTGTTAATTTTAAGAAAGTTGAATCTGTCTGTGTTTTTGTATAATAATCATTTATATCAAAATCACTTAGATTATAAAAGTTGAAATTGTCTATCTGAGTTTTAGTGTAATAATCAGTTATAACAAAGTCAGAGGCATTATAGTAATTATATCCTGCTAGTGTAAGGGATGTTACATAATCACTTATGCTAAAATTAGAACTGTTATAATAATTAAAGGATATTATCTTAGCACTTGTAAGATAATCTGCTATGCTGAAGTTAGAAGCATTATAATAATTAAAACCTAAAATATCAGACTTGGTAAAGTAATCTGTAATTATAAAATCTGAACCATTGTAATATCCAAATGCTATAATTTCGGCAGTTGTTGAATAAGGAATTAACTTATTATCTACTGTAGCATTTAATTTTGTTTCATTTAAATAAATAGTTGTTCCACTTACATAAAGATAAATATCGCTTACAGCAGTTATGAACTTATTTGTGATATTATCCCAGTGTGAAACAATTAAGTTATTTAAATCAGAAGCAATGTTATATTTACCCCAATAATCAGATGAGTTTACATTAAGGTCTCCTTCTTGAGAATCTTCTATCCAATCATCATTTGTTATATTAGCAGCATCATGTAAATGAGAACTATCAATTATAACAATCTCATCATAAGTCCCTGAAACATCACCACCAAAACTATCTGTCAATTCAATAAACAACCCTTGAAAATAAGATAAAACAATACTAAAAGCAGTTCCAACTAAACTAAGACCTGTACCATTTGTATAAGTAGTATCAGCATCTCTATTGTCTATTGTTGCGTTTAATTTTGTTTCATTTAGACTAAAATAATGGGTTCCATTTAAATTGATATAAATTCCTTCAGCATAGTATGTACTCTCTGCTATTAATTCAGGAAGTGTATAACAATTTGTTGCATTACAATAATATTCTGCTGTTATGTTAGTTGCATTTTTAATCTGATAAATTCCTCTTAAGTTAATATCTCCTTGAGGAGTAAAATCAACTGCACTTACAAAAACTAAACTAATCAAGAAAACTATTAAAATTAATCCTATTGTTTTTCCATTCATTTTCAACCCTCGAGTCTATTTTTTTAAATAAATTAAGTGTTTCCCATTGGTGTTTCAATATAAGCAGAAACTATTTGATTAATCTCTACTTGGTCCACATTCAACATTTCTGGCCTAAACTCATTTCTGCCTTTAAATATAGAACTGCCAACAGTATCATTCATTAACATTCTTTTTGATAATAATAAACATAACCTTGTAATTGCCACAGGGATTGAATCCCAACCATATAAATATCTTAACCTAAATCTATTTGCTACATCCGGTTTAGCAATCATAATGTTTACTACATAAACATCTTCTAATATTGTATTTTGGAAAATAAATATCTTGCTTTTTTCTTTATCAATAGCAACTTCTGAAGGAAATTTCAAAGCATTCCATGTTGGAGAGCTTCCTTCTGGAGTAGAAGATATTTCTACAACTGTTGTATGAACTTCATCTGCAGCAGTATGGGCAGCAGCATCACTATCATCAACTCCCCTTGTTATTCCAGTTAATGAATCTGTGGAAACTCCTGTATAAGTTATAATTTCATTTCCCACAATTATTGTTCCTGAACTAGGAAATTTAGAACCGTCTCCTGCAGTCAAAGCTATTGCTGTTCCGCCTGAAGCAACATCTGCACTTAATACTGAGCTTACATCAATAATAGGTCTCTTATCTGAGAAATAAACCCTATCATATTTTCCATGACTTGACTGATATTCAATTCTTGATGGATAAGAGGGATTGGTAGCAGTTCCATCAGTAAATATTGTATTCAAAAAATTATCAACCTCTTTTTCTGCCCGTTCTATCACTTCATTAAAATATGAATCAGGGATATCTAAATCAATATAAGAATATTCCCCATAAATATTATTTGTACCTACTAATGTAACCCCTGCAGTTGTAAGTGTTATTTTTCCTTTATCTTTGTCTATTGTATAATGAGTTGTTTCTGTTAATGCGGTTGCAGCACTTTCTGTTATTCCTTTATACAAAGTGTAAGAACCTGCAATTATATTTTTATGATCCAAATAAAATATAGTAGTACTGTTATCCCCAGTTCCAACAGTCTCTTTAACTGGTGAAGCAGCAATCTCCCAAGAAGGTATATCCTTTTTTGCGTTAAGGACTGCTACTAATTGCAGTGTTGTTGCATATTTTAAAGTTGCCATTTTATTTAAACCCTGTAAACCAAGCTATAAAACCACCTATAAATCCACCAAGGAACCCAAATATTCCCCCTTTAACTTCTGTGGCTGTTAGTCTATTTTCTACTTTGCCTAACCTATTATCTTGTGTGATATTTAACATATCAAACTTATCTAATTTCTTTTTGATTTCCTCTATAGAAGCTTTCATATATCCTTGAAACTCAAAAGATGATACTTTCCATTTATCATTTTCTGTATCCATTAAAATCATCCCTTAAGCAGCTACTACATCCCCATCTGGTTCTAAAGGTTTCCACCAGCATATAAATTTGATTACTCCTGCTGTAACATTCTCTAAATTTACTTCTCCAATAATGTCTGCACCATTAGCTACTATTTTCTCTGAGAAAACAGTTGCAGCTTCAACTCCTGCATCTGGTGTTAGATCATGCCATATCTCTCCGGCATCTATTGCTGTTGCAGTAGTTACAGGAAGGATTGTTGCAGTCTGACCGCCTATTCCAATAGATACACTTGCAGTTCCAGTAGCACTTACAAGGTCAGTTGTGCATACACCAATAACCTTAACAATCACATTTCCTGTTACAGTAAAAAGAGTAAAAGGATCTCCTGTTCCATCATGGTCTCCTATACCATTTGATGTTCCACCTACAAAAGTAATTGTCTTAACTGCTGTTCTCCAAGCTCCATACTTTACATTAGAATAATTTAAATCATCTGAGTCTTCTTTAACCATTTTTTAGCCTCATTTATTCTTTTTCTTTATTGTCTTTTTTCTTCCTGGACTTTTCCGTTCCGGATCGTGAGAATAGTTTAATTTACCATCATCTTCCAAGTCTTTTTCAATATCTTTTAATCTCTCTTCCATTTTAGAAGATACTTCTTTTTTCTTAACAGGAAGATCCTCAACTAGATCAACAGGGGACTTATCATATTGTTTGGCCCATATCTCTGCTTTTTCTTTAGGTACTTCCTCTCCTTTTTTGAAGCCACCTATTTCTATATTTGCAATATATCGCATTTTCATTCCTCCAACTATTTATTTGCTAAAATAAAAAAATAAAAAAATTATTTATGACCATGCAAAGTCAAGCAAACTTTCTGATCCGAAAGTCCTTCGCAATGAAGTGTTACTGTTCCACTACTTATTGCACAGGATATTGGATAAGTCAAGCTTCCTTGATCTTCATTGAAAGTTGCCTGTACAGCTACGACTGTACCAAACTTCTTGCTGATGTATGTTTCTCCATCAGTTACAGTTAGCAAGACAACTTCGCTTACAGGATCATTTACTTCAAGTCTTGTGGTTACGGTTGCTTCTGTCATTTTTATGCCTCATTCATTATCACAAATATGTGAACTGTTCCAGTTGTTGAGCCTGCACAAACAAGTGTATCTGTAGCATCTGTATAAGTTAATGTCTCTTGTGCCATATTTGAGCTTGAATTAATATCAATCCCATGACTCTCTACCAAACTATTTCCTGTTGTACCTATTGCTGTCTCGAGCAATATCCAATCATTCTGAAAAGCTTTTGATGCTTTCAAATAATATTGCACAAGTCTTATAGGTGTACCCGTCTTTTTTGTAGACGGTAAATATATTTTTTGTACCACACTAGGTGTGATTACAGTTGCAGTCATGTTTCCTCCTCCGCCATATTATGACTTATTTTGTTTATTTTTACTCTTTGATTTAAAAAAATAAAAAAATTATTTAGCACCATACAAAGTCAAGCAAATCTTTTTGCTTGAAAGCCCTGTACAATGGACAGTCACTGTAGCTGAACTAATAGCAAGAGACAAAGGGTAAGTTAAAGTTGCTTGGTCTTCATCAAAAGTCCCTTGTACAGCTATAACCTTTCCAAATTTCTTGCTAGTATAGGTATAATCATCACTTGCAGTTACTATCACTACTTCCTTTGTAGGATCATTAACCTCAAGTTGTGTTGTTAAAGTAACTGCTGTCATCTTGTTTATGCCTCATTCATCCATATAAATAGATGTACTGTTCCAACTGTAGCTGCACTCATTACTAACCTATCTGTGCTATCAGTATAAGCTAATGTTTCCTGTGCCATATTAGAACTTGAATCAATAATCAATCCAACTGCTCCAACTATGCTATTTCCAGTTGTACCTACTGCTGTCTCAACCAAAACCCAATCATTCTGAGTTACTTTGGTTAATTTTATGTAATATTGCACCAATCTTATTGGTGTCCCCGTCACCTTTGTAGACGGAATACTTATTTTTTGTACCACACTAGGTGTGATTCCTGCTGCTGTCATTTTTTATCCTCCTCCACCATTAAAAATGATTTATTTTGTTTATTTTATTGAACTAAAAAAAAATTAAAAAAAAAATTATTTAGCTTGTTGCACACCCATAAATTTGTACCATCCTTCTTGGTGCCCTGTTATATGTTGCAAGGTACATTTTAATGAATGCTTCCTCTGCATCTGCACTCTTTCCAAGTTTCTCTATTGTTGGGGGTACCCAAATTGCTACTCTATGAGTCTCCAAATCAACTAACCACCAATCATCTGTGTTACAATCCTTGTCCTCAAAGACAGGAATTCCATCAACAAATAGATCTGTACTAAATCCAAATTTAGTATCTGTTGGTTGCAATAGTCTCCTTGAATCATCAAATTTTCCTCTAAGCATATTTCCTTGCGTAGGATTAGTGAACCATACAAGTTTAGCTTTCTTTGCACCTTCATTAAGACCTTGTTTTGATGCTGCCCTTAAATTAGTCATTGAAATTATTGTTGAAGCCTGGTTAATGTATGTATCCCCTGCGGCAGCTGGACTTAATTTATTAGTTGTGCTTCTTGTTAAACTATACAATGTTGTATTAGTTGCACTATTAGTAATGTGTTCAAATCCAATAACTGCTGATTCTGTTTCTTCACCAACATCTGCATAAAGTGCAGTATTCAACACAGCTAACATATCCATTGTAGCATCAAGAACTTCCTGAGCAAAAACATCTCCAATAGGTCCTCCTCTTGCTGCAGCAATCATATCTCCATCCACTGAAACACCAACTTGTAGTTTCTTAAATTTAGTCTGGAACTTTAATCTAGTTACATTTCCTGTTGTTACTGCATTCCCAATATAAAATCCTGCAGAGGTATTTGCAGCAGTCTTTAATGTAAACTGAACTTGATTATTCCCTTTTCCTGAATAATCATCTTTCTCAAGGACATTCCATGTTAATGTTGCTTGGTTCAATGCATTATAGATTACTGGATCATACACATCCTGAAGCTCTGCTGAACTTTGTAAGTAATCTGTATCTGTATTTTGATTAGTTGTTATTCCCAATCCCTTGTACTCTAAATTCTGTCCATTTGTTGAGAAATTCTTAAACTCTCTTGACTCTGCTCTGCTAGTATCTTTGTCTAACAATCCATACTTTGAAGCAAGTCTCCCTGCTCTTTTAAATTGTTCTTTGATTTCTATAGATTTTCCTTCAAGTATCTCTTTAAATTCCTTTACTTCAAGTGGTACATCTTTCCCTTCAAGTTTTTCTGCTTTTTCTCTTAGCACTTTTTCTTTGACTTCCATTTCTTCCAACTTCTTCTGTAGTTCCTCTACTGTTTTTTTCTCTTTTTCTTCCAATATCATTTTTTCTTTCTCCTTTAACTCTTTTTTCTCCTTTGCCTCAGCATCAGACTTTGCCTTTGCCTCAGCATCAGCTTTCTCTTCTGCTTTTTTCTTTGCAGCTTCTTCCTCTGCTTTCTTTTTTTCTTCTTCTTCTGCCATTTTAGTCTCCTCCGACTTATTATCAACTATTTTATTTTGAGCATTAACTTCTTTATTTTCTTTTGGCATAACTTCTTTAAACTCTTTGTACCCATACCCAGTTGCAACTGCTTTTTTATTTACAGGATCAGATGCAGCAGTATAACCATAAAGTTTAGTATCTGGACCGATAACTCTAACTAATTTATCTCCAACCCACTCAAAATCAGTTGTTGAAAACCCTTGTGTATCATAAGTAATTGAAAATGAATTTAGATCACCATTATTGAATTGTTCTAAGATTATTTTGCTATCATCTGTTGAATTAAGTTTAGTATCAACAAACAATCCAAATTCTCCATCAATTAGTTCTACAATTCTTGCAGGATAATTAATAACATCTGCTTCTCCATACACTATCCCAGACTTTCCTTCGCTATGATGAACTCCCATAACTCTTGATTCTTTATTACTATTAATTTGAGATGCAAAACTTTCTAATGTTTCTTTAGATATAACATCAGGAATTTCAATGTCTTCCATTTCATCTAATGAATCAATATGAGACGTTGCAATTAATCCTTCCAAATGTATTTCCCCTTCTATTTCTTTAATTTCAAATCCATGAACAATACACACCTTCTCTTTTTTCTCTTTGCCTTTTGGATAAGGTTTAGTATCATCTAAACCCTTCTTATTCAACCAAGCATAATACAAATCTTCCCCTTTCTTTGCTCCATATTGCTTAGTAAATCTTGCATAAATTTTTTTAAAATCTGGATGTTTTGGCATTTTAATTAAGGATTAATTTTTTTTCCTCCTCCATCTACTTGTTTTTTTAATTGAGTTTCCTGCTTTTTCTTATTCTTAAGGTTTTTATCTGGCTCATTCATAACATTGCTTTTATTATTTAAGTTTTGGTTAAGCATTTTTGAATTTAATTCTTGTTCTTTTTTGTTTCTCTCTTCTAACTCTTTTTGTGCTTCTCTCACTATTTCTTCCTCAATCCCTAAAAAATTACCTGCTTCTATTGGTGTCCAAAGTCCCATCCTTATTCTCTGTTCTGCTATCTGAGTCTTTTGCATAGTAACCTGGGTTTCTCTCACTTCATCCTGTTTGTATCCTCTAGCAAATTTGATGTTTACCCCAAAATAAGGATTAAACAGATGTAAATTCAAAGCCTCTTCAATTTTAGATTGCCATACACTTATTTTTCTCCAATACCCGCTATCTGCTAGTCCACCTGCATCTCCTAAGTTAGCTGCTTTTCCAATCAGGAAAGGGATTCTTGCAGAAGGTACTCCATACATCATAGCAAGAACTCCAACAAGATAAAGACCTAACTCTTTGTTCTCCATTTGATTTTCTACTTTTTGTAAGTCCTCTATTGTAAGATCTCCTGTAAACACAAGGTTCCCATGTTTGTTCTGAATCTTTTTATATTTCTTAAGTGTCTCTATTAAATAAGCATGATTCTTGCTCCCTGCCAACTCTTTTGGTAAAATAAAAACCTTATCTGGGTTCCCCCCATTCTCAAAGAAAGAAACATAATTTTGGGATATTAAATACAATAAATAAACTTCAGATAATAATGCTTCCATAGGAGGGAAAGGATAAACTTTTCCATCAAGAGGCATAAACTTATACATGATTATTTCTTCTGGACTAAACAAATTAGTATTTACCCCTACTCGTTGTACAAAATCTGTTATCTCGTATTCATCATTCCTGATGCTCATAGTAGTAGCAGGAACAAATCTTAATTTCCTTACAATCAATGGTTTTACACCATCATACAATACTTCTGATTTAAACTCTCTTTCTTTTTCCTCATAAACATCAGCAGCAAGTGCTCTGCAAAATTCTTTAAGTTCTCCTTCATTAATTTTTCCAACCCAATTATAACCAACTCCACAAAGAAGCATGTCATATATAGTCTCTTCAAGAATGTCTCTTCCTTTATTTAATCTCCAAAATTTTTCTGCTCTCATAACTCTATTTCTTCCAGATTGATCTCTATTTATTGGCTCAAAAGTTATTTTATCTGAAAGGATATCTGCAGAGATTATATTCAAAAATCCTATTAAATGAGGACATCTTCTTCCCCATTTCATATAAACTTTGTAAGAACCTTCTTTCTCGAATGAACCAAATAAAGAAAAATTAGCAGAAAACAAAGAGTTGAGCATAGGAAAATGATTTAAAGAACTATTGCCTTTCTTTATATAGTTACTTAGCTGAATCATTTTTTCTCAAAGTATGATATATACTTATTCCTTGCTTAATAATTATCCCATGAGCCAAAACAGTTGAAATACTAAACCTTACTCCAAACAAAAAGTGAGTAGCAAAGTTAGCTGTCAATCCTTCAAGCATTGCTTCGCTCAACCAAATTAAAGTATCAAACAATGCTTGTTTTAACTTAAGCTGGGGTAATAATAGTGATATTTCACTATTAAGATATCTAAATGGCTTATTCAACATTAAGAGCCATTTTTTTATCCAAGTGCTATTATAGTTAAACCAATATTTAAATTTATCTACTAATGGTTCTTTTACTATAACAAATCCAGCTTTGGACTTATTCTTTAACAAATTCAGCTTTTCCATTTCTTTTATACCCTTCATCATACTTTTTTCTGAACATTGGACTGTCAGACAAGTCTCCCATTAATTTAGTTATTTCTTCATTAGTCATCCCTTTCTTTTCCATTTCCTGTCTATCGAAATAAGCCTGTCTTAAACAAGAGATAGCACTCTGTTTTGAAATCATCATTTCCCAATAGATATAATCCTTTGATTTAACTATTCCATCAACCTTTTCACATATTTTATGGTGGTTTAATTGCTCAACAATCATATTGACTCTTGCAGCAAAGAAATTGCCTTTGCAAGAATTTATAACAAAACTGTTTTTAAGTCTTATCAATTCCATCTTTTCTGTATAGCTTAACCCTTCAAAAGACTTTTTTTGTATTGGACCTGCTTTTATGTTATGTTTCCCTTTTAATGTTTCCATGTTCTATTCCCTCCGATTTATATTTAAAAAGACAATTTGGTGTTATCATCACATTCTCTATTGTTTTTGCAGTTTCTAATGTAAGTTCCCTGCAAACTTTTGGCTTTGAGTTTGGATGCCCTAAACATAAATTGTTTTTTAGTTGGTTACATACTTTATTCACAAATATATCTTCCCTTTCAGATACACAATACTTTGTGGGTATCTTTAAAAATCCTCTTGAATAAGTACAGTCTCTTAATCTAATGTACCATTGCATATCTATTGATAACAAAATCCTAAACATTACATACTTCTTTAAAAAATCACAAGTAGGATTGCTTATACAATATTTTTTGGAAATCTTAAATACTTTACAGCATTCAGCTTTGCAATTATGCAACCATTCTGTGCATTTAATACAATGTCTTGCTTCTTCAATTAATTTTTTGTCCATTTTAAATAACTGTACAAGTAACAGGAACATTATCCGGTTGTATGATTAAACTGCACAACCCTGCTAAAGCATCAGGAAAATCATCTCTGTCTTTCTCGCTTTCATGGTGTACCATCAAATAACCTCTTGTACTCTTTTTAAATCTAAGTGATGCTAACTGTTTATCACATGCCTCAACAAATGGGATTTTAATGCGGTTGTTTTCAACAAGTAACTTAAACAAAGTATAAATCCTTGACTTATTCTCCAAAGAAAATTCAACAGGCATGGCCATAATCCCTAACTGATTTATCCTGCTTATAAAATCTTCAATCCCTTTTCCAACTCCTGTATTGTCCCATCCCACCATAGCAACATTAGGTAAACCAACTTCAAGAATCAATCTTTTTAAGTCTCCATCCACAATCTCAGTATAGGGAGTCCCTTGAGGATATTCTTTCATCTCGTAAACATACACTTTATGAGCCCAATCCTTCTCATCTTCCATAAGAGGAATTGCAGTGATTCTAACTGTTCTATCCTGCACTTTAGCAAAATCAAAGAAAATATAAAGAGGGGTAGTTATTATCATAGGAATAGCATTTATTCTTTCTTCCTGCATTCTTTTTCTTTCTCCTAAAGTAATAAACCCTCCTTCTGGATTTGTAAACTGAGCATTTAAAGTTGAATCAATCTCTTCCATGGTTAAATCATGTGAGAGCAAATCATATTCCTCTTTTGTATTCCCTGGCTTATCCAAATAATTAAATTGGTATTTGCTAAATCTTTTATTGCCCCATAAATTCCATAATATCCCTTGCTGTCCGTTTGGGTTAGAAAATATTATAATCTGCCCTTTGGTCTCATAAGTTCTTGGTTGAGCAATTTGATAATAAAAATATCGGCCATTATCGTAGAATCCAAGTTCATCAATAAGCAATAGATCAACAGAATACCCTAATGCTGCTTCTGTAGCCGGAACACAAATTATCCTTGATTGTGGAAGTTCTTTTCCTTCTTCATCAAAATGCTTGAAGTAAATTTCTGTCTTGTTTGCACTATCTCCAATATCCGCTTTGTAATCTAGGGTACTTGTGTTTAACAATCTTCTGATTTCCCTTAATAGATCCTTGCTTTGAGGCAATGTTTTAGAAACCATAACAACAGTCTTCCCAGGGTTAGTCAAAGAAAAATGCAAAGCCTTGCAGCAAAGAGTCAAGCTTTTTCCAATTTGATTTGCTGCAGCAAAAATAATCCTTTTATTAACATCATTTATGATTATATCTTGGTAAGGATATAACTGCAATTGATTCCCTTCTTTATCCTTGAAGAAAGCGTACATATAAGTTGTTGGATCCCTAAGCAAACTAAAAACATAAGCCATCTGGGAATTGTCTCCATCAATAAGATTTTTGTTTATCACTTCATCCCAAAAATCAAACTTGCTTTGAGTCTTTTCCTTCATATTTGGAGTTACTTTGCTTATTATATGCCTTTCCTTTTTTCTTAGGTCTATGTTATTCTTTATCATTTTCCTCTTTAGCTTCTGCATCTATCACAGTTGGCTCTTTAGAAGCTTTTTCATTCTTATACTTTCTCATAAATGCACTAATAGTTGAATGGGACACTTTGTAAAGATGAAGGCTAACTGACTTGTCTCCATAAAGATTTTTTTGGATCCTGTCTAAAAGCTCATTATATTCACTAATCCATCTTCTGAGAAAATCAGAGAGATATTTCTTTGTCTTAAGCTCTTCGGCCATCCTTTGGTCAATATAAAGCTTGAGCTTAGCAGCTAACTCTTTCTGCAGTTCAACAGGTTGCTCAAGTTTCTTAATGATAATATCAACATCACTCTTGCTTAAGAGTGGAACATTAGTAGGATCATCTTCCGGAACTTCAACCGCAGGAGCGTTGTCAAATTTCTCTTTGTCTATTATTTCCATTTTTAATAATCTAATAATTTTTTAAATTTTAATCCAAAAGAATGAATAAATATATGCAATCCAAGATTAGGATTAACACAATTTCTTTCAGCTTGAGTTTTTTTTATTGCTTTTTGTTTGTTTAATGAAGCATTGCGATTAAATGTTCCAATATCTGTTTTTAATTTTATGTATGGAATAAAAAAGTTACTCCAAATATAATGGCGTCCTACTATTTGAGGTTTAATAAGTGGAAGATAATAACTCTTGACATTTTCAACAACCCACTTACATTTACAGAAATGCTTTAAAAAGATAATTTCTTCATATAGTTTCATATTAGGATATCTTATAACCCCTTGAGCATTAAGAAAATTATTACATCCAGAGTGAGACTGGCAAGGGGGACTACTCCAAATAAAATCAAATTCTTTGTAATGTTCCAATAAATACTTGTGGGCATCTGTAACTATAACTTCATCACCAGGAAAAAAATCCTGATATATCTTTGCAATTTTTGGGTTGATCTCTACTGCTGTGACTTCTATCTTATTATTTGGCCATAGCTTCCTGTTTCCACCACTTCCTGCGTATAAGTTTAAGACTTTCATTCTTTCTTCACTTCAATAACCCCTTCTTCCTTGCATTCAACCATCAGTTCATCTCCTTTATTAAACTTGGCCTGTTCTATTGCTTCTTTAGGGAAATAAGCAAAATGGACTATTGAGCCATTCTTTCTTTTAATTGTTTGGAGTTTTGTCATCTTTAACTTTTCTTGTTTCAATCCATGTGATCTTATGGCACTTAAGGCATTCAACAAAGCAATCAACAATATCTTTGTCTAACTCATCTACTTGCTCATAATATTTATAGTACCTATGAGCCTGGCATTGTTTGCAGTACATTGAGCAAACCTGGATAAGCGGTGTGGACATCTGTTTGATTATTTCTATTTCCATTGTGGCTTGAATTCTATTTTAAAGTTAAAGATTGTTATGGATAAAATCCTTTTATCTGAAATGGGTTCTGCCTCTAAAGAGATATTGAGAAATATGAAGGATTTGTTGGCCATTGAATGAGTATATACTAATGGATATTTATTCTTTTCTATGTTAGAGTATATACTTTTAGATTTTTAACTGTAAATTATTTATGGCGTACTCTTCTTTATTGGCCTCCCAATTTCCCACTACCCCCCCGACTAAAACTTTTAGCTGTTGATTATTCTCTCGTCTATAAAAATCATTGGCCATAGGTATAATATAATATTCTCATAAGAATAAAAGAACATAGCAAATAAGCACAAACATTTATATATATATCTACCTTTTTGTAGAATATGAGAAATAACACAATCGCAAGAGAAAAACCACAGGCCTTAATCAGTTCGTTGGCCTTATATATCTTTCTTTATAGTGGTGTTTTCTTTCCAAGTTGTCCAAGAACACATCCAAAAGGATACAAGATAAAACACAACATTTATATATAAGTTATGCTATACTATATAGTAGGTGGTTAATATGGAATATACAACTATACAAGTAACAAAAGAAACAAGGGATTCTCTAAAAGAACTTAAAATCACAAATAGAGAGAGTTACAATGAAATTGTAATAAGATTAATAACACAATCCAAGAATGGTAACAATAGATAAATACAAGCTCTATAACCAAAGTAAAAAAGGGAAAGCAAGACAAAAAAGGTATTATTTAAACCATAAAAAACAAATTAAAAAATATCAAACTACTTATAAAATTAAACATAAAGAAAACAATAAAAAATATCTTAAAGAATGGAAAACAATTAATCCAAATTATGATAAACTTTATATTCAAAACAATCGGAGTATAATAAACAAAAGGAGAAGAAAACATCATAAACTTTATCCAGAAATTCGAAGGCAGAGCATAAGGAGAAGAACAGCAAGAATGAATAATATTATCCACGATTTTAGTACTAATGAATGGTTAGCTAAATTAAAGGCCACAAATGGAGTATGCCCTAAATGTAATAGATTTATAGGAATAGAACATTTAGAATTAGACCATATTTGGCCTATAAGCAAGGCCAAGCAAGGCCAAGTATATAATATAAATAATGTTCAACCATTATGTAAAAGTTGCAATAGTAGAAAGAAAGACAAAAGGTCTTAATTAATCGCAAGGCCTTTTTTAATCCAAAGTGAAAAGCTAGGCCTTTTGAAATGCTAGGCCTTAAATTAAAAGTTGTTACTTACACATAACTAATCCAAATTGGAGAACTTGAGAAATAAGGGGTTAGTGACAAAGGTAGTATAGGTTAGGTATAGGTAAAGATAAGGGTGTGTGTGTATATGTATAGATAATAAAAAAACCCGAAGTCAGTAGTAACAGATTTTCAAGGTTAATTAAAAGAGATTAAGTCAAGTAGAGCATTATACAACCTTTATATTTTTTTTTATGTTAAGTTTATACAACAATACTACAAACCTAACATTAACACAAAAGTAACAAAACTAAAAAGTTCAAAACCAAAACCACAAGATATTTATATAAGTTTATCTTACTCTTATATACAAACATAATGGGTGATTAATATAGAACAAAACCAAGACAAAGAAGAAAAACCAAATCTATTAAAGATGGAATACTACAAGATAACACAGATCCAGGTAACAAAAGGCACAAGAAGATTGTTGCAATTAACAAGATTAGCAAAGCGAGAAAGCTATGATGAAGTAATACTAAGATTAATTAATATCGCAAAAACCCAAAATGATGAGCTTAAAGACAAAATAGAAATGGCTAATTAAAAACAAATGGTAACAGAAATAGATCTTATAATATTAAGAATTAAACACATATTTGGTGAGTATAGAAACAAAGATATTACACTAACAGATTTAATTTTATATTTGAATAATTGTTTAGAGTATGATATTTTAAGGTATGGAAACAAAGAAAAGGATCATATTTCCATAGAATCTAGATATAACTCGTTTAAAGAAATAACAGGCAAAGAATTCAAGGATCTTGGATTTGATAATAATTTACTTATTTTAAATAGTTTAGGTGAAACTAAGCAAAGATGTTGGGAAAATTACCATAGGGTTTTAAGAAATAAAAGAGCCAAAACACAAATAAAATACCGAAAGGAATATTATAACCAATATTATAAACTTAACCCTGGCAAAGCAAAAGAATTACAACAAAAGAATAGGGAAAAATTGTATAATATAATTGAGGATTTTAGCGGGATAGAATGGTTAGCTAAGTTATCAGCTACAAAAGGAAGGTGTCCTAATTGTAAACATTTTGTAGGAATGCATAATTTGACAATTGATCATGTTTATCCTACAAGCATAGCTAATAAGAATTTTAAAAGAACAGGAATAAAAAGAGTTTATACAATAAATGATGTTCAGCCATTATGTTTTGGCTGCAATCTTAACAAAGGAAACAGGACATTTGATAATTAAAGAGTGAGGTAACTAAATTGAATAAAATAAAATGCTCAATTTTGAGATTGCAAAAGAAATGTGTTAAATGCCCTGCATACATTAATTGGATTAGAGGTAAAGGGGAAAAGTGCAGTAAGATGATTATAACTAAAGATATGCTTTTATCAGAACAGAACAGAATACTCACATTTAAATCAGAAAAAGAAGCGAAGGATTATGCAAAAAAGCATTTAAAGAAAAAGACAAAGATATTCCAAATAACTTAAAATGCAAACAAGATTAGAACAAAACCAAAAAGTGAAATATAATTTAGGATCTTACAATAGATTTAATGATAAAGAACAATGGATTAGGATTACAGAAGGTTGTCCTCATAATTGTCCTTTTTGTTATGAAACCCAACAAATTAAAATCTTTGATGTACCTAAAATAGTGAGAACTAATGTTAAAATAATGGATATGAATTTGCTTTGCAAAAAAGAAGCATTAAACATTATAAATTCACTACCAAAAGCGATTGGAAAATATAATAATATTGTTGCTTATGATCTTATTTGTGGGATTGATTACAGGTTTATTACACAAGAGATAGCTTATGCCTTAAGGAAAAAAGGATTTAAAAAGATAAGGATAGCTTGGGATTGGTTTATGAAGGATCAATACAAAATAAAAGATTCTATTAATATGCTTTTAAAAGTAGGATACCAACCAAATAAAATTATGATATTTATGATCTGTAATTGGAAAATACCTTATGAAGAGTGTTGCAATAAATTAGATTTATGTAAAGTATGGAATACCCAAGTTGCAGATTGTTATTATGATGATCAAACATTTCCTAATGTTATCCCTATTAATTGGAGTGATAAAGAAAACAAAGATTTTAGATCTAAATGTAGAAAACATAATCAATTAGTTAATTTTAGGATTGATCCTGAAATAAAACAATGAGGTAATAAAAATATGAGTATTTCAGCAAAGAAAAGAAAGCAAAAAAAGGATAAAAAAGGCAGATTTACAGGGGTGAGTTAAGATTGGGTTCGCTAAAACACTTCGAGGAAAAATTGAAGGTAGTGATGGCTCTGAAAATATATGGCCTTGTTACTTATTTATCTTAATCTGGCCGCCATTTATTACTTTTGCTGTATTGTTAAGCAAAGGTTTTGCAACAAAAACAATATTTTTATATGTGCTTTTGAGCATAATCATAACCATAATAATATTATCAAGAATCCATAAAAAAGTAAAGAGTTTTTATACAAAAGAGGTTGATTAAAACAATGAAACAATACAAAGATTTGGATTCAGTACAAAAAGAATTATTTTGCAGAATTGAAAGTATATGGACACATTATAAACTTGCTAATGTAAAAGATTTTATTGCAGTTCTTGGAGTGCTGATAAATAAATACAAGAGGTTAATCAAATGATAGAACATAATCCAAAATATGAGAAAGAATTAAACCACGAATTTGAAGTTTGGTTGGATTCCTGCTCTAAAATAGATTTGGTTACTATTGTTGGAATTGAAACAATAGAGCAGATTTGGTTAGCCAAAAGATTAGAGAGAATAAAAAAAGAGATTGAGGAATCAAAATGTTTTTAAAATTTTCATCAGATAGAGAATTTCCTTTGAGATTAACAAGTTATGACTATGATATTATATCCAAGCAAGTAGCAAAACATTTAGAGAGCAGATTAACAAAAGTTGATAGGCAGTTCATAGAAGGAATTATTTACAGGCAGGTTGTTATAGAGATAGAAAAGTTAAGAGCAGAATTAATCTTGATGATTCAAGAGGAATTTAAAATATTAAAAAAGAAGGTGGTATAAATGCAAGAAATGAGTTGGAACAATTATCTGAAATGGGTTGTTGAAGTTTGCAATCAAGAGTACAATGGGAACATTACAGATTTTAACAATGCTATGATTGATATGGTAGAAAACTAATGAGCAAAAACAAAAGGTTTAAATATAAGGCTGCTTTATTCAATAATAGAGCGTAAAGATGGTTATGACATTAGTGAAACCTTATAAAATTAGCAGATTTCTACTTAATGTAGCTATCTTTTACGCAACTGATTTTATAAGGCACTAAAAATTTAAAAGGTGATAAAAATAGAAAATATCAAACAATTATTAAACAAAGGGATTTTTAAGGAACCTTCAATTTATGCAATTATTGGGGATCCTAATTCTGGGAAAAGCATGTTAGTTTACAACTTGATTGAAGAATTAAAGAATGAATACACATTTAGCTTAATTACTTATGGATTAAGGAACGAGATTAAGGAATCCAAGGAAATCCATAGCATAAATGAATTAGAGCAGATAAAAGATAGCATTATCTTCATGGATGAGTTTTTTACCTTATTTGATTTGGAAGACAGAAAGAAACGAAATCAGATTGAGAATTCATTAAGATTAATTTACCATAATAATAATATTCTTGTTTTGGTTGGGCTTCCAGAAAACTTTAAGAAATTTATATCTGCTAAAGTCAATGTAATTTTCTACAAATCAGTTAATTTCTTTGATTTTATCAATGGATCTAATGTTAAGAGGCTTATCCTGGATTATAATGGATTGGAAAGAGGCAGCACATTGCTTAACATAGGAAAAGACGAAGTTATTGTTTATGATGGCTCATATAAAAAGTATCGTAATGAATATCTTAAGCAATATGACACAAAGTTAAATAATGTTCCAATTTTTGTGGAGAAAAAAAGTTCTGAAAATGTGCAGGGTAATAAAAGCAAAGATGAGGTGATCGCATGAATTGGGATTACATAGCTGGATTTTTTGATGGTGAAGGATGGGTTACTTTATACAGGGAAAAAAATAATAAATGGGGCAAAGCAGTTAAGGTTGGAATAGAACAAAAAGATATTAAACCTTTAAAAGAAATTAAATCATTCTTAGAGAAAGAAGGATTAAACAAAGTTTGTCTGTATAATAGGCATAATAGGGTAACTTCTTCGCTTCAAATACAAAATAAGTTTGATATCAATCTATTTTTAAAAAAGATGATTCCAAGAGTTATTGTAAAAAAGAAAAGATGCATTGAATGTCAAAGGTTTATCCAGGACAAATGGTATAAGATTGGTGCTTATCCTGAACAGACAAAAGAAGAAGCGTACAGATACTGGAAAAAAGGAAAAAATTATTTCCAGATTTCTAAGATTATTGGTGCAGACCATAAAACAATTAAGTCTTGGGTTTTAGATCAAGAAAAGGATGAGAAGTAAACATGACCTTCGTAAAATACACCTACGGAACAAGAAAACGCGAGTTTATAGCTTTGCTTCGCAAAAGGTTGAGAGCAAAAAACAGCATAAATTATTATCTCTCACAAGTTGAGAAGTGGAAGGAAAAACTTAATCAGATTGAGAAAGAGATTGAAGGCCTTAAAGAAATTAATAAAAAATTCTAATTCTTTTTTTTTTACATTTGTGATTATTTGTGATTATTTGTAACATTAATCTATTTTCTCATAAAAGTGCGAAACATCAAACGAAAGGTAGTTAAGTAAGATTTCTAATTCTATTGGTATGTTGTTTTATCCACCTAAGAGAAAAAAGAGATGTATTGTATGCAAAAAAGAATTTATTCCAAAAGTTGGAGCTTCATTTACCTGTTCAAGAGAGTGTTCAAAGATTAATAGAAATAGGAAAGCAAGGAAAAGGTTTCAAAGAGACAAAGAGATTTGTAAAGTAAGAAAAGCTACTAACAACTTATTGATTAAATGGGGGATTAAAAGACAAGGTAAATGCCCTAATTGTAGAAAAATAAAAAAGTTAGAGGTACACCATTTAAATTATACTCCAGAAGATTTTATTTTAATATGTAAACAATGTCATTTAAAAGGTCATAAGGCATACAAAACCAAGAGGAGAATAATTACTAAATATACAATATTTAAAGAGTGGAAAAAAGTAAAGAAAAAACCTGTTGTTGTAAGAGCTTTAATTCTTAAAGAAGATGTAATGATCAGAACTTTAGAAGGAAATATGTTTGGTTGTAAAGGAGATTGGCTTATCAAAGGGGTTAGAGGAGAAATATATCCTTGTAAACCTGAAATTTTTAAACAAACTTATGAGGAAGTTAAATGAAATCAACAAAAGTTAATATAGAACTATCACTTTCACAGAATTATGACAAGGTTACTCTCGGTATAAGAGATGAACCGATAGAATATGAAACTGACGAGCAGTTTGATGAGAAAGTTAAAGAAATATTCAAAAGAATCAGAACCTTAATCAATGAAGAATTCAAAAATATTGCAGAGGATAGAAACAATGCCAAAAAAACAGGATAAGCTTGAAGAGATTGACAAACACATAAAGAAAATTGATTTAGTTATTGATGATCTTGTAGCTGAAGTCTATGAGCTTGAGCAGGAAATAAAAAAGAAGAGAGAAAAAACATGAATGGGAAACTTCATAAACAAAGTTCAAACATCACAGGAACGAAGGGACAAATACAAGAAAGTAGTTAAAGCAGGTTATCCATGGTGGGTTGCTTATAGAATAAGAGATTGGACACAAAATCATTTAAAGCAGTTTTTAGAAGCTAATGATCCTAAATCATACAAGGAAATCACTGAATGGCAAAAAAATAAAAAACAAGGAGATGAGATTATGGAACAACTAATAAGTTTTTTACAAGCTGTTGAAGTAATGAAACAAGGAAAATCTGTTAAGAGAGCAACTTGGAGTGATGGAAGTGTTTGGAAAATAGTTAATGATAACTTAATTGATAGTACTGGTGCAATACTCTGCGATTGGGAAATTATAGAAGAGAAAAAGACCTTAAGTGAAAAGTTAGAAGTATTAAAAGGTTTTCAACTAAACCCCTATCAAGCTAGAAGATTACAAGCAAGAATTGTTAGAGGAGAGAATACATTTAAATTAATTATGGAAAAAGAAAGAGAACAAGTAGAGAGATGTGAGGGATATTTCAAAGAAGCATTGAAAGAGTTTATTGTTAGATTCTCAAAAGAAGTGAAAGAGATACCACCACCTTTTTGCTTATTAAAAGAAATTTTTGGAGAGAAGTTAATAAACAAAGGAGGTAATTAAATTGGAACAAGAACAAATAATCACAGCAAAAGTATTGCATCAGAATGACAGTCCAGATAGCATAGAGATTGGAACTCCTGCAAAAGGAGGGGCAGTAAAGATTTATGGAGACTTTAATAACAAAGAAGCATTTGAAAAGAAAATAGATATTGCAAAAGAAATCCGGGAATATGCACAGGCTAAGATATTCCCACAACTCTAATGAAAACAAGACCACACTTAATGCAGAAGTTGAACTCTCAGCTTGGAACTAATTTTAATTGGAGCAGATTAAACCTGTTGGATTTAAGCAGATTAGTTGTGTCAATTAATAAGAAGTTTCTTATTGATCCAAGCATTAAACAGATGGATGAAGATTTCAAAGAAGAACTGGCCCTTGAGCAAGAGCAGATTAACAAAGAAGAATCAAAAGAACTTAAAGAAGAAGGTGGTTATGATAATGAAACTTATCAAGAAAGTGGATAAAGAAAGAGTTTTCCTGGTTAAAAGAGAAGATGGAATTCAAGGTTATATGACCAAAGAGCAATTCGATATTGCCTGGAAAAAAGGAAAAGATATAAAAAAGGTAAGAGAATTAAACATATAACGACAAGAAAGAGGGTGGTTATCCTGCTCATTGAACTGCTAAGTAAGTGGATCACCTCAAGGGATTGCCATAATAAAGAGGTTCTGAGCTTTCCTCTTTCCCTCTCTTGAGATTATTAATATCATGTTCCCTAGACAGCCCGCAGTATTTCCTCGTTGTGGAATAATAGCGAATAAATCGGCGGTGGTTTCCGTGGGGAGTTGCCAGGTCATTCCTGGCTCGTAAGGTCACATCTTACAACACACCGTCGAGGCTGGGGGAATAAAAATGATTGAAGAAATAATGATATGGATGGTGCTGGAAGATGAAGAAGATAAAGAAAGAGAAGAATAAAAAACAAAAACTTAAGAGAAGAACTCTTATCAGAGAGCTTTATGATACATTGATAGGAGAGAAAAACCCTGCAACAAAAATCTTTGGAAAAAAATTGTTTAAGCTAAAACACAAAATGGGTTGGAATATCTATGAGCCTGGTAAAGAACTAGGAGCCCATTTAAAGAGATTTCATATCATAAACTATTGGCTTAAAAATAAGGTTTTAATCCCTGTTGTTCTTGTATTTGAGAGAATCTTTGACAAACATTTCACTAAAGAGATTCCTGATTATTGGTACAACAAAAATATAATAATCTTTGACAAAGCTTATGAAGACGCAATGAAAGAGTGGTCTGATGTTTATATTAGAGGGATTTCCAAGGATGCTAAAATGACAAAAAAAGAAGCTAATGAGTATTATCTCCACAGCAGAACTTGCAGGATAATGAGAACAATGAAGAAAATGGTAGTCACTATGGTTATAATGGACACAGCTTTTAGAGAGTTCCTTAATGTTTTTGCTCACAAATGGGCACAGGCAATGTTAGAAGCTTACAAAGACAGGAAAGAAGTTAATCATGTCCTTTACACAGATAAGAATGTATACAATGTTAATTATCTTGTTATTGGAAAAGTGTTATCCCAACATGATATAAACTTGAGGGCACAGATAAAAGATAGCTTAAAGAAAAAGGGGAAAGCAGATGACACCAAAAACAGATGAGATGACATTAAAAATAAAAGAAGGTAATTCATCTATGCTTATTGTAGCAATTTTAATAATGGTTTTTGTAGTAGGTTACCTAATTGGTTTAACTGAAGGAAGATCATACTGGTTTGATGAGGATAAAGCGGTAGAAATATTTGAAGAAAGAATACAAAACCCAAATGATATATTTAGGTTTAGCGACTTAATCTTTCAGCAGAATCTAACAATCCAGGAAGCTATTGATAAATACTTTTTGTTTGGGTATGGTGCTGAAACTTGTTTAAGAATGGAATTGAGGAGAATATGTCTAAATTCAGAAAAATCTTAGATGGTTATTTTTATGTTAAGCTATGCTTTAACCAATCCCTTAGTTATGTTGGGATTCCATCAGATTTAATGCAGAAGTTCTTATTAATCTCTGTCTTTTTGAAAGTGTATGGATTTAACAATAACTTAGTGGTTATTCCTATATTTATTATAATTATCATACTTATTACTTTTTTAGGGCATATAGCAATAAAGTTTAAATTAAATCGTCTTGAAACAAGTTTTTATAACCAATACAACCCTGAGCTAATTAAGATATTGGAGCATACAAAGAGGATTAAAAGGAAATGACAACCATAGATGAATTATACTTTGGAGATGAGAAACTTACATTAGAGTATATACTCAACGAATTGCATAAAAAAAAATTAAGATTGGATATTAAATTAACAAAAGTTATTTAAACTACAAAAATTTTAGGATAAAAATGAGAATGAGAAAGAGGTTGAGAGAATGCAGTATCATATAAGTATTAAGACACTTCAAGGAATTATCTTGACATTTACAGTAGATTCATATACTATTTCTGAAGGCGAATTTGTAGAGTTTATTGATAGAAAAACAGGAATAAAAAAAAAGTTTCATAGTTCTAATTGCGAAATTAATGAAGTGAGGGAACGCAATGGATAAAATCATTTCCTCAAGCCAGAGAGCAATCATCATGGATCTTCTCAAAACTAAATTTAGTAGTTTTGTTTTTTGGAATAGGATTGAAGCGGATTTGGCAATAAAATGCTCTGAAATCCCAGAAGTAGTGGAAGATAATAAGAAAAGAGACAAGCTTATTGAAATATTAAAAGACATTAAATCTTTCTTTATAGAGCAAGGTGTAATCCCGGATGAACTAGCATTTATTGATGAGGAAATTGACAGGTACAAATATACAAAGCAGATTAGTTTGTATGAAGAAAAAGAAGATTATATGGATCCTGAAATAATAGAAAAGTATGCTAGGTTGGGTTATGGTACAGAAGGAGTAATTGGGATTCATTTGCCTTACAATTACAGGCAATTATCTAAATTGACTAATGGTGTTTATTCCAGGACAGGATTAATCAAATTTTATATTAGCAGGGAAAAAACCCTTTATGGCAAAATTGTAGCTGAGATATATGAATACCCCCAAAAAGTTACTGTTGCTGCACTTATAGAAAGCAAAAGAAAAGCTAAAGAAACAGAAGAGCCATTAAAAAAATGGATAGTTCTTTTTGGACAGAAGTATAGCCAGACAGAATATAATGTGGTTAAAGAAATAGAACTGCAGTTTAGGGTATACAGGTTTATTTCAGAGCATAACCAAGACCTTATCTTATTAACTCCTGATGAAATAGCTATTGGGGATTACATTATTACAGGGGTAACAACACAAGTTGATGACTACAAAATGCTTACAGACAGTTCTAAATTACCAACAAAGTTGCCTTATTTATTTGCACAAACAATAAGAAATAGGATAATAAAATACAAAGATAATGAAGAATTCAGATTAAATTTGAGGAGATTAAATATCACAAAAACTAATTTATTTGATTATCCATTTGCTGCTTACTCTAAAAAGTACAAGAAAACTTATGTTATGAAGCATCCAACTTGGTTCAAATGGCTTGTTTGGGCTTGGTTGTTACACTCAAAAGAAGGGATTGTCAATGAATACCCTTTCCATTTATGGATTGTTGGACCCCAGCAAAGCGGTAAATCTGTGTTGTTAGGTGGGTTACACGCAAACAGCAAAGAAACAAGAAGCATATTTTCTGGGAGCAGTTCAACATTAAAGAGATTAGTTCCATCCTTTAAATATCACCCTGCAAAACTAGGATATTTAGCTGAGAGCAACAGGTTTGCGTTTTGTGATGAGTTCTTGAGATGCCTTATTAACACAAAAACTACAAAGGATGGAGGGCAGAGAGAAGAAGGTGTAGCCATTATGAATGATTTATTGGAACATCAAAAAAGAGAGGCAGGTAGCGGAGTATCAAGTGTTAATGTAAATATGACTTCAAGAGTAATTGCAGCAACAAACCCGGTTAGAGGGATCCATGTTATGGAAGACTTATTGCAGACGATGGACAAAAGCTTTTGTTCAAGATGGTTGATATATTTCCAGACTGATGAGCATATTGAAATGGTAAGACAATGCAAGAGGTCAGAGTATGAAGAATACACTTTCAATTTAGACAATTCTGATTGGATTGGAATAATTGATTACTTGCAGACCGTCAAAATTTTATATGATGAAGATAAAATAGAAAAAGTGTTGAGTGATATGATTCCATTGTTAAGCAAGGACTTAAAGGATCACTATGATTCCAGGCATAGGCACCATATAGAAAGAGTTATGGATGGAATTGTAAAAGCTCGTTGCTTGTTTGAGCATGACATTTCTTTCAAGCCGAAAGATGAAGATTATATTCTCCTCAAAACTGTATGGACTGAAGTTATAAAATCTTGGATAAAAGGGGATGTGATAAGAAACTTGCCCTTGAGGTATAAAATAGATTATCTCCCAGAGAATTCTCAGTATTTATACAAAGAAGTATGTGAGTTTAAGAAGATAGCACAATATGATTTAATGGAGTTAGCTTTGAAAGAAATGACTAAAGGCCAGTTTAGAGAAGCTTATTTAATCCTTTTAGATAGCGGATTAATAATAGAGGATGATATTTATATAAAACCTTATTATGCAAAATGAGAACGAGATACAAAATTAGTGGTGGGAATAAAATTAAAGACAAAAGGTATTGGTGCCCACATGGTTGTGGAAAAACAGTTCACTATGTTATACTAACAGGAGGATTCAAAAGTCCAAAAACAGGATTTTATTGTATCAAATGCAAGAAGTTTATTGCACATAAACTTAAGGAATTAAAAAATGATGTTTGTTGATTCAAAACAGGATTATAAAGCTTGGGATTACCATTGGGGAGATTCCAACAAGTGTATTGCTACAGAAAGGTATTTCCATTTATTTAAACTATCTGACTTAAGCGATTCTGAAATGAAGTTTTCCTTTAGGGATACTGAAACAAATAAATGGACAAAATGGCTTAATTTCTTTAAGCTTAAGGCTGTGGAACTGCAAAATGCTTATGAAATACATAGGTCTTTGCTAAGGAATGAAATAGTAGTTGAAAGTGACTATCCTAATTATGAACTAAATTATGATGCTACAAGGCTCATAGGAGCGATTCTAGAAGGGAAAGGGTTTCAACCTATGTATTACTACTCTGGAAACAAAAGCCTTCATATACACCTTTATTTTGACTTTAAATGCTTGTTGAGCTTACCATTGAGTACACAAAATGCTATACTAGAGATATTCAACAGTAAAAAAAGGTTTGTTACAAGTTTTATGCAATGGTTAAGGGAAAAAATAATCTCCTGTTGGGGATTGGAATTAAGGAAATTTGATGCTGAACTGGTAGGACAAGGCCACCTTATCAGAAGTGAGATGAGCAGGAACAAGATAGGTTACAAAACTTTTGTGGGTTTTTCATATAAAGATGTAAGCTTTGTGCCTTATATCTGCAATGAAACCAATGGAATATACCCTAGGTTAGGGGAAATAAGGCTAAGCAACCCTCATAACATACAAGAAATAGTTGAGGAATACCTTAGGTCTTTAAAGAACAAAAGAAAAAGAAGCAGCAATGGAATGAGCCTTAATCAATGGATTAACCCGCAAGGAGATGGGTTAAGGCCATGTGTTGAGTTTATGTTCTATGGAGACTTTAACAAGGTTGGAGATGGTACTAAAAGAGTAATGTTTATACTTGCTAATGAGCTTAAAAAATGTTATGGAAGCCAACAGGCAATACAAATGCTGACTGAATGGAACCTTAAATTAGACAAACCTTTCTTAGAAAATGAGTTAGACTACAGGATTAACAAGAATAAAGAATATTCTTTAAGCTGTGATTTCATATCTAAGCTGCTAAAAGAATTAGGCTTTGGGAACCTATGCGAAACATGCAAACACAAGGTTTAAATAGTAGTGAGTATATACTTTCATTATCCTTACTTAACTATAAAGTTTAAGCAGGATGGAGACCTAAAATGGAAAATGGAATGCAACTACCTGTCTCAGATAAGACAGCAACATTTGAAAGAAAACCTTTGATAGAAAAGGGATATTACATAGGAGTTCTTTTGGAAGTAAAGCCAAGAGAAAAACAAGATGGAACACCAATAGAAGGAAAATTTGGCAAACAGATTATTCTGATGTTTTCTATACATGATAAAAAAGAAAAGAAGCAGATAATAATACAAAGAGCTAAGAACGTTACAGAAGATTTAGTTTTGCCTTTAGTTCTAAATAGTGAATACAAAGACAAAGACGGAAATCCAAGAACTGCTGTAACACCAAACTCCAGGATAACAAAAGTGTTTAAGGCTTTAGGGTGGAAGTTTGATGCAACTAAACCATTGAGTGTAAAGGATTACATAGGGAACCAAGTTGAATTAAACTTAGATACCTATGAAGTAACACAGGCAGATGAGAATGGAAAACAGATAACTTATAAAGCGTCTTGTATAAAAGATGTAGATCTATTAGAAGAGGAGAAAGTACCCTCCTCTTCTGCAGCACAAGAAAACTATGAAAAGAGTAAACCACAAACAATTAAGAAAGAATTAAAAAGCAGTGAAGTAAAAGTTGATTACACCAATGAAAACAAAGATAAGAAATCTATTGGAGACAAAATAAAAGAGCTTGAGGATTTGAATGAGAGAGGATTACTTTCTAATGAAGGGTTACAGATGGCTAAGGAGCAGTTAATCAAAAACAAATAAAATGGGAATACTAGAAGGATTAATTTTTGCATTAAAGAATAGCTTGACTCGCAGAGAGATAGAGCTATATCTTTGTTTTTTGCAAAGTGATCAACCACAAACTATCAACACTCTTACTCAACAAATGAAGATGAAACCAAAGACATTACACAAAATTTTAATGAATCTCAGGATAAAGCAGTTGATTATTGTCGGTGAGAAAGATTCAAAGGGAACAAATATTTATTGTTTAAAATGAAACCAGAACCATTGAATAAGAATGAAAAAATAAGAGATGGAGTCAAAAAAGCTTGGCAAGAAGGTAAGTTTACTAAATGTAGAAATGATAAAATAAGAGATAGATTAACTGGACGGAAACAAACACAAACAGTAAAAGATAAAATTTCTGAATCTATGATTGGAAATAAAAATATGGAAGGGAAAGAATTAGAAAATCATAATTCTTGGAAAGGAGAGAATGTTACTTTAATTCAATATCATCAAAGAGCAAGAAGGATTATGGCAAAATATTTAGGTAGAAAACTAACAATGGATGAGATAGTTCATCATATTGATTGTAATCCAAAGAATAATAATATTCAAAATCTCAAATTATTTCCTTGTCAATCAGTTCATAGATATTGGCATATGTTTTTGAATAAAAAGAAAAAGCAAGTTGAATGGTTAAAGAAAAGAGTTCATGTAGAGAATGGTATTGCAGTAGTTGATTGGGATTATGTAAAAGAAGCTTTTGAGGATGTGATTAAAAAATGAAATGGATGATAAACTTAATTGAAAAGAGAATTGAGAAAAGCAGAAGAAGAGTCAAGAATTATAAGATGTGGATTCTCAAAGAAAGACAGTATCAGAGGGACTTAACTAAGCGATTAGAAATATTAAAGTAAACCCTAAGAACCAATAAAAGATAGGGTTTACTTTTTATATAGGGGTAAACTTTTTATTTGTTTTCAAGCCAATTCTTTATGAAGTAAGCTACAAACCCTGTAATTACTGCATACTGTGGTGGAACATTAGCTAAAAAAGCTAATATTGCTGGACCAAACATTATCAACCAGTTCTTCAATGACTTCTTCAAGCCTATCCATACACTATAGTTTATTTTTACCATATTTTTCTCCTCCATGAGTTTATGAACAACACACTAAAGTATTTATAATTTATAAATGTTTCTTTTTTTAGTTATAAATTCTCCGGAACATTTAGAGACTCACTCTTATGCTCTAAGATATCTCCGTCATGGATTACTAGCTCAGTTAATCTGCATCCTCTAGGACCAACTATTCCTTTTCCTTCTGTGAAATCATTTGGCTTTTGGAAGCTCATTGGATGAGTGACAATCACTCCAAAAGTTTGATACATCATATCAAAGTGCAGGTGTCCATATTGTAATAAACTTAAATGATATTTCTTATTGCCTATTTCAAACTGTACATTGTTATCCATTAAGTTTCTCAGGTATACTTGTCCAGGATAACTCTTTGCGTATGTTCCTCTTCCACTATTGCTCCAAGGATGTACCATTCTTTTCATAACACCATCTATTACCAAATCTCCTCTAACCACTTTATCTGCTCCTGCTCCTGGAAGGTAAGTATAATTCTTAACCGCTTTGCTGATTAATTTGTTTGGACTAGGGGCTCCTTTATTAATCCAACTCATATCATGGTTTCCATCTATTGCAATCCAATCAAAAGTGTCTTGATATTTTCCAATTATATCTACAATGCATTTAACCTGATCTTCTTCTCTTACATATTTTAGATAGTTTACATGTCCCCTGTACACATCCTTTCCATCAACTACATCCCCTGAGTTATGGATATGCTTAAACCCTCTGTCTTTTGCTTCATTTAAGCACCAGTCAAGGCCTTTATCATCAAAAGTATAGCAACCTGCATGAATATCGCTTAATTCAACAAACTTAATAATAGAACTAACAGATTTTCTTGGGCTTATAATCAAATGATTATCATTATCCATTATTTTGATCCAATAGTGATTAGTTTTGTTATAAGCTTCACTTTTAACATTATACCCTCTGTCTTTTAACTCTCTTATTTCTGTTATTCCAATCCCTAACTTAGCTAAAGATAGTTTTTCTTTTGTTAATTTATTAGCTATTACTTCCAAATCTAGTTTATGTTTCATGTTTCCCTCCCTACCTTAATTTTTCTCCTTTGAATGTGTATTTCAAATTCCAGCTAAACCAAGTGGTAAGATAATTTTCTGCATCTTTGTACAGTTTATTAAGAGATTTTACCTGAGCAGTTGGATAATAGCACCAGTCTAAGACAACCCATTGGTCATCTTTCTCTCTTAAGTATGAGACCCACACATGACTAAAATCTTTTACATCCCCTGCGTTGAGCCTTATTCTCCAATAAGGGATTCCTGCATTGAGCATTATATTAGCCAAGAGGATTGCTCCATCTTCACAGTCTCCCATCTTTAACTTAAATGTTTCAAAAGCAAATAACCACATCTCAGGAATCTTAAACTGAATTGAATCCGAAGTGTATTTAATGTTAGCTATTACCCATAAGAGAGAATTCTTTGCTTTCTCATCATTAGTTGTTCCACTTACATTCAAGATAGCAGAATCATTTGTAAAGAAAATTCGTGGATTGACAGGCACAAGTATTGATGAGTTTCTGATAGGTCTTGCAGGATGCTTGATAGTTGATTTAGGTCTTTTATTATTCCAATACACCTCTAATTCTTCTTCTATCACTTTTTTTTCATTGATGGAGTCTATTGTTTGTTTTAAGTTACTGATTATTAATTGGTTCTCATTAAATATAACAATATTGCTATCTAACAAAATTGTTTTCTTAGAAATAACTTCTTCTAATTCTTTTATCTTTGCTCTTTCATCTTTACTGTAATAGTCATCAAGCCAACTCATAAATTTGTTGAATATATTTTGTATTATTTTCATTTTAATCCGTCTTGTACAATAAACTTAAGCTTGTTATTTGAGTATCAGTATTTGAAATTACAACTTTTATTTGCAGTCCATTTCCGATAAGTCCTATCTTTGTTTTGTTTGTAATGTTATACCAAGTAGTTCCACTATCTCCAGATAAATAAAATAATGCACCAGTAATTGTTTCTCCATTTATAATTATATATACAGAATTTAATGAAGGCACACTTAACAATTCGCTTATCCAATTTCCAGTTGATTGTCCATTCTTTAGCTTAAGAACCCCATCTATTATTTCTGTATTAACATGTATTCCACTATCTAATTCAAACAAGAAATTATATGAATACCTCATCTCATAAGGATTTAAGGAAGTATCCTGCTTTTGATACTCTTGCTGTATCCTATCCCTCATTATATGGCTTATCCTTCTTGGTTCTTTGTTTACACTTATTATAGTAAATAATCCACTCTCTCCAATGCTGTGCTTGTAACTTATTGCTTTATAACTTCCAGGCGGAAGATTATCCAATGGAGAAGAAATTCTTATCATATCTCCTGGTTGAATTGTAGCAAGAAGCAATCCTTTTACTTCTCCTACAACTGGAGGATCCTTGCTTTCAGCTAATAAATAGTCTGCATAATCTTTTGCTTGTGTATAATTAGTTATATTTTCATCATTGATTATCTGCTCTCTTATACCATAATCTGTTTGAGAAGTTGTATCTTTTGCAGTATAAATTAATTGAGTATCTTTTTGAATTGCACCATAAACTATAATCCTGTTTTTTACAAGACTAATATCTTCAGCAAACTCTCCAACTTCAATGAGATTATAAGTATGGACTATACCTTCATCTTCATTTGTTACACTTCCAGTTTCAAAGTAATGAAAATCTAAAGCAGAATCAACATAACAATCGAACCCTGCAGCAGTGCATAATTCTTGCACACATTCCCAAAATGGTTTTTGATACCATTTAGGAGAGAGATAAACTCCTGAAGTATCTACATTTGTTGATGTAAAATCAGAAGCATAATTACTGATTAAATCATTTAATATTGTTCCTGTATCAGAAAGAGTATATTGTTTTGTTACAGAAATATCCAAAAGCTTAAGTGATTCTGACCTTCCAGTAACTCTTATTTTATTATCCTGATAAGAAACTTTTTCTATCCTTCCCCTGAACCTAAGTGTTGAAGCAGTTGTTCCATAATCAGAATAATATCTTACAATTTCCATTCCTGTCCATACACCTGTATAAGTTTCATTTGGATTCCAAAGCTCAAAAGAGAATCTTCCTACAGATTCAGTTACACCATCTTCAATTTCAATGCTATGGGCCAGGTCAGTTAAGTCATCAAGGGTTCCATTACTTCTTTCAACAACAAGTTTATAGATAGCAGAATATTGTGGGGGAATCCATATCTTAGGCTTAATTGATTGTATATTTCTAACTGCCATTATACCACCAACTCACTGCATACATCACAATTAAAACAGCATCCTCTTATTGAAAGCAAAGGTTCCCATAATTTCCAACCTGAATAAGTGCATTGGTAATCTGCCCACATCCACCAACCATTTGTTGATAGATAAGTTGTGTTTGTAGATAAATCATTCCAAGTGCTGTTAGCTAATAAAGTCCCTGCAGTTTTATTATTTGATGTAGCAACTGTTAGATTTACACAGGAGTAAGATTCGTTTAGATACATTGAAAAGTTTGCATTCTTCCCTCCATATCCCAAATTAGTTATGTTTAATATTGGCCTTGTGCTATCCTGCCCGTAAGGAGTTACATTTTTTGTAGTTGAAGATTTAGGGATAAATTCCAGATAATCAACATAACTAGGAAAGGAATAATCCCATTTAGAATGATAGTATATAATATTATAAGAAGTGTTAATAGAATAAGTATCATCATGGGCCAATACAGTATATGTTTTGTTCCCACCAATATAATCAAATTGTAAATCATCTACTGTTAAATTATCTCCAGAGAATGTAAAATTTATCTTGCAGTTGTTACATTCTTCAAATTCTGAAGCAATTAATTCAATAGGACTCATTGAAGTATTTTGATTAAAGTTATTTATTTCTAAAATTCCTGCGTTATCTGTTTCAATTTTTATAATATAATCAGTTCCTACACTTGAACCTAAATCTGAAATATTTAAAGTAACATTTTGTGGACTAGTTGTGGAATTTAAAACTCCTGTATAAGTCCATTCATTTACATGATTATCACTTAAATCTATAGAAACATTTTCTATTTCTAATGAAATAACTTGGATGTTTAACTTATAAACAACTGGAGTAAAAGTTGTATTTGTTGTGTTCATCATAACTTTATAAGTTAAATTCTTTCCGCTGTTTGTGAATACATGGCGAGTTCCAGAATAAACTTGCTCAAAATTAGTGTTATCTGCAGAAAGATAATAATAAATATTTGTTCCAGAAGGTTTATATTCTACAGATGTTAATGTTGCAGCAATAATATTACTTGCAGTTGTATGGAATATATCTGAAGTAAAATTTCCAGTAGATGAATTATAACCTATTGCATTATCTGTTTTATTTAAATAAATTCCGCTTGTCCAGATTCTGTACATATTAACATAAGAATGTACATAACCACCAGCACCAGCTGAACCAAGAGTATTATATGTATACATTTTTATGTTCCATTTTTTTGTATCATCAAAAGAAGCTGTGCTTATATTTCTTTCATTACTATTGGATACAGTTCTATCTTCGCTAACAGAACCTGCACATATTTTATAATATTTACCACTTGCATAGACCTGCCAATTATCTGTTGTTGTGTTATCTCGTTCTATTGTTAAATTTCCATTAAAATAACTATTACATGCACTTGTTGTCCCATAACTACGGGATTCTATTAAAATACTATTTGTCCCATCTGTAAGATATAATGTAGGATTTACTGAACCAGAATAATATCCAATACAGCATGAACCACCAAGATATGCGTCCAATTTTATAATTGTATTATTTCTAAAATCAAGATTATCATAATTTGATGCAACATATCTTGTTTCTGTAGCACCAGAACCTGATGTTGCTGTATGTAAATTATAGTAACTATTTATAGCATTTATAACAGTAGCAGAATCTCCACTACCTTGTCCAGTACTTTCAGTAACATCCCAATATTCACTTGTATTTATTTCAAAATTATCAAAAAGACCAAGAGGATAAGCCAAGTTTATACTTTCATTGTAATAACTTAAACTGTTATTTATTTCTTCAAAATAATCATAAAAATTAACTTCATTTCCTTCGTCTGCTTCAAAACCGCTTATTTGGAAAGTTAAGTTTTCTGTATTAGAAGGATGATTGCTTACATTAAAATAAATATATTTAGAACCTGTTTCACTAAATGTTATGTTTGTCTTATTATACAAACTATCAGAATATTTAAATTCAGTATTAATCAATCTGTCTCCTTGCAGTTCCCCATTAAAAGATTCTCCTTCAGTTCCATAAGCCAAAGACAATCCACTTGTAGTTCCACTGCTGGTTAAATCAATGCTTGTATTTAGCATATCACTCCTGTTGTCCATAGTAATTCCTAATTGCCCAGAACTTGTTAATGTTTTGGAAGTTGAAGAATCATTAAATTTATCCTGTCTAAAGTAAGTAATGTTCAAATCAAAAGTTGTGGAGTTTATTCCAGTTGAATAATTAATCCCATAATCAGGATGGTCTACATCAACACAAATAGTATCATCACTAATGTTTGCACTTATATTTATTATGCTACTAAGTTCAGCAGTGATATTCTGTGATAATCCTTCTAGGCTCAGATAAACAGTTGGATCCACTAATTTTAAATTAAATAATTGGTCTCCCCTTGCATTGATAAAATAAAAGTAAATCTTATTCTGGTCTATGATTACTGCCTTCTCTAATTTACTGCACTCATCTTTTAAGTCTATCTTGATATTTCCAAAAGTATATTTGCAGTTATGATATTCTCCATTAGGAAGATTTATCTGCTTTAAGTTCTCTATTCTCCAGATTAGCTTGTAGTTCCTTGTGTCTTTTGGACTCCAATTAACAGTATACTTCTTTGGAAATTCCTCCATTCTTTCTGTCTTGGTGTCAAAAGTCATTTCCTCAACTACATATCCTGCATAAGCACCCTGTGTTCCATACATATAAGTTGGGGAGCTTTTCCTGACTAAAAAAGTATCTGTGAGATTTATGAACTCTAATTTAGTATTGATAAGGCTTCTGCTCATCTGTTCGTAATAATTCTTCGGGTAGTAGCATCTTGTTGCTGTTTTATAGCCACCCATATTAATTATTTTAGGGCATTTTACAGTCTTATCATATGAACTGTCAAGATTTATATAGGTTCGCTCTGCTTCAACTACCCATTTCTCTTTTGCAATTATAACTCCATCCCTAGAAAGTGTTATCCAATCTTTATCAAATTCCCATTTAAGGGTAATGCTACCAAAGACTGCAATGATAATTACAAATATTCCCACAATATATTTAACTTCCATTAGATAGATACCCCTATAACACAATTTACTTTAATAACATAATACTCTGGAGAGCTTGAACCTGCATCTTCTGGTTCTTCTTTGATTGATAATTTTTCTATAACTACTGTATAATTTGTACTATCATAAACTAATGTAAACATCTTTCCAGTATCAAAAAGATTTCTTAATTTAGTTCTATCTGCTGATGCAATTTTGCCATCTATAGTAAATAATTTAAGAATTTTTAGTAAATTGATTATCTTTGTATCCTTTGGTCCTGAACCACTATTTGCAGTTCCAGTTGGTAGAATCAATTTAGACAAAGCATTACTCATTAATTCTTCTACAAAGGTTGTATAAATAGTTAATTGATTTGTTCCACCATTATCTAAAATTATATTGTTTGTCATATTTATGCACCTATCATTCTTTTAACATCATCAACTAAACTTTTGTTATTATTATCCATCATTCTTTCAAATTCTGCTTTGTCTGAAACATTAACATTATAGTTTACAGAAAGATTAACAGTTGTTCCAATTCCACCTAATCCTCCCTTAGCTCCAACAATAGTATCATTTGGATTTATTGAAACTGGTCCTGAACCAGGTCTCCATATAAAATCATCAACATGACCCCCACTTCCACCGCCACCACCACCACCAAATGCCTTTTGTGCCCATTTAGGTAATGTTGATATTAATGCATCCATTAAAAGCTTAGCAACAGATTTTATTCCTTCTATCATCTCTTTTATAAAATCCACACCAAAATCAAAAGCTTTTTTTATAAAATCTTTTGAAAATAAATTAAGGAAAAATTCTTTTATTTTAGGCCAAGCATCTCTTAAGTAACTAAATACTCTTTCAAAAGCTTGATAAAAAAAGGCATATATCCCTAAAATTATCCTTCCAATAGAGAGCATGAATGTCATAGCGAGTCCAACAATAACTCTAAATACTCCACCTACTATATTTTTAATCCCTTCCCATATTTTTTCGACAGCTTTACCAAATCCATCAAAATCCCCTTTAAAAATAGCTATAACTGCTTGTACTATCCCAGTTATAACATCTAATGCTCCGCTGAAAATCATCTTGATTCCTTCCCATAATACTTCTACCCACTCTTTAATTCCTCCGAAATTCTCTTGCCAAGCAATTATAAATCCTAAAATTAATAAGCCAATAACAGCAAAAAAAGCTAAAAATCCTACTCCTAACCCGCTTAAAGCTATACCTATAGGTGCAAATAATCCTGTTAATATAGGAAGTATCTGAATAATACTTCCTATACCTAAAGCCATTACACCAAAATACATAAGGAGAGTACTTAAGGCTAAACCTAAAAGCACAAAAGTTCCTATTGCCTCTTGAGTAGATGGTGGTAGATTAACAAACCAATCAAATATTTTAAGCATTGGTTCTAATAAGGATTCCATAGTTGGAAGAAATGTTAAAAGCAGTAAATCTCTAAATAATTCAAATACTCCAAAAGATTCCATTACTGGTTGAAGGAATCCAAGAAACATTCTTTGAAGATTCATTCCAAAGAACATAACTCCAAGCATCTCCATACGGAACCCTCTAAGGCCATGTGTTGCCATCCTGAGAGTATTTGCTAATCTTCCCCCTCTTGTTTCAAATGTCCTACCTTCTTTATTAAATTGCTTCCAATTATCTAATGGTTGAGCAATCACTTTCCCAAATTCTTGCACATTATTGCTTATATTCCGTTGAACTGTAGAAATACCTTTACTTATGTTTCCTAACTTACTAAGCCCTTTTGTAACTACTTCAGCTATAATCCTTACTCTTTCTTCAACACCCATTGCAGCCATTATCTTTTTCTCCTTGCCTGTTTCATTTGCCTTTCTTCTTCTTCATGCTGTTTTTTAATGCAATCTAAGAGATTCCAAAGAGTAGGAATCGGAAGACTTTTGAATTCTTCCAATGGTATCCAACCATATTCTTTCATTAAAATGTGATGTATGGTAATTAATTCCTGCTCTTCATCTTTTCTTTTAAACTTTAGGTTTCTTGGAAGCATCTGCTTGTTTTCTCCTTAATTCCTGCAAATCCCTGACTTGCTTAACAATGCCTTTATCTGATGTTTCTGCACTGTTTATCTCAAAAATCTTGCCAAGTAATATGCTCATATATTTCATACCAAAAATCTTTCTGTCTTTTTCAGGTTCACTTGGAAAAGACTGCTCAAGTGTAGCATCTATTAATTTCTGTATGGCTTTAAGGCCCTCATCATTGATATTTTTTAAAGTATCCTCTAAAGATGCCCCATCTTTTGCCCCGCTAAAGCTTTTCATTGCCTTAAAGAATTCAGGGATGTATTCTGTTCCAAGAGGCAATAAAATAAATTCCTCTCCACCTATTTCTACTGGTTCTCCTTTTCCGATATGCTTTTCAAATCTATTCATCTTCTATTCCTCCAATTCATTTATTTTTTGTTGATGATTGTGCCACCTACCATCTTTATGATTTTAGGTTTTGGCTTTTCTGCTTCTTGTTTTATTTCATTTAACTTTGCTTCCAACATATCAAGCCTTGCATAAATCTCCTCATTGCCTGTAGGCATCACACCAAAAACCAAATCCATAATCCACTTTAAAGTCATGCCATAATCATCCACAAACTCATCCTTTGCAAGTTTCTTAAATGATTCAAGAGTTTTAGGGGGAACTCTGCTAATTGTAAGTGAGTTCTCCCACCTATCCTTAAAAGCTTTAACAGCTCTAGGATCGCTCTTGATTTCTTGTTCCATCCTCAGTCAGTACCTATGTTTATGTATAAGTTGTTACTGCAGCTAAAGCAGTTGAGCCACCATCCTCATTTGATTCATAAGTAAATGTTCCTGTTCCACTTATGTCAAATGCCGGTGCCTTGAAAGTTACTTCAGCACTAACCATTTTATCATCAAAACTATCTTTATAGCTAGTCATCCTTGCATGTTTTATTACTATTCTCCTTGCCTGTGTTCCTGCAGTGCTAGTTCCGTTAGCTGTTGTCATCTTTGTTTTGTCATTGCACCATGCAACACATACCTGAAACAACTCCTGGTTGTGAGTGTTAGTCTGAGTTAATGGTTCTGTGCCATCCCAACTGGCATCAACATCCAAAAATCCCTGTATTAAGTCACTGCCATTAACAAAATTAATTGAAGTTGGGTATATCTTCAATGTCAATTCATGGTCTGCCTGTGGTGTCTTTTTTACAACTCTTCCACCATTAATCAATGGTATTCCTTCTATGTCCCTATCTCCAATAGATGGGCTTACTTCTTCAATAATCCCTGCAAATTGATATGCAGTTCCGCCTTTAGCCTGTATTGAGACTAAAGCCAATTCCTGAAATGGTTCTGTTATTGCGGTCATTTTTTATCCTCCGATTTATATTTTATTTTTTTTATCTTCTTTTCCTTAATCTCTTCCTCAACTCTTTCTACAGCCTCTTCAAAACAATCTTTTATTTTTGTTGCTATTCCATCAACCTTGATTTTCTCTTCACTAAATTTAATCTCATCAAAAGCTCCATCAATCTTTTTCTCTTCATGTGGATTAAATATATAAAAGTTTCCTTTAAATCTAATCCCTATTGCTGCACTTGTTTTGTTTTTTATTTTCACTTTTCTCATCCTCCAACTGCTCTTTTAGCATATTTTGCTAGTATAGGCCTTAACTTAGGCCTTGCTCTTCTCCATCCGTTCATTATAAATGGATGAGGTTTAACCATTAATGAAAAATATTTTCTCCTTCCCTGTTCAACTGCCAATGCCTTGCTGTTTATATCTTTGTTTCTAGCCTGTCGAGCCCATGCCAACAATCCTGTCCTTGATGGCTTAACTGAAATCCAATGAGGCAGCATTCCATCCAAAGCAAGAGCATAGAGTCTCATAAATAATCTTCCTGTATAACCTCTTGGCCTTTGCTCCCATCTGATTCCTTCCTCATACAAAGTTCCTGTAAACGATTTGATTCCAGACTGCCAGGCAGCAGTTTTCATATCTCCTTCTAAAATCTTGCCCCATTCCATCATTGCATCTGAAGTTAATTGAGGAAGCTGTCTTATCCTTCTCAATCTTGTTCTGACTCTCCCTAAGTCTCCTGTGTTTATATTGAACTTCATTAAAATAGCCATTAAGCAAACACCTTCATTTTATTTTTGAATGATAACATAAAGCTTCTCCTGTAAATTAATGTATTATTGAAGGATTCAACAACAACTGAAGTTGCATTAATGTCTATAAAAAATAACCCATTTATCCTTAGTACATTTGTATTAGTAGAATGATTTAGGTATCTCACAATTTCATTGCTTATCAAATCTAAGTGAATTGATCCATTCCCATCATTATTCCCAAACTCCCTATCAGAAGTAATTACTTCTATCTGTATTCCCCATAGGACTGTTCTAACTTGTCCATTGATTGTTCTCTCATCAAAGCTAAGAACAGCAGGATGAATAATAATGAATGGAAATCCTTTAAAATCATTAGCTTTTACATCTGGTTCTCTGGAATAAATCCATTTTCTATGTTCTGAAGAACTAACAGTTGGGTCAGAAACATTATCTTTAATAAGACTTACAATGTTATCTCTTGACCTGCTAAATAAATTGCCATAATTAACTTTTCCAGTTGTAAACTCTATATCATAGACAACTACAATTTCCATATCATCATACAAAGCATTTAAAAAAGTAATAACTGAACCAGTATCTTGATGAGTTACTTTATAACTGCTTAATGTTGAGAGAAGTAAACCACTAACATATAATAAAAACCTTTCAGGTTTAGCATTGTATGTTAAAGTTAGAGTTCTATTTAAAGCACCATCACTTCCTGTACAATCACTTCCATGTTTATATTCTGTTGTTGCCATTTTAATCTATATTTATTAAACAATTATTTTGAATGAATAAAACTCCTGTTGCTCCAGGGTCTCCTAAGTCAGATGTATCAATAGTTGCATTACATCTTGTTTCTCCAGTTCCTGTAAAGCTTAATTTTCCTGTTCCAAGATTACAATTTATGGTTATGTTACAATAATCACTCATATCTATCTCCCAATTTTGATTAAGACCTGCGCAAGTGCAAGTATCTACTGCTACTGTATCTAAAACTAAATCTATACTACCATAACTTGGTGCTGTGTATCCTGTATCTAAAACTGAATCAATATCTGTATAGGTCGGAGGAGTATATCCTAAAGCCAAGACTATATAAAGCAAGAAAATTATTGGATAGATTATTTTTTTCATTTTAATTCACGATTATATGAGGGTCTGCATCTCCATCTATTGTTGAATTATTTGGGTCATAAGCTATTACTAAATAAGTTCCTATATCTCCTATACTATAATTCCAACCGCCTGTTGAATTGCTTGTTGTAGTTCCTATTACTGTGTTATCTGTCTGATTCATAATAATCACATTAGCATTATTAATTACCAAAGCATTGCTGTCTTTAACTGTTCCGCCCATTAAAAAATAACTAACTGTTACTTCACTTGTATTTGTCTTAGTTGAATTATACTCTATATCACTTACCCACATTTCTGCAATTAAAGTATCTCCTGCACTAAAACTTGAACTTGAAAGATTTGCTACGTTTGTATTTGAATTATTTTCAATTGAGTGACTTGCTTCTCCTCCAGAAGACTCTCCGTTTATGTAAAACTGAGTGTAAGCAGTAAAACTTGCGTTCTCTGGGTCTGTTGCAGTAATGTTTAATAGCCAGTCTGTGTTTGTATAAACTGTGTCTGGCTTTGTTATGTTTGCTATTATTGTTGGTGGTATATTTACTTTTCCTGATTCTTCTGCTCCTAAATTACCATAGCCAGATGTTCCTATTGCGTTTTGATAGGTTTGATTTATATAAGAGGCATTTCTTGATATATTAGAGAACGTAACCTCATCAATCTGACCTGCCCAAGTTTCTGCAACCGTTGATATTCTTGAACCAATCCTATTCTCTGTCCCTATCACTGTATTAAATGCTTGTGTAGCACTGCCAGCAGAAACACCATCAATATAAAACTGATGAGAATCGCCTGAACTTACCACAGCAACATGAACCCACTGATTTGTTGGAACAATATTACCCCTTGCATCAGTAGACCAAAAATGAGTCCATAATGTGTTATCATCTATTTGATAACCAATTTCACCCAAACCATATGCCTGACCTACATTAGTAGAACCATAATGAAATATATGCTCTTTTTCACCAACTACCCCACCTTTAACCCAAGCAGAAAGAGTCCTGGCTGAAGAACCTATTGGGAAACCAGTATTGCCTATATTAATATAATAATTCCCACCACTATAGTTCTGTGCTTTTCCTATTTTACCATCTATTTCAACAGGCTGATTAGCACTCCCTTTAGTGCCATCATTACTATTTGCAGTTGAATCGTTTATACTGGATGTTGTAATATCATTTTTGTGCCAAACCCCTACAAAATTAGAATCATAAACATTTTCAGGATTATAAGAAGTTCCATTACCGAACTCTACTTCGTGAGGTAATTGTGTTGTATCGTTTGCAACAACATAAGCAGTATAATCAGATGAGTTATGAAGATAAAGTGCTGTTCCTGTTCCAGAACAATAAGTCCAGACTATCTGCTTTTCCCCATTTATTGTAAATCCATTTGAGCCGTTTATTACAATAGGTGTTAAGTCATCAAGATTTGTGCAGTTAATTTCCCTTTTAAAACCATAAGAAACATTCCACCATTCCCATTCTTTTTTGATTAATGTATTTGTAGTAAAAGTATCATCTAATTTTACTTCCATCTGCCAATCTATCTTATAGCCAAAAGTTCCGTCTTTGCAGGTATTCCATCTTATATCATCAACTTCTATCTTTATGTTCCTTAAATCATTTGAATTTATCTTTTCAAATTCCTTAAAACAGGGATAAGTATAATTTTCATAAACAGTATCTTTTATGTATTCCTCATCATTGCATATTTCTGATGTTATGTTTTTAAAAGTCTTGTTGTCTATCACAGAACTATTATAGCATACTCTTTGAGTATCATATATGATTTCCTTTACTCTTTCTGTCTCACAAGTTGAATTAATAAGCAGTTTATATTTCTTGTTTCCTTTGTCATCAACAGCAACACTTCCACAATCCTCTATGAAATTTACCTTTATGTTTTCTCTTTTTATGTCCGTTGTTTCCATTGGATTCTTAATAGTCAATATTGCTTCTGCTTTCTTTTCATCATTTAAAACAAGCTCTTTAAAAACATCATCTTTAGTTATTTTTGTTATATCAGTCAATCCAATCCAATCAGGGTCTATTACTTTAAAAGCACCCCATTTGATAGTTTCATAAGGATTATTCTTATAAGCAACTAATCTTATCTGATAGTCTTTTCCTTTCCTGAAAGCTATACTAAATATTCTTTCATCTTTTGAATCAGAAAGCCCACACCAAGTACCTGTACAACTTTGATTAAGAGGAATATCTCTCCATCCTGTCCCCCAACTTCTTTGAAGTTTCCAAGACTTTACATTTGGGTCAAATTCAAAAGGTGCATTTCTTCCATAAGGGTCATAATCAATAGGATAGATAAAAATATCCTCGTTTGCTGTAAAATTGATATAAGCATAGCAAGGGTCTTTAATTGTTCCTGCACAAATCATATCTCCTGAATATGTATAGTTAGATATAGCACCAGTCATAACTAAGTATAGGAAAATAGCACCTATTAAAGTACCACTTCCACCAACCCATATTTTATTATTGATTAGCCAAGACTTCACAGTTTCAGCATATACCTTTTTAGCCATTTTAAGTACCTGTACAGATTTTTCCTCCAAAATATTTTTCCCAATCACCCCTATTAAAATTTGTTTGTAAATGACAAGTTCTACACAAACCAATTAGATTACTTGGATTATTATTTTGCTTATTATAATCAATGTGGTGAATATGCAAATTATAACCTAATTTTTCTTCAATATAACCACATTCTTGACAAGTATAATTATCTCTTTTTCTAATAAATCCTTTTAGTTTTCTATTAAATTTTATTCCATAGGGTTCAAAAGATTTTCCGCCTTGCCATAATGGATGTTTTTCCATAGCTTGAATTCCTATATGCGATTTACTTATTTTCATTCTTTCTTCTTCGGTCCATTGTCTTCCTTTATTCCAAGGTATTTGACCTTTTTTGAACTCTGTATGTGTATTGTAATGTATTCCTTTTTTGAATTCAGTTTTTAGAGAATTATGTTTTCCTTTTAAATTTTCTTTAAATTTTTCTGACCTAATTTTCCCTTTATTTCCTCTTCCAATAGCATCACAAATTAGCTTTGGAACAATCCTTCCTTTCTTAAAACTACCTGAATGAATCATATTCTTTCCTTTATTCCAGGGTATATGTCCCTTTTGAAATTTATATCTCATCTTAATTACTACAAATGCGTCCCCCCGAGTCAAAATAAATACAGTTTATTGAATTAAGATTATTTGTAGTAATATTCTGAAAAGTTACATCACTTGTAGTAGTCAAATGCTGTCCTGTATTGAAAGCAAGTTGAGTATCAGTTATCCCATCATTAGTTACACTTAATCCGTCAGCATCTTGCGTTAATGCTGTATTTCCTGCAACACTAAAGGTTGTCGTTGATAAACTGATTCCATTTCCTGCTGAATAAGTCGTATCAGAATCTGCTCTTGATTCCCAGCTATCTCCATCCCAATATGAATAATTACCAGCTCCAACCGTAATAGCACTTGTTGAAATTGTGCCTGTTGAAGTAATTGGTCCTCCTGTCAATCCATTACCTGTAGCAATATTTGTAACAGTTCCAGTAATAGCAATCGGGGCATAAAGTAAATCAGCTTCTGCTGTTGTAGAGTAATCTCCTATGCTAAAATCTGTTGAATTATAATAACCATATCCTGCCAATACTGCTGATGTTACATAATCTGCAATGCTAAAATCAGAACTATTATAATAACTATATCCAAGTATTGTAGCAGATGTTGAATAATCACCTTTATCATTAGTCCAATTACCTAAGCTATCAGCATAAGCAGTTGTTGCATAACTTCCTTTATCAGCAGTCCAGTTGCCTATACTATCAATATACGCCTTAGTTGCAGTCCATATTTGATAAGTGCTTTTATCTGCGCTCCAATTTCCTATATTAGCAATCAAATCATCAACATAAGCAACTGTTGAATAAGATAAACCTGCAATATAATCAAATATCTGGTCTGCTGTGCTTAAATGTGTAGTATCTCCATCTGAAGGAGTTGCAACAGGTATTCCAGTAAAGTTATCCCAAGCTTCTGCTCTATATAATATATTAGCAAGACTTTCATTCCAAGAAGTGTTATCTCCAGTTACTGAAATATCTGCATATTTATTATTATAGTAACTTGTTAAGTCAGTAGTATGATTATAACCAAAAGCTAATATATCTGCATCAGTCAAGTTAGTATCAGTATCAATTAAAGTGCATAAATCAGAAGTTGCTCCTGTTATATTGGCACAATCATGTAAATGTGAACTATCTGCAACAACTGTAGCATCATAAGTCCCTGAAACATCCCCTGCAAAATCAGTATCCTTTGTCAAAAAGTTGGAAGTGTCTGGAATAGCACCTCCACCCATTATTCCATTTCTTATATCTATCCATCCATTCTGCCAAGCAGCATCATCTCTTTTACCGCAATACATATAAGTTGGAACTGCTACATACTGCTCTGAGCTTTGAAGGCTGTAAGTTATAGGGCTGTTTACAATATCAAGGCATGTTCCTATGTTTGCATATGTCATGCTTGTTGTAGGCGGAGCAAGAACATGGACTTCTGTTGTGTCTGTTCCATCAGTATAGCCAATAGTATAAATCAGATACCTTCTGAAAACATTTGTAGGGCAGACAACAAAATCAGTGCCATCATCACAATAAGTCAGGTTTAATTTAGTCTGGAGTACATGAACCCAGTTACCGCCTGAATGACCTACCTGATGCAGTCCGTCTGTTGTTGAGTTCTGTGCTGTTGTGCTGACAACATCCCTGACATATAAATATTCTCCTGTATTCTG
>Ga0268276_1000537_pt1 | contig 44486 bp, 44 predicted proteins | sample saktaG_4_FD_190145 | JGI IMG/M metagenome (GOLD analysis project Ga0268276, IMG submission 190145) | Saline water microbial communities from Sakinaw Lake, British Columbia, Canada - sak_2010_1_5_45m | ecosystem: Environmental > Aquatic > Non-marine Saline and Alkaline > Saline ...
AGGCGAAAGTTTTTTTATATCCATAAGTTTTTATTTAGAAATTTATAATTGTAATAAATATTATTTAGCTTATACATCAAGATTTGCCAACTTCGCGTATGTTGTAATGAACTTCTTTCTGGGCGGAACTTCATTGCCCATTAACATAGTAAAAGTGGCATCAGCCATCTCTGCATCATCGATGGTTACTTGTTTTAACGTTCTTTTTTCTGAATTCATGGTTGTGTCGGATAACTGTTCCGGATTCATTTCGCCCAATCCTTTATAGCGTTGAATGATAAGCGAGTTTGCGTGTTCACGAGTTAACGTGTTAACGTGTTTTTCCTTTTCATCTTCGGAGTAGGCGTAGAAAATTTTTTTACCTGATTGAATTTTATAGAGAGGCGGCTGGGCGATATAAAGATGGCCATTTTCAATAACGGTTTTTAAATGGCGGTAAAAGAAAGTCAGAATAAGAGTTCTTATATGTTCGCCATCAACATCGGCGTCAGTCATGATAATAATTTTATGATAGCGTAGCTTTTTATAGTCGATGGTATCACCGATGCCCATGCCTAAGGCAATGGCTAAATCTTTTATTTCCTTAAAAGATAATATTTTGTCCAAATAGGCTCTCTCGGTATTTAAAATTTTACCGCGCAATGGCAAAATTGCTTGATATTTTCTATCTCTTCCTTGTTTGGCTGATCCTCCGGCAGAATCACCTTCAACAAGGAATAATTCTGATAAAGCAGGATCTCTTTCCTGACAGTCAGCTAATTTTCCGGGAAGCGTCATTCCTTCAAGTGCTCCTTTTCGAAGTACAGCCTCTTTGGCTGCTTTGGCGGCTAAACGAGCCCTTTGAGCCAAAAGAATTTTACCGACAATTTCTCGGGCTGTCCGTGGATTTTCCTCAAAAAAACTATCCAATTCTCGATTAACTTGTTGTTGAACAATTGATTGAATTTCTGCGTTGCCTAATTTGGTTTTTGTTTGTCCTTCAAACTGAAGGTTAACCGATGGCATTTTTATATAAATAATTGCGGTTAAGCCTTCTCGAACATCATCTCCAGTTAGTGATCCGTCATCGTTTTTGATGAATCCTTCCTTTTTGGCGTAATCATTAATTGCCTTGGTTAAGGCTGTTTTAAAGCCGGTTAAATGGGTTCCACCTTCGTGAGTGTTGATAACATTGACAAATGACAAAACGTTTTCGTTGATAGAATCGTTATATTGAATGGCTACTTCTATTTCTTTATCATCAGTTTGGTTTTTGAAATAAATTGGCGGATGAAGAGGTTTTTTATTTTTATTTAGATCTTTAATTAGAGATAAAATACCGCCTTCAAAATAATATCCGTAGATTTCGTTAGTTCGGAAATCATTAATTTGAAAAAATATTTTAGGAATAAGATAGGCCCGTTCTTTAATTTGTTTTTTTACTTGTTTTAATAACAGCTCAATCCCTTCTTTAAAAATTGTTTTGTCGGGCAAAAAAGAAACAGCGCAACCGGTTTCGAAAGGACTTTGAATTTTAGAAATTTTGCCTACCTCTTCTACCGGATAAAGAGGAGTACCTTTTTTATATTCTTGACGATATAATTTCCCATTTCTTTTTACCTCAATGATAAGATGCTCGGCTAACGCATTAACGACGCTGGCGCCAACACCATGAAGACCGCCGGAGATTTTATAGGCTTTGGCGTCAAATTTACCGCCGGCGTGAAGTTTGGTCATGACAATTTCTAGGGCTGATTTTTTATATTTGGGCATTACTTCAATCGGTATGCCTCGCCCATCGTCAACCACTGTTAAATAATTGTTTTTTTCCAGACGGATGATAACATTTTTAGCAAAGCCTGTTAGTGCTTCATCAATGGCATTGTCAACAATTTCTGTCAGACAGTGATAGACTCCGGCAATTGAGGTAGTCCCGATATACATTGCCGGACGTTTTCTTACAGGTTCTAAGCCTTCCAACACGACAATTGACTTAACGTCGTAGGCTGAAGATGGAGAAGTTAAATTCATGAATAAATTATACTTTATTTTCTTAGCGAGGTCAATGGCTTTAAGATTGGGTTTTCACACTTTTTTGATTTGATAGTCTGAATCTTTGTCATCAACAATATAGCCTAAATCATTAATTTTTTGTCTCAATTGATCAGAAAGTTGATAATTTTTCTTTTGCCGGGCTTTTTTTCGTTCTTCGGCTAGTTTTATAATTTCCACCGGGATCTTTTTTTCTTTCAATTGGTTAAGTTTTAGTCCTAGGATTTGGTCAAAGTCTAAAATTAAATCATATTTGTCACCAGAGGGGATATTGGATTTAGCAACTTCCCACATGATGGCTAAGGCTTGGGGAGTTTGAAGATCATGGCTAATTGTTTTTGTAAACCTTTTGCGATACTGATCAATTTTGGCCAGTTTGTCTTCTGATAATTCTTGCCGTTGGGTTTGTTTTTTTAAGATCAAAAGAATTTGTTTTAAATTATTATATCCTTCTTGAGCTGCTTTGGCCGCTTCCCAAGTAAAATTCATCGGCTGGCGATAATGGGTCTGTAAAAAAAGATAGCGGATGGCTAAAGGTTCAACTCCCTTTTTTTTAACATCGTCAATAGTATAAAAATTTGCCAATGATTTACTCATTTTTTTACCATCAACCATAAGATGTTCGTTGTGGAACCAGTATTTAACGAATGGTTTGCCTGTTGCGGCTTCGGATTGGGCGATCTCATTGCTATGATGAACTGAAACATGATCGACACCTCCCGCGTGAATATCAATGGTTTTTCCTAAATATTTTATACTCATGGCCGAACATTCAATATGCCAGCCGGGAAAGCCATCGCCCCAGGGAGACTCCCAATGCATGGTATGGTTTTTGAAGCGTCCAACCCGTTTAAACCATAAGGTAAAATCAGCCGGATGTTTTTTTTGGGGATCAATATAAACCTCTTTCCGAGCGCCAAGTTTTTTCTCCGTGTCTTTTTGGGGATTAAGTTTTCCGTAATCGGCGGGTTTTGATGTGTCAAAATAAACTGCTTCTTTAGTTTCATAAGCAAAGCCTTTTTGATTTAATTGTTTAATTAATTGAATCATTTCTTGAATATGGTCGGTGGCGCGGCAGATAACGTCGGGTTTTATGATGTTGAGTTGACTCATCGTATCAAAAAAATAATCGCTAAAAAATTTAGCCACTTCCCAGACGGTCTTTTTTTGTTTTTTTGCGCCTTTTTCCAGCTTATCCTCTCCTCGATCGTCATCGCCGGTTAGATGACCAACATCGGTAACATTCATTGCGTGGTTAACTTTGTAGCCTAGGTATCTTAAGGTTCTTTTGAGTAGATCAACGTTGACATAAGTTCGTATATGGCCGATGTGGGTATAATCGTAGACAGTGGGGCCACAGGTGTAGTAAGTAACTAAAGGTGGATTTAGCGGGTTAAATTTTTCGATTTTACGGGTTTGGGTGTTGTAGAGATGCATAGACTTAAAATCCAAATAAGTTTTATAAAATTATAACAATTTTTAGGGGCAGCCGGAGGCTTTTTTAAAGCCGGCTTTGATAGCCTCTTCTTCCGAGCAGAAATATCCTTCACCGATATCTTTTTCAATAATTATCTGATTGTACTGTTTACAATTGGGAAGATGGTAAAACTTATCGTAGGTGCTTTTGTCGATGTTACCCTTAATCAAACAATCGTTAACGGATTGATCTGGGCCTTCCCGACATAAACTGCTCCAGATTCCAATTTTATTTTGTTGAGCTTGGTGGAAAGCGGCTGTCAGAATATTTCTTTGGGAATTTTTTTGATAATCGGTTCTGCCCCAGCCTTCTTCAAGTATTATCTTGTTGATAAGAATATTTTGGTAATAAACTAAAGCTAAGCTGCGGCCATAGGCTTCTTGAGTTTCTTCAGTTAATTTGACTTTTTTGTTTGATATTAATTGTGATAATCGTTCTTTAGCCTCTTTTCCACCACAACGGCTATATTCGGGAGCATCAACTCCTTTTAGTCTGACTCTTTTTCCGGATTTTAATTGAAACGTATCGCCGTCGACCACTTTAACAACTAAGTTTTGGCTAGCAATTTGTTGATAGGAGCGAAAGTTGAAAATTAAGGAAGTTAGGGATATTAAAGAAAGAGTAAAAATAAGAAAGTTTTTTAGCATATTTTATTTTAATAAATCGGTTAAATAAATAAAAGATGGTTATTTAATAATTTTTAATTGTCAAATTAATCTATTTTAGCAAATTTGATGACTATAGACCGTTGACTTATTTTTCTATTTGAATTTCAATTAATTAATTGAGTTTTATTTTTTTCAAGACTTTTTATGGTAAGAGTTTCTAAGTTTCGGTTACGGGAGGAAATTTTAATCAGGCTTTATCAGTTATTTTTTGAGGTGATGTCAAGATCAGCTAAAAAAGATTTGTTTTTTGAAATAATCAATGAAATATTTTCCCCAACTGAGAAAATTATGATGGCCAAAAGAATCACCATCATTTACCTTCTTATAAAAGGAGTTGACCAAGTAGTAATAGCAAACACTATTAAAGTTTCAACAGGCACTGTTTCCAAATACGCGGTCATGTTTTATAACAAAGATACTAAGCTGGTTAAATTAATCAGAAGAATGATTGCTAAAGAGAAAGTATTAGATTTCCTTGATGATGTTTTTGCGGATATTTTTATCCAGCAGGGAATAAAAATTGGTCACTGGGATTTGTATTGGCAACATAAAAGAAAAAAAGACAGAAGAGAAACTACCGGTTTATAAAAACTTAATCTATTAATTAATTGAGTTTTCCATTTAAAAACAACTTCAGATGGAAAATGATTTTTAGATTTTAATCCGCCTTCGCGAAATTTTTCCGCGTCGCCTGTCCTCTGCAGTAGTAAAGCTACGGAGGGTGGATAAACACGTGGGAGTTTCAAAACTTAATTAATTGATTAATTAAGTTTGCGGGAGTTGAACTTATTTTTTGCGAGACGTCGAACGTCCTAGCTACGTCTGACGTGGCACGCGATTTTGATAGGCTTTCGCTTAAAAAATCTTTTCGGTCTAAGCCAAAAACTGATATAATTTTATTTGAAAATAACTACATACATTCGTGTTTGTTTCGTGGTCTACGTCCACGGAACGTCTGACGTTCCACGCAGACAAATACTTATTTCGGAAGGACATAACCCGCTCAAGCCCGTTTGCTTCTCAATCGCTCTGAGCGGGTAATGTCGGGGTGGAGGGAATTGAACCCTCTGCCTCTCGGTCCCGAACCGAGTGGTCTACCGATGGCCTACACCCCGTTATTGTTTGCCGCTGCCGACTCTTGTTTCCATTTGCGAACGTTTGGCGACTTTTTTAGGGGCAAAAATACTGCGTCTTTCTTTTCCTTTAGGCGTTTCAACAAAAGGTTGTTGTTTTACTTTCTCTTCTTTCCTCTTTTTCTCTTCTTCTTTTTCCCATTCTTCTTTTCTTTTTCTTTCCTCTTCCCCTCTTTTTGTATTCTCAGTTGCTTTTTTCTCCTCATGTTTTTCTAAATTAAAATAATGCCAAAGTTTTTGGCGAACATCCATAATTTTTTGCTGATCTTGTTTTTTATACCCCTCTTCAAGTATTTTAGTATCAATAGGAGTATGGTTTTGTTTTTGACCTTGGCCTTTTTCGGTTTTTTCTATTCCTTTGTCTGATGATGGTGGCGATGATGCTCCGCCAGTGAGTTCCTGAACTGCTTTTTGTAATGAGCCGATTGTGACACTCTTCACCGCTTGGCCGGTTTGCTTGACGGTTGACGTCCCCAACTGTTCTAATTGTTCGAAAGTATCAGACCAAAAACCTCCTTTAGCCATATTACTACTGGTTGAATTAGTTTAAATTTGTCAGAGTTCCGACGCCCCTTCAGGTGTCGGAACCCCGACGCCAGAAAGCCATTTATCCACGGGTTTACACCCATGGCTTTCTGGCGTCGGGGCGAAATTCAGTATATTTTCTTATTTGAAACTGTTATAATTATAATACATTGTTATATGAATGATTTTAAACTTCGTTTTATTCCTCTTGGTGGCATTGTGGATGTAACCAAGAATATGTATCTCTATGAGTTGTATGAAAATAATACTTTAGTAGATATTCTTATTGTTGATTGTGGCATTGGTTTTCCTAAAGAAAAGGAACTGGGAATAGATTTTGTTATTCCTGACATTAGTTATTTAGAAGGTAAAATGGATAAGGTTCGGGCGGTTCTTTTAACCCATGGTCATGAAGATCACATTACGGCTTTACGTTTTCATTATGATAAACTGGGCCGGCCGCCAATTTTTGGTAGTCGGTTGACCGCGGTTTTGACCGAAGCAAAATTTGCCGAGTTTGGTTTGTCAGTAAAAGTAAATGAAGTTGATTATAAAAAAGATTATCAACTTGGTCGGTTTACCGCCCGTTTTATTCAGCTTACCCATTCTATTCCCGACGCGACTCATATTTTAATCAAAACACCGGTTGGAAATTTTTATCATGGTGCAGACTTTAAATTTGATCTGACTCCCCCTTATGGACCGCCGCCGAATTTTTCCGCTATTACGAAAGCCGGTGATGAAGGAATATTATGTTTACTTTCTGATTGTTTGGGCGCTGAAAACGAAGGCTTAACTCTTTCGGAAAAAATTGTTGGCAAGACTTTTGATGATGAAATGAGACAAACAAAGGGTAAATTTTTTATGACGACCTTTTCCTCCAATATTTCACGCATCAGACAATGCGTTGAAGCGGCGATTAAATATAACCGCAAAATTTGTTTTTTAGGTAGGTCAGTGAGAGAGAACACGAGGTTAGCTAAAACAATTGGCTACCTACCGATACCGGAAAAATTTTTAATTAGAGAAGAAGAAGTTAATCGATTTGCGGCAAATAAAGTTTGTTTTATTATTGCCGGCTCGCAAGGTCAGTTTAATTCAGCCTTGTCAAAAGTGGCTAATAATGAAAACAAAAATGTAAAAATTAAGGACGGTGATAGGGTTATTTTTTCATCCGATCCTATTCCCGGGTCGGAAAACGAGGTTTATAATTTAATTGAGAGACTATCTCTTTTAAAAGCAACGGTTGTTTATTCGGATATTCATAATCAACTTCATGCTTCTGGCCATGGCAATCAGGAAGACCTTAAATTTCTTATTCGTTTTACTAATCCGCGTTACCTTTTGCCAATTGGGGGGACAATTAGACACCAAAGGCAATATTTAGAATTAGCCAAAGATCTTGGTTATCACGAGCGACAGGTAGTGTTACTTCAAGAAGGTGAAACGTATTGGTTTGGAAGAGATAAAGGCAGTCTTGGGCAATCGATTAAAACAAAGAACATTTATGTAGATGCTTATGGTGTTGGTGATGTGGGTAATGTTATTTTGCGCGATAGACAGACGCTGGCTAAAGAAGGAATGGTTGTTTTAAACTTAATAATTGATCAATCCGGACAACTATTGATTAGACCTCAATTCATATCACGCGGATTTACTTTTGGCAAAGACGAAAAAATAATTTTTGCTGAAGCCGAAAAAGAAACAGAAAGATTATTTAATTTAAAAAAACCAAAAAAACAAGATGTAAAAAATTTTAAGCATGAATTAATTAAAAGCCTGGAAAGTTTTTTTCATAAAAAAACAGGTAGAGAGCCATTGGTGGTAGTGGAGATTATAGAGATTTAGGAAGCTCCTGAATGCGTCTACTATTATTTGTATTCTGTTCTACCTTCCATAGAGCGTTGAAGAGTCATGTAGTCGGCGTATTCTAAGTCGGCGCCGATGGGAAGACCGTAGGCTAGGCGGGTAATTTTGAAATTAAGCTTGTTTTGTTTTTTTATCTCTTCCAATCTTTTTTTAATATACATGGCGGTCGCCTCTCCTTCCATGTTGGGGTTAGTAGCCAGGATGATTTCTTTAACCGCGGCGGTTCTTCCTTGGGTATTCTTAACTACAGAGGTTTGAGAGTCAGGTTTTAAGGAGTCTAATCGCGTCGGTTTGATTAAGGCGGTTTTCACTCTTTTTAATAAGTGATTGATAAAGATATCGTCAGGACCAATATAATTTAAAGGGTCAATTCGACCATGAAGAACGTGATAAACACCATTGTATTTTCTACCGGTTTCTACTGATAAAAGATCAAGGACATCTTCAACGACGGTTATTATATTTTTATTTCTTCCTGAATCGTTACAAATTGAGCAGATTTTTTCCTCGGTTAAATTCAAACAGATTTGACAATAATGAGATTTATTTTTTAATTCAACTAAGGTTTTAGAAAACTCCTCAAGTTCGTTTTGGGGAATTCTTAAAAGATAAAAAGCCAGGCGTTTGGCAGTTTTTGGGCCAATACCAGGAAGTTTTTCGAAGAAGTCGATGGTTTTTTGTAAAGGTTTGGGTAAAGAGTTCATATTACAAATTACTCAATTCCTTGGCTATAATTGGGGCGATTGAATATTCTTCAAGTTTTTCAAATCTTTGTCGTTCGGCAAGAGCAATAGTATTGGTGGTAAAAAATTTAATCAGCCTTGAATCTTGTATTTTTTTCGGAGCATCTGAGGTAAAGTCGTGATGGATAACAGCGGCGTAGACATCTTTTGCTCCTTTTTCCAAGCATAGATCAATTGCCGGAATGAGCGTGCTTCCCGAAACAACCATATCGTCAACAATAATCGTGATTTTATCTTTCACATTTCCATAAAGACCTAAAGGACGGGCTTTGTGTATAATATTTTGATCTCTTTGTTTTTCAATAACGACTTGAGAAAAATTTTCACTTTGATAAAAAAAGCGGCCGAAATTTCTAACTTTTTCTACTGCTCCTTGATCCGGGGAAACAAGAACAATCTCTTTTCTATTGATTCCTGCTTGATTAAAGTAACTGGCTAATTTTTCGGCTAAAAATGGAAAGGCAGACAGATTCTTAAAGGGAATAGAAAAAACACCGCCGGTCGCTTCGGCGTGGATATCAAAGGTGTAAATTTTATCAAAACCAATGGCTTCGATAAAACGAATAACGACATTAACGGAAATACACTCCCCTGCCCTATGTTGAATATTTTGTTTAGCATAACCAAAATAGGGAACAACAGCGATAACTTTTTTAGCCTCTTGGCGTTTTAAGGCGTCACAGAAAAAAAATAATTCCATTAAATTTGTGTCGGTGGGATTACTTGATGATTGAATAACAAGACAATTTTGATTTTTTACTTTTTCTTTAATAGTTACTTTTACTTCAGAATTGCCAAAACGAACCACCTCTGCTTCGGCCAGGGGGAGTTTTAATCCGCCTTCGCGGAATTTCCCAAGAGTTAGATTGCGGCGGGATGGATAGATATTTTCCGCTTCGGCGGATTTCAGCTCCGACGAAGCGTTTGTAAGGATTCCCCGACCATTAGGTTGTGGGAGCTTCAATAATTTAGCTACTTCTTCTGCTAATTTTTGGCTGGCGGTGCCGGAAAATAGTTTCATGGTTTTTAACCTTTGCGTAGGGAACAGGCATGCCTGTTCCTTACAATTATTGATTTTGGGAAATTTCGATTAATTTTTTGGCGGCTAATTCTTGGGTTTTTTTTATCGCTTCGTTTATTATGTCAGCAATGCGATTTTCTAAGACTCCGTCAACAGCGATTTCTTTTACTTGCTGGTCGCCTCGCAAAACTACCCGAATGCCATTTTTTTCAACGACGACTTCTTCTTGTTGAAGCGCTTGCTGCATCTTCTGGGCCTGTTGCTGCATTTGTTGTAAATCTCCAAGACCTTTAAGTGGATTAAACATTTTTATTCACCTCCTTTAGAAACTGTTTCCCGATTTAATCGGGATTACAGTTTCTTAAGTCCGCCGAAGCGAAATTTCGGCTGCGTGGATGTAAACCACGAGACGAACTTGAGCGTAGGCGGACAATTATTTAACCTCCGAGGTTCTCCTGCCTGCCGGCAGGCAGGTATCTTTATAAAACTTGTCAAACCTCGGAGGTTTTATTTTCAATATATTCTACCATTGCAATTTCTAAAGGTAATGTTTCTATTGGTGAATATTTTAAGTTATTATATGCTTTCTGCAATAACTTTATCAACGTGCTGATTTCCTTTAATGAAAAATTGTAATCTTCTTCTAAATCAGTTTCAAGGCGATTTTTTTTAAGAAGAACCCCATGTAGTTTATCAAGTAAATATTCAATTAATATTTTAAAATTTCCTCCGTTTTTTTCATAATTTTCAATAAATTCGATGCTTAATTTAAGATCCTTTTTTTCCAACAATCTTATTAAGTCGCCATGTTCATCTTTCAAGCCCAAAATCTTTTTTACATCATTAATTGTCGGTGTTAAACAATTAATAACGGTTTCTTCTAGTAATTTGGCCGCGTCGCGAAAGGAATTGTCCGAATATTTTGCGATAAATTTTAGTGTTTGAGCATCTATTTTGAGTTTTTCGCTTTTGCTAATCCGGGTCAGCATTCTGACAATTTCTGTTTCTTTGGCCTTGCTAAAATTAAATTTGAGGCAACGAGAAATAATCGTTTTAGGTAGTTTATCACTTTCAGTAGTAGCCAAAATGAAAATGGTAAAAGAAGGAGGCTCTTCTAAGGTTTTAAGAAGAGCGTTAAATGATTCAGTTGTTAACATGTGAACTTCATCGATAATATAAACTTTATAGCGGCTATGAACGGAAGAAAACTTAACTTGGTTAATAAGATCTCTCGTTTCATCAATTTTTCTGGTTGAAGCGGCGTCTATTTCCATTATGTCTATTGAAGAGCCGGCAGTTATCGATTGACAGCTATAGCATCGGTTGCAGGGTTCGGCGGAATCTGATTTTTGATTATAAAGGTTTTTTTCACAATTTATTACTTTGGCTACAATTCGAGCGGTGGAGGTTTTTCCCGTGCCTTTTGGGCCAGTAAAAAGCAGAGCGTGGGGAATCTTTTTTGATTGGAGCACAATTTTTATTCTTTCTCTGATTGCTTGATTATCAATTTCTTCGATTGTTTGAGGACGGTATTTTAAGTAAAACATATTAATTTAATCTCAAATGTCAAAACTCAAATGTCAAATCTATAGTTGAAAAAGCTTACTATTTTATTTAATGATATTTTCAATTCCGTGTTTGATTAATTCAATGACAATGGTATCAACTTCTTTTTCTCTTTTGGCGGCTAAAAGAATTGCTTGAGGATAGCAGATAAAGATTTCGCCAATTAGATTATTTTCTTCTGTAGAGACGATCCGACGGGTCGTCTCTACCTCGTTTTTCAAATATGAAAAAGACAAAACAGGCAAAGCAACATCTTCTTTTTTATATTTTTTGGCGACCTCTCTCATTTTTCGTATACCGACAAAAATGACATTAAGTAAGTCATTTTTAGAAAAACCGTGTTTTTTTAAATAAGAAGAAATTTTTTCCGCTACTATTTTGCGGTTTACTTTATAATTTGATCGGGAAAAAATATTTAACATAGTTTTTTTATTTTCTTCTATAAAATCTTTGTTCTTGTACTTTTCTTTTGATTCTGTCTTTTTCCTTTTCTTTTTTCAAAATAGAAGGCTTTTTAAAGAACTTTTTTTTACTGACGTCAAAAGTAATATTTTCTTCCCGGAATACTTTAGTAAACTTTCGAAAAAGAGCGTCTTTTGTTTCTCCTTGTTTTTTGATAATAACGATCATGTATTATTCACCTCCATAATTTTATTATAACATGAAAAACAAAATATAAAAAAGATAGAAAGCAAAAACAGAAGGTAAATTATTATTTCAATTTTTTAACAATATCAACGACTTCATTGAGGCTTAATTTTGTCGGAATGGTATCGGGGTTTTTTGTTGTTCCGTTTAAAATCATTTGGCCTGAAGAATGAAAATACCAGGTAGCCTTAGGATCTTTTTGTTTCAAAAGCTTGTGTAGGACAAATAGGTTTAACAGGTCTTTTTTTAAATTGCTTCTTTCACCGAAATGGCTGCGAAGACCGCTTGGGCGGGTCGGCGGGCGGGATAAATAAGGTGACAGTTTTATTCTTATATGGCCTTGTTTAGGACTTTTTCTAACAACTAAAGAATAGCCTTTTTTTTGAGCCAAGCGAGAAGCTTCCTCATTGTCGGTTTCTAAGCCGATTGCTTTACCCCATTTAGTTTTAAATATAGAGCCGGTTTGTATTTCTTTTTCCGCTTTGATTTTATTGATAAATGTCCGCAAAATTCCATCAAGGATTAATTCTCCAGTCTCTATCATTTGAGAATCGTTTTGGAATTTCATCCGTAGTCCGTCAAGAATGCCAATAATGAGAAAGTCATAAATATCGTTGTCAGGTTTGGGTAAAAAAACCTCACGAAAATGATCAATTTCGTTGAAAATATTTACCATTCTTTCTAAAGGATTAATTAATTTTTTATTAATAAAATCTTTTCGTTTTAAAAAAAGAAAGACTTTTTTGGCAGAGCAAGTGTTTTCATTATTTTGGTGATGATCAAATGACCCAAGTCCGGTATCTACATGAATGACAAGAGGATTTTCGTCGGGTGGTTCTTTATCCAAAGTTAAACCGGCCGGAACGAATTCAACTTGAGCATTGTGCCAGTTGGGAAGAAACCGCTTGATTAACCAGACAGATGAAATAGCATCAAGGTCGGGAGAAGTATGAGTGACAATGGTTTTCATAAATAAAATTGATGAAGTTTTTTGATGACTTCGGTTACGGACAAAAGTGTTTTTTTCTCTTCGGTTCTTTCTTTCCATTCAATTTTTTCTTTTGTTCTTTCGGAAATAACCAAGCGGATTGGAATACCGATTAAATCAGCGGTCATAAATTTTTCTCCTCCGGAAATATTGTCGCGGTCGTCGTAAAGAACTTCAATATTTTCAGCTTTTAAGGTACGATAAACTACATCGTTTAGACTATTTTTAGTACCTAAATTGATAAGATGACAATGATAGGGAGTAATTTCTTTTGGCCAAATTATTCCATTTTTATCATTATTAATTTCAACGACTGCTCCTAAAAGACGAGTTGTGCCAATACCATAACAACCCATAACAACAAAATGAGATTGAGCATTGCGATCGATAAAATTGAGATTAAATATCTCGCTGAATCTTGTTCCCAAGTCAAAAATATTACCGACTTCAATAGCCTTATTTATTTCTAAAAAACCATTAGTACATTTTTCACATTTGTCCCCCGCTTTCAGTTTGCTGATTTCTTTGTTTTGAGTAAAGGCACAGGAATTACAATAGATTAAATCTACCTCGCCGGCTTTTGTAATGACATTAAATTCGTGAGAATATTTTTTAGTGAAAGAACCGCCTGAGGCTTCGGTAATTCGAACATTAGTTAAACCGCACCTTTGAAAGATTTTAAGATAGGTTTTAGTTACTTTTTGATAATATGCAATTAAATCGTCACGATTCTCATGGAAAGAATAAAGATCTTTCATGCCGAATTCGCGACCGCGTAAAATGCCAGACTTTGGTCTTGGTTCATCACGAAATTTTTCCGTAATATGATATAGGTATAGAGGTAAATCTCGGTAGCTTTTAATCCATTTCTTAGCCAAGGGAACGACCATTTCTTCGTGAGTTGGAGCAAGAGCATATTCCTGATCAAAACGGCTTTTGGTTTTAAACAAAATGTCAACGGTCTGCCAACGGTCGGTTTTTTGCCAGAGGGTTTTTGGGTGAAGCAAGGGCATGTTGATTTCTTGTCCATCAATGGCATTTATTTCTTGACGAATAATTCCTTCGATTTTACTTATTATTTTTACTCCTGAGGGAAGAATATTGTAAAGTCCGGAAGCAACTTGATCAATAAAACCGGCCCTAATTAAAAGCTCATGACTGCGAGCTTCATATTTTTTCGATACTTCTTTAATTGTTTTGCCGAAAAGCTGTGAATAGCGCATAATTAAAAATGAAATTACAATTTAATTATAATATAAATTTTCTAAGTTGTTATGCGTAGAATTCGTCAACGAAAACTAAATCGATTAAAAAATTTTGATTATTCATCAACGGGATGGTATTTTGTGACGATTTGTATGAAAAATAGAGAATGTTTGTTGGGAGAAATTGAATAATAATAATCAATCAACTGTAGGGACAGGGCAATGCCCTGTCCCTACAATAAATATACAAAACAATCATTATGGATTATTATCAAAAATTATTAATGGATTTAAAAACGTTTCCACAAAAACAATTAGAAAACAAACGCATTCATTCCATTGGCAACGGTCATATTATGATCATATTATCCGCAATGAAGAATCATTACAAAATATCCGTCAATATATTAAAAACAATCCTTTAAAGTGGAGTGAGGATAGGGAAAACCCAAAAAATATCAAGCATGATAACCAAGTTTATCCAAGACTTTACCAACGGTTTCTAAAGGACCCGAAGAATAAGTATCAATAATCAGATCGTAATATTTCGAGTTAAAAAAATCATATTTTCCATAAATCTTCTGCCAGGTTTTGAAATTTCCTTTCTCTCTTTCTTTAATAAATATTTTGGTTTTTTCCACCGAGATTTTATCCCGATTAACGACTCGATCAATTTTTACCGCGTCATTGCTGCAAATCAAAAGAATTCGCAAGGTGTCTTTTCGATCGCAAGCCATGAAACCAGCCAACCATGATTCAATAACAAAATGTCCATCGGTTAGTAATTTTTTCGTTCTATTGTCAATTTGGTGATGAATTTTTGATCCCGCACGACTGGCTAACGGTTGAACATATTCCTTAAGATAATCTCGTAATATTTGTCCGCCTGAGGCAAAACGCCAACCCAATGGTACAAGAAACGGTTTAAGATTATTAATAAGAGTATTTTTGCCGGTAGCAACGCCGCCGGAGATAGTGATATTGTTGTATTTAAGTTTCATATTATTTTTAATTGTCCACAACCGCGTAGGTTTTCTATTTAAATAATTTTACGATATCGTTAATTGATACCAAAGCAATCAATGATAGAAGAATAGCAAAGCCAACTAAATTTAGTCGTCTTTCAATTTTAGGATCGACTTTTTTTCTTGAAATTGCTTCATAAACTATAAGTGCCAATCTGCCGCCATCCAAAGCAGGAAAAGGAAAGATATTTATAACGGCCAAATTAAGTGATAATAATCCTAAGACTTGGAGTATAGCGTTATTGCCAAACTTTACCGCCGCTGAAGTTATTTTTGCAATTCCGATAGGGCCAGCTACCTCAACCTGAACTTTTTGGAATGTTAAAAAAAGAAGCAATGTTTTGATTAATTCCTTAACAATGGTTATTGTTATATTTAATGATTCGATTAAACCAAACAGCGGTGCCTGATACCAAGGATATTTTTTTTCAACAAAAGAAGTAATAACTACTCCTAATGGACCTTGGCCTGGTGGTGGATTTTTTCGGGGAAAAACCGCCACGATAAATTCTTCTGAATTTCGTTGAATAACCAATCTTATCTCTTGATTGGTATATTTCTTAGCGAGATCAATTAAATCCTGGGTTGATTTTAATGAATGGATAGCAGGTTGAGTATTGTTAGTATTAACAATGGCTGATTTGATAATGTCTTTGGATTTTAAACCGGCGGAAGCGGCGGGTGAATTTTTCATTACTTTTTCTACAATAACATTATTTGTTGGTACGGGTACTCCCTGGGTAAAAAGATATGAAATAATTAACCAACCCAGAAGAAAATTAGCAGTAACTCCGGCAATAATAATTGAAACTTTCTGCCAAGGTTTTTTTCCAACAAACGTTCGATTTTTAAGATTTTCGGAAAGTTTTTTTGTCTTTAATTCTTCTTGTTCTTCGCCAAGAAGCTTAACAAAACCGCCAAAAGGAAGAAGGTTAATACTATATATTGTTTCGCCTTTTTTAAGACCAAAAAGACGAGGTGGTAAACCAAAACCAAATTCCTCAACATAAACCCCATTTTTTTTGGCCATTAAAAAATGACCTAGTTCGTGAACAAGAACGAGGATGCTTAAAATGATAAAGAAAATAATGATTGATATCATATTATCAAATCTAGTTTGAGCTTTGAGATAACCTTAGATTTCCATCAATTCTTTCTCTTTCTTTTTTTTCATTTGTTCTATCTGTTGATTGAATTCTTGGGATGTTTTGTCAATTTCTTTTTCGATTCTAAATTTTTGATCCTCGGAAATTTCTTTGTTTTCAAGAGCCATTTTTATTTTTTTTCTAGTTTCATCCCGAATTGTGCGGATTTGTTCGCGGGTATCTTCTATTTTTTGGGAAATGATTTTTAATAATTGTCTTCGTTGTTCTTCCGAAAGGGGAGGAATGGTTATGTGGATATTTTTTCCATCAGTTCGAGGAGTAAGATTTAGAGGAGAAGATAAAATAGCTTTTTCAATATCGGGGATGATGGTGGGGTCAAAAGGAGAAATTAAAAGTCCAGATGGTCCTTCGCTGGTGATAGTTGACAATTCCATTAATTTTAATTTTGTTTGTCCGTCATAGGCTTTAACCATTAGACCCTCAATTAAAGATGAAGAAGCCTTGCCTGTTCTAATGACAGCAATTCCTTCTCTTGTCAGCCTAACTGTTTTTTCTAGTTTTTCTTTTAATTCTGAAAGTAAAGATTGTTCTGAAAACATAAAGATATGTTGTCATTTCGACCGAGTTCCGACGTTACGTCGGGACGAGTGGAGAAATCTCTTAAAAGAGATTCCTCGACTCTGCTTCGCTTCGCTCGGAATGACAAACAAATGCATAACTCCTGTTCTATATTTCATACCTCACAAATTTCCCAATTTTTATATTTTCTCCTATTTTAAGGATATATTCTTTTATTAAATTGTCAACGGTTTTTGACGAATCTTTAACATACGTTTGGGAAAGAAGCTCTTTAACATTTTTTGGGTTCATTGAGGCAATTTGCATTACTAATTCTTGACCAAGCATTTGAAAATCGGAATTTTTAGCAACAAAATCCGTTTCACACAAAAGTTCTAAAAGAGTGCCAATTTTTTTATTGTGATGAAGATAATTAAATATTGATCCTTGATTAGTGGTTCTTCCGGTTTTTCCAGTTGATATTTCCGCTCCCCATTTTTCTAAAAGCTTTTTGGCTTTATCAGGATCGTTATTTGATTGTTCTAGGGCTTTTTTACAGAGAGAGAAAGAAATACCAGTCAATTGACGAAGTTTTTTAAGATTATTAACGGTATACATGATTTAAAATCTTTAACCTTTAATCTTTGATTTTTCGGCAGCTTTTCTACCTTTATTATATGCATCAAGGATTTGCTCAGTTATATATTTAACGCTAGTGACGGCATCGTCGTTGGCGGGTATTGGGTAAGTAATTGGGTCAGGGTTAGCATCAGTGTCGGCGATAGCCACGATCGGAATATTTTTTTGTTGGGCTTCTAAAACGGCGTTATTTTCTCTTTTTACATCAATAATAAAAAGAGCGTCAGGAAGTTTTTCTATTTTTTCTACGCCTTGATAAATAGATAAAATGCGGCGAAGTTTTTTTTCAAATTTTACCCTCTCATGTTTAGGGAAGGTGTCCCAAGCGCCTTCTTTTTTTTCTTTTTTCAACTGGTTTGCTTTTTTGATGTTTTTGGAAACTTCTTCAAAATTAGTAAGAAAACCGCCAACCCATTTATTAGTTATATATAAAATATGACCATTTTCATCATTTTTAATTTGGTTTTGACACAGTTCTTTAACTAAGTTTTTTACCTGATTTTTAGTCGTTAAAACCAGAAGGGATTTATTTTGTTTTCCCAAATCAAAGACAAATTCTTTAGCTTTGTCTAAGTAAGTGGCAGTTTTAAAAAGATCAATAATGGCAACTCCTCTCTCAATTTTATAGATATATTGTTTTGCTCGTGGGTGAACCTTGGCTGATTTATGGCCAAGATGAATTCCCTGAGCGAGAAGATCCTCAGGGTTTGTTTTTTTAATCATAAGAATTTATTCTAACAAGAGAAGGGTTTTTTTGCAATTGATTATTAATCTCCAATTAAAGTTTGAGGCTTTTTAGGAATTTTTTGAATTCGCCATTAATTCCTTGATGAGTTAAAGCAAACTCTACGACTGTTTTCATGTACTCAAGTTTATTGCCGGTATCATAATATTTTCCATTTTTGATCTCACAGGCGTAGATAGGAATACCTTCTTTTTTTAAGAGATTTATAGCGTCAACTAACCATATTTCTCCACTTCTTCCCGGTTTAAGACGGCTTATGGCGGAGAAGACTTCGGGCGGAAAAATATAGGCACCGTGGGTGGCTAAGTTTGAGGGCGCTTCAGGAGGCAGGGGTTTTTCGACAATTTTTTTAACTTTATAAATTGGGCCATCGACATGTTCTAAGTCGGCAATACCATAGCGGCTTAAATGATCTTTTGTTTCAATTCGAACGCCGGAGATCATTACTCCGCCGAATTTTTCCCACATTTTCATCATCTGGGCAAGTCGAGGCGGCTTGGCATAAATAAATTCATCTCCCCACATGACGGCAAATGGCTCATGACCAATAGCCGGCTCGGCCGAAAGAACGGGCGTAGCGTTACCGTACGGTCCTTTTTGTCTGATGTAAATAAAATTTGCCATTTCAGAAATGTTTTTAATTTCTTGCAATAAATTTTCTTTTTTACCCTGTTTAAGATTGTTGATAAGGTCAGCGTTGGGAATGTCAAAATGGTCTTCTATTGCTCGTTTACTCCACCCAGTGACGATAATTATGTCCTCGATTCCTGAAGCGACCGCTTCTTCGACCACATATTGAATTACAGGTTTATCAACGATGGGGAGCATTTCCTTAGGCATGGCTTTTGTTTGAGGAAGAAAACGAGTGCCATAGCCTGCGGCGGGAATAACAACTTTTTTTATCTTCATATAGTAAATTTTAATCTCCGAGGTTCTCCTGCCTGCCGGCAGGCCCGCCTGCCGGACGGGCAGGCAGGTATCTTTATAAAACTTGACAAACCTTGGAGGTTTATTTATTTTCGAATTGAACTGATATCGTTTGAGTGAGTTTTAAAGAATTGTCAATAGTGGCTTTTATTTGGGCAACGCCTGAACTTGTTGAGCTAAGTTTAAATTCTGTTTTTCCTTGCTTGTCAGAAACAGGCTGAATTTCTTTAATTGTGCCTAAAGTAGTGGTTAGGGTAACTTTTTTGTTGGTAATGGGGAATTCTTTTTCATTGCGGACAAAAACAGTAATAACACTTTCTGATTTCCCGTCTGCTGGGAGAGAATTCGGCCAGGCAAAAACGAGCGATTTAGTTGGTGAAGGTAAAAATTCTTCCTTTGCTTTAGTTAATTTTGTAATTGGTTGTTGAAAAACCAAGATGGAAACGAATAAACCAAAAGCAATGAAGAAAACCAAGATTAGGCCGATTAATTTTTTATCCATAGATTTAATTATATCATAGAATTTTAATTTTTAAGTTTCAATGCTTCGATAATTTTTCTATGAATTAACTGTGGTGATAAAATTTTATCATTTTTAACACAATTTATTTTAACCCAATGTTTATTTTTTTGAGATAGCTGAAGGTACATTTTTTCAACCATTTGTCGATAATGAATGTCTTTTTCGTGAATATCTGTTTTTTTTCCATTAAGATATCGTCTGTTTGGTTTATTTTGGGTTAAATTAAGGCTGATTTGCCATGGAACATACAAATAGATAACTAAATCTTCCTTGGGAATTTTATGGATCTTGTATTCCAGTTCTTCCAACCATTTTAAAAACATAGTGCGTTCTTTCTCGGTTTTAAATTTAGTTCCCTGATGCGCCATATTAGAGGAGGCATAGCGATTGGCAATTATAATACCGCCTTTATTAAGAAATTCTTCCATTTCTTCTTTGACGGAGACCCGATCAAGAGCAAACGCCAACGAAGCTAAATACGGCGAAATTTGATTGAGGGTGCCAAATTCGCCGCGTAAAAATTTAGCTACGGTTTTGCCATGAAAAGAAGTATAATAGCGAGGAAAATCTAAATACTTAACGAGTATTTTTTTCTTTTTTAAATAATCAACTAACAATTTTACTTGGGTTGTTTTTCCCGAACCGTCAGCTCCGTCAATCACAATAAGTTTGCCCTTTTTTCTTTTTAATTTTTCAATCCACGTTAAAAAATTTTTTAAGATTAAGTGAAAATTATCAAAATCATAGTGTTCTAAAAAAAGATTGTCTGAAGGATTGCCGGCAATCATTGGTGAAAGCTTGTCCTCATTTTCTTTGTAGACTAAACCAAGGACAGGCTTTTCTTTTATCAGGGCGTAAACAATTTGTCCCCCAACGCCTGTTGAGGGTTTGGTGACTTCGGCGACGATAAGGTCAGCTTGGTCAATTAATTTCTTCTCTCGTTTAAAAATTTTTTGGAGAGATTGAGATTTGTCTTTGTTTAATAATTTTTTATTAATAATTTGCTCCCCGGATAATATTTTAGACCTTGTTTTTTTAAGATTTGAAAAAATATGGTGATAATTTTTAATTAGTTCTCCGTTGTTGGTTGTTGAGGCAGTGAAATAGATCTTGAGCATATTGTTTTTAAGTTTTTTCGATTTAAAATATAATTGTTTCTTCTTTCTTAACCTTGTTTTCCAATACTGTCTTGGCTATTTTGTCTTCTATCTCGTCTCTGATTGTTCTTTCCATATTTCTGGCGCCGAATTGTTGATCATAGCCTTTTTCAGTCAAATAATCAAGAAAATTGTCAGAGATATTAATTTTTATCTGATGCATTTTATAAACGTCGTTAATAATTTTGGCAAGCATTTTTCTGGCAATTTCAAGAGTTGCTTTTTTTGTTAAAGGTCGGTAAACAATTACACCATCAAATCGGTTTAGAAATTCAGGAGCGAAGACGTGGTTTTGGACAAGCCAGTTGATTAAGCTGTGTTTAACCTCTCCAATTTTCTCATTGCTTTTAACCGCCGCGGTTCCAGATGGGCTAGTTTCCAAAACCGCGGCGGTTTCTGCAATTTTGGTTTGAGAAAAAATAAAATCGCTGCCGGCGTTAGAAGTGGCAATGACAATTAGATTTTTGCAGTCAACCCGTTTACCAAATCCATCAGTAAAATATCCTTCATCAAGAAGTGTCAAAAAAATATTTAATAGATCTTTATCCGCTTTTTCTATTTCGTCCAGTAATAAAACACCGTAGGGTTTTTCTCTTACTGCTCTGGTTAGAAGACCGGGGTTTCCGGTATCCATAGAACCTAATAGATTAGAAATATCGTCCTTTCTTTGATAAAAAGACATATCAAAACGAAGTAAATGATCTTGTGAACCGAAAAAAACAGAAGCCAAAGCCTTGGCGGTTTCGGTTTTGCCAACACCGGTTGGCCCTAAAAATAAAAAACTGGCTAATGGTTTTTTTCTTTTACTCGCCATGATTGAGGATCGACGCAAGGCAGAAGATAATTTTTCAATACCCTCTTCTTGAGAAGTAATTTTTTCCTCCAAGAGTTTTTCCAAATTAAGCAGTTTAGTCTTTAGAGATTGGTCAAGCTGTATAGGAATATGAGTTTTTTGGGAAAGAACCGTATCAATAATTTCAGGAGTAACTATACCATTTTCATTAACCGCGTAGGTTTTAACGTCTAACCTGGCAGATTTTTGCCCGGGGATTTTTTGGGAGGTATAGACGCAAGCCTCATCTAAAAGCTCAATGGCTTTTTCCGGGAAAGGAATATAAGTAATATAAAAACTGCTTTTATCAATAACTTCTTTAATAGTTTCGAAGGGAATAATAACTTTAAAATGTTGTTCAAAATGAAAAGCTGTTTTTAAAAGAATTTTTTCTGCTTCTTCCTCGTTAATTTCAAAAACGTCTATTTTTTCAAAAAGCCGGTTAATTCTATCGTTAACGAAAATAAACTTTTGATAAAAAAAAGGAGTGGTAATACCGATGAACTGTAATTTGTCGGTTTTGGCAAATTCGGAAATTATAGTGGTTAAATCAATTCTGTCGAAACCATTGGCAATGTATTTATCAAAATTATCAATAAGGATTATAATATTCTTGGCTTTGGTTGCTTCTTGGAAGATGGTTTTTAGAATTTCTTCTTTTTGATTTATGTCGGCGCTTTGAGAAATTATTTTTTCCACATCAATTTTTATTATTCTTTTATAAGCAAGAAGCGGATTAATTTTGCCTTCGTAAATTTTTTTGGCCAATCCCTCAATAATGGTGTGTTTTCCTACGCCTTCTTCACCCACAATAATAATATTAGCTTCTTCTGATTTGGCGAGTACTTGCTCGATTTGTTGAATTTCCTTTTCTCGATTGACTAAATTTTTAAAATGAGAGGTTTTCCGAGTTAATTCTTTTCCAAACTGATCGAGCGTTGGTGTATAACCCATATTCCAATCACGAGCTAAAGGTGGAATAGAAAATAAGCTAGCCAGTTTCCACCAGGATATTTTAGTTATATGGTTTTGGTAATATATTTCAAACCATTGCTCAACTTTGGGACGATTTTCTTCTTTCAAAAGATGTTCTTTGATAAATTGCGTTTTTAGTATTTCTTTGTGTTCATCTTCGGTTTTGTGAAACTGTGAAAAAAAATAGTTGAATGGTAGAGCGAATAATAGGACTAACAAGATTAATGGGATTGATAGGATAAATAAGACTTGAATAGTTATGAAGACGACAATAACTATGATTCTCATGGTAAATCCCATTCCTGAAGAAATCAGGTTGAAACTTAATCGACCAAACCACTCACTAAATGAAAAACCCGGCGTTGTTTTTTTAACAATTAGATTTTTCCAGGGTTTAAAGAGGGTTTTAATGAGTTGGGTAACGGAAAAATAATAAGGGAGAAAGACGAATATATTAAAAATCGCCTGTAAAAAATTATCTAATTTCTTTTTCATAATATTCATTATAAAATACCCCTTGACATTTTGTATACATTGTTTTTATTATGATGATGTTATATTATTTTTTAAATCATGCTATTAGAAAAATCAGAGCCTCCGGGTAAGAAGTCTCTTCGTCAAAACGAGGAGACAAATTATAAAATTCCTCTTCCTCTTCTTATTCCTTATACGGCAGAGAACAAAATTTTTTATGAAAACGGATTAGCTAAATTTATTCAACGATTGAAACTTAAAGTTCACTCAAAAACAGATGAATGTTTTTTGTTGTGGGAAAAATTTTCTAAAAAAGAATCACTTTTTGATCTGTGGGATTTTAGATACTCCTGGTTTCAGGGCTATCAATATACTCCCTGTTTTTATACTATTTATGAAGGAAAAAACCCTTTGGCTTTATTACCGTTGTGGTTTGATAAGGAAGATGGAAGATATGAATGGTTTGGGAGCGAATGGATGGAAGATAATTACTTTTTTACCAAAGATACTAAATTTATCAGTTTACTTTTAAAACTTATTCCTCAAAAGCTTTTTCTTAATGCCATCGATCAAATTCCAGGTGATTTATCTTCCGAAGTTATAAGCAAACAGGATGACGATAAATATATAAAAATAATCAAAAATTTTAAAAACGTTGAGGATTGTTTAAAGACGATCCCCAAAAAGTATCGTTATAACCTGAAAAAAGATTATTTAAGAATTTGTGACTATAACCCTCGGATTGAGTTTGTGACGCAAATCAGTGACGATTTGAATGAATTTGAAGAATTTAAAAAATTATCCATTGGTAGGTTTAGTTCAAAGAACGGAAGCGATCTTGTTAATAATGAAAGAGTTGAGGCATTTAAAGCTTTTATTAAAAACAGAGGCGTTTACCAAATCAAGTTTATTAAAGTTTATATTCAAAATCGTTTAGCGGCCAGTGATCTAATTTTAATGTATAACAAAACTTACTACACTCCCCGATCGAGTTGCGACATTGACCGTTTTTCAGGGATTGGCAATTTTATGTTTTATTTAGAGTTTGAAGACGCGATTAAGAACGGGTTTGAAAAAATTGATTGTCTTCAGGTTGACTACGGATATAAGCATAGATATTTTGAAGGTGTAAAGAAGTATATAATAGAGAAAGAATAATTATTTTTCTAATTCAACGAATCTATATTTATAATTCTCGGACTTGCCTTTTTGTTCAAAAATCTTCTTTGTAAACTGTGAGTAATCGGGAAAAAAAGTATCGGCATAAAAGTTACCGTCGACAATTGTTAAATATAATTTGTCAGCAATATCAATCGCCTGTTGGTAAATTTGTTCTCCGCCGATGATAAAAATTTCTTTTTTTTCTTTAGTTTTGGCAATTTTTATGGCCTCTTTAAAAGTTTGACAAATAAGTGTATCGATATATCGATACAACGATACGGTATAATCTTTATTTTTGGTAACAATGACATTGACTCTATTTGGTAAAGGTTTACCTATTGATTCAAAAGTCTTTCGACCCATAATTATGACGTGTCCTTCTGTTAATTTTTTAAATCGTTCAAGATCTTCTGGAATATGCCAAAGAAGCTTATTGTTTTTACCCAGTTCGTGGTTTTCACCGATGGCGGCGATAATGCTGATTTTAGGTTTTTTCATAAGGACGCTCTTTTATAAAGACTGTCTTTATTAAAGACAGTCTTTTGAAAATATCCACCAGACACCGAGAGTTTTGCTTTTATTGGTGGATGTGGATTGTAATCTCCTAATTCCACGTATTCGGGTTTAAATTCATCAATATTTTTGAAATCTTTAATAAATTTTATTTTAGGAAGTGATTTTGGTTTTCTTTTTAATTGTTCTTTTACTTGATCGATGTGGATTTCATAAATGTGAACATCGCCAAAAGTATGAACAAATTCGCCGGGTTTGTAACCGCAAGCTTTGGCAATAATAAGAGTAAGAAGAGCATAACTGGCAATATTAAAGGGCACCCCCAAGAATAAATCGCAGCTACGTTGATAAAGTTGTAAAGAAAGCTTTCCTTCATTAACATTTAATTGAAACATATTATGACAAATGGGAAAATGAGACGTCTTTTTGTAGTTTGCCATTGTATATAAATATTCGGGATTCCAAGAAGTAACTATAGCGTTGTGACAAGCAGGATCTTCAATTATTTCATTAATTGCCCATTTTAACTGATCAATTGTTCTTTTTGTTTTTGTTGGCCATCTTCGCCAAAGTTCGCCATAGACTTTTGGTAAATTCCCCCACTTTTTGGCAAATTTCTCATTAGTTTTTATTTTTTCAATAAATTCTTCTTTTGTAATTTTGGATTTTGTCCGCCAGCTGGCGGATCGGATTTTGAAAATTTTATAGGGATAATCATCCCAGATATGGACATTATTATCTACCAAATACTTAATGTTTGATTGACCGGATAAAAACCAATAAAGTTCATGCAGAACTCCCTTCCAATAAACTTTTTTAGTTGTTAAAAGAGGAAAACAGTTTGATAAATCAAATCTTATTTGTTTGCCAAAGAGGCTATAAGAGGCGTCCTCTGTCCCTCGATCAACTTTCCTTATGCCTTTTGTCAAGGTTTCTTTTAAGAGATTAAGATATTGATATTCGGGATGTTTCATAAAATTTCTAATTTCTAATTACTCTAATTAACCTAAACAATTTCCAATGTCTAATCGCAATTTTTTATTAGGTTTTTTGGTTTTGATTAGAAATTAGATTAATTAGGTAAATTAGGTTAACTTTATACCTGTTTCTCTCTTTTTTTTGTCGTCACTCGTCCGCCTTGCCACTGGCCGCGGTATAAAGATCCTCCGCCGTCAACCCAATAAAATTGGGCATGAACGATACGACAGCCAAGTTCAAAGGTGACGGGGACGGGACCTTCGTTTTTTAGACCAAAAGTTAGTTTGCCGCAATATCCAGGATGAGCAACGCTGGTCCGTAAAAATATTCCGCTTCTGAATGTAGTTGTTCGCGGTTTGAAATCAATAACAACGTTTTGAGGAGTGTTCACTTTTTCAATTGTCGTCATAAGATAAAACTCTCCCGGTTTAATGGTAAAAGTCTTTTTTTTACCTTTTTCGTAGTGAGCAATTAATGTAATTTTTGGTGTTTGTCTTTCTTCAATACCGAGGAAAGCACTGCCTGAAATTTTATAAAGTTCGCCAAGACGTAAATCAAAGCCAGCGCCTTCAGGGTTAGTTGACTCTCTTTGAGAAAGGTTCTCAACTAATTTTTTAGTTTTAACTAGTTGTAATAACTTTTTGGGACCGATGATCATGGGATTTATTTAAACCTACGCGGTTTTTTCGTGGCGACATTTTCATTAACCGCGTAGGTTTTATAAATTTATGGGTCGAGTTTAATTCGACTAACGGTTGGGCCTTTTTGATTTAAATATTTGGCGTTTTTCTTTTTGTAGTATGGAACTTCGGCCGGTGAGCTTAATTTTTCAAATGAGAGAGCGCAAATCCTCATCCCCGGATAAAGAGCAATAGGCATTAAACCGATATTGGCCAGTTCCAAGGTTAACTGTCCTCGCCAACCGGGGTCAAAAATGGCCGCGGTTGAGTGAATTACGATTCCCAATCGTCCAAGTGATGAGCGGCCTTCGACACGACCAACTAAATAGTCAGGTATTTCGACGTATTCAATTGTAGATCCCAGGACAAAAGCTCCCGGCTGAAGAACAAAAAATCCGTTTTTTTTTATAGTAATTTTTCTTACGGGAATTTTTTGTTTTTTGTTATAAGGGTCAAGATAAGGCAGTTTAGAGTATTCAAGAACGCAAAATTCATTAAATAATCTTAGATCTATTGAGCAGCAAGAAAGTTGGGTTTTAAAATCAGGATATGGTTTAATAATAATATTACCTTTTTTTATTTCGGATTTTATGTCTCTGTCTGAAAGAATCATGAAAGTTGTAATCATTATAACAATTTATAATTGAAATTTGTAAAGTGGAAGTTTATAATTTAAAATTGTTCTCTGACTTGTCCATCAGGGCTACATGGGTCGTTGGCTCAGTGGTAGAGCGCGTTCCTGATAAGAACGAGGTCGATGGTTCGATCCCATCACGACCCACAAGTTAAAAATGGCCACTTTTTATATTATTTTTCAATTACCTTAATGATTTATTTCTCAGAAATTAAAGGAAGAAAGATAATCACTGAAGATCAAATAGAAGCTGGTGTTTTAGAAGACATCATCTTTAAAGCTTCCGAAAAACCTCTTCTTACTAAATTGGTAATACGAGGATTATCCAAAAACAAATTGGTTGTTCCCCTTCACTATTTAATTAAAATTAACAATGTTTTAACGATTAAAAAAAATTATACGACGGTTGGTCTAGATGAAAATGAGCTGTATTTGATGAAAAATCTTCTTGATAAACAAATAATTGACCTTAAAGGAAGTAAAATTGTTCGGGTTAATGATATTGCTATTCAGGATAAGGGAGAGCTTTGCGTTGTCGGTGTTGATGTTGGTGTCTTGGGAATTCTTCGCTGGCTAAAAATGGAAAAACTTATTAATAAGTTTTTTGAATATTTTAAAATCAAACCAACTTCGAATTTTTTGTCGTGGGCTGATGTTCAGCCGTTGGAGTTGGCGCGCGGCTCTGTTAAGTTGAAGATTAGGGAAGAGAAACTAAAAAAAGTAAGACCGGAAGATCTAGCTGATTATCTTGAAAAAACCAACATTGACAATGTTAGAAAAATACTTAAGATACTTGATGAAAAACAAGCGGTTGAAGTGTTGGGCAATCTTAATCTTAATTATCAATTAGCCTTATTTCGTCATTATCGACCAGAAAAGGCAGCGCACCTGCTTTCTTTTATTGACCCGGATGAGGCAGTAGATGTTTTGTTAGCCTTACCAAGAAAAAAAAGAGAGACAATTATTGAGAATCTTCCCGAAAATGAAAAAAAAGAAATAAACCATCTTCTTCGTTTTTCTACCACGCCGATGGGTAATCTTATGACATCGGAATATTTAACCGTTCCTTCGGATGCTTTAGTAAAAGAAGCAATTGACAAGATTAAGAAGGAAACGACGGATTTCTCTTTTTTGTATGCAATATATGTTCTAAATAAAAATGATCAGTTGGTTGGCGTTTTTAATCCACATGAGCTTCTTCTTCAAGAATTAGATACACCGGTTTATAAATTCATGATCCAAAATGTAATTATTGTTCACTTAACTACGCCGGTTGAGATCGCCGCCAAAAAAATTCTTAAATACCGGTTAAATGCTTTACCGGTAATTGATGAGAATAAAAAATTGTTGGGGATAATCACTTTTGATGACTTAACTGATTTGTTGTTAGAAAAAATGAAATGAACAAAATTATTGAATTTTTCAAACATTTCAAAAAACGCCTTTTGATATTTTTGGCGGTATTGGGTCCGGGAATTATTACGGCCATGGCTGATAATGACGCCGGTGGAGTGGCCACATATTCGATTGTGGGGGCAAAATTTGGTTATTCAATGTTGTTTTTGCTTTTGTTAATTACTGTTCTTTTGGCCATTACTCAAGAGATTGGCGCTAGAATTGCTATCGTTACCACAAAGGGTTTGGGCGACCTAATTCGCGAATATTATGGAATACGGATTTCTTTGGTTGTATTTTTATTACTTTTTATCGCTAACATGGGTTCAATTATTGCTAATTTTGCCGGTTTAACCGCTGGCCTTTCTTTATTTAACCTTCCAAAAATTCCTTTTCTTCTTCTTTTTATTTTTTTTATGATTTTGTTTGTGTCTAAAGGGAATTACCAAACAAATCAAAAAATTTTTTTAGGATCGGCCTTTTTATATATTGCTTATATTTTTTCAGCTGTCTTGGCCCGTCCTGATTGGAATGAAGCTCTAAAAAATTTAGCTTTACCTATTGGAATTAAATTTAATTCTGAATATATTTTTACGGCAATCGCCCTTCTTGGTACTACCATTACTCCTTGGGGTCAATTTTTTGTTCATAGTTTTATTATTGATAAAAAAATAACCGTTAACAAATTAAAATACGAGCAAGCAGAAGTATTTTTTGGGGCTTTTTTAACTGATTTTTTTTCTTTTTTTATGATTGTTGCAGTTGCTTCTACTTTATTTATTCATAATATTCCTATTCACGGCGCGGCCGAAGCGGCTTTAGCTATAAAACCATTTGCCGGGCAGTTAGCTTTTGCTCTTTTTGCTATTGGACTTATCAACGCCAGTTACATGGGAGCGGTAATTATTTCTTTGACAACCGCCTATGCTTTTTCCGAATTTTTTGGAACGGAAGGAAGCCTTGATGCTCCGATAAACCGCAGTAAACTATTCTATGGAATATTTTCAATCCAGATACTTATTGCTTTTTTAATAATCTTAATTCCTCGGGTTTCTCTTTTTAAGATCGTTCTTTATACACAAGGTTTGAATGGGATTCTTTTACCGGTGATTATTTTCTTTTTAATAAAATTTGCCAATGATCAAAGCTTAATGGGGAAATATACAAACAATAAATTTTATAATTACTTTGCTATTTTAAGTTCAATTATTATTGTCTTGGCTTCTGTTTTTGTGATTGTCAGCGGAATGTTGGGAAGGATATAGAGGAAATAAATTAACTGTGGACCTACCGAGAATCGAACTCGGAATTCACCCATGCGAAGGGTACGGTATACCGTTTACCTATAGGCCCTATACAAATATCAAATATTAAAGATTAAATATTAAAAATAAATTATAAAAAATCAAATATTATCTGCTATTGTGAACTCTTACCCCTTTTTTAATTGTTGAAATCTTATCTTTAATTATATAACATTTCAATAATTATGAAAAAACTGATTGTGATTTCAGATTGGGTTTCCGACACTTTAACTTGTCAAGAATTTCGCTCCGCCGTCGAAGGATTTATCAAAAAAGACGATCACGCTCATATTTATTTTGTTAACTCTGCCCCATTGACAATGCATGCTGCCTTTATTCTTTCTCAAACAATTGAAACAGAAGAATATTATGGTAGACCTCAAAAAACTATTTTTTTTGTTAACACGGATGTGCGAGAAGATAACAAAATAGTTGACTTTTTGGTAATTAAACTTAAGTCGGGGATTTATCTTTGCGGCTCCAATGCCGGCTATGTTTTTTCTATGATTAAGGCCAAAATTGAAATTGCTTATGCATATTCCCAGTTGGGTAACGGTGGTCAATTTAGATCGCGAGATTTATATTCTCGTCCTTGTGCTCATCTTATGGAGGAGATGGAGGACGAATTAGAACTTGAAGAAATTCATACCAATATTATTCCCGAATTACGAGGTTTTTACGTTGCGCATGTAGACAATTTTGGCAATATCAAAACGACAATAACCCTTTCTGACTTAAAAGGAAAATATGAGCTTGGAGAAGAATTTTTTGTAACGATTAATGGTATTCGCAAGAAAGTAAAATTTTTGGCAGGATTGTTTAATGCTGATCCTGGGGTTTTGGTAGTATACCCCGGTTCTTCCGGCAAAAAAGACAATCCTTATTTAGAAATAACAATTCGTCGTGATTTTACCGAAAAAGATATTAATACGGGGAAAGACATATTTAATAATCCACGTCCCGGTTCTCAGATAGCATTTCAATGAATAAACATTTTTCATTTTTGGCTATTCTTTTTCTTCTTTTTTTAATTCCTATAATTGTCTTTTTTAGTACGGTTACAAAAAAGTATATTTCTAAAGCTGCAAACAGAAAAGCAAATATTATTATTGACACTAAAAAAATTATCGGCCCACTCCCCTATAATTGGAAAGCATTAGCTCAAGGAGGTGAGGAGCAAGGCGTAAGAATGTTGGAAAACGTAATTTTACCGTTAGCGGTTCTTGCTCCAAGGTACATAAGGATTGATCATATATATGATTTTTATAATGTGGTCGGTCGGGACAATAATAATCAGTTAATCTTTAACTGGGATCAATTAGATCAAACGGTCTGTGATATTTATCGAACAGGAGCAAAACCATTTTTTTCATTAGGATATATGCCAAAAGAATTGTCCGATGATGGTTCACTTATTGGAGCTCCTAAAAACTGGGATGAATGGGCTTTTTTAGTTCAAAAAACCATAGAAAGATATAGTGGAAAATCAACTCGGCTTTGCGGACAAGTTACCGGTGAGTTTCTTAAAGATATATATTATGAAGTTTGGAATGAGCCGGACCTTGAAAGTTTTGGCAAGTGGAGTTTGTACGGAGGAAAAAAGGATTATAAATTATTATATTTTTATTCTTCCTTCGGGGCGCTTAATGCGACTGATGTTTCTCATTTTTTCTTAGGTGGTCCGGCGACTACGGCTGCTTATAAAAATTGGATGCAAAAGTTTTTAAAATTTGTCCGCGATAATAATTTAAAACTTGATTTTCTTTCATGGCACCATTACACAAAAAATCCTGTTGATTTTTCCGAAGACCTTATTAATCTTAATAATTGGTTAGCAGAAGATGAATTTAAACAATTTAGAACACTCCCAAAAATAATTAGCGAATGGGGATACGATTCGATGCCTAATCCGATATCTGATACTGATATTGGAGCGGCCCACACTATTGTTTCCATTAGAAATTTAATTGAGCAAAAGTTAGAAATGGCTTTTTCTTTTGAAGTTAAAGATGGACCAATACCGAGGTGGGGAATTTTATCTTATTCTGGAGAGAAGAAACCACGTTATCAGGCCTTAAATTTATTGAATCTTCTTGAACGATATCGATTACAAGTTGAGGGCGAAGGAACTTTTGTTAAAGTTATCGCCGGCGGATGGCAAAATAGAATAGGGGCTATTTTAGTAAATTACGATAAAGAAAATAAAAATACCGAGCTTGTCCCTTTAAAGTTTATTAATTTAGATCCAGGTGAGTATACTGCTACTCTTTTTAACCTGGCTGGTGAAATATCACAAGAGGAAATTGTAATTAATCGTGAATTTGAAAAAAATATATTTATGGTACCAAATACGATTAAAGCATTATTAGTGGAGAAAAAGAGAAACAGCCCTTAATAACAAAAGTGTGGTGGAAAGTACCTCTGTCTTTATTGAAATAACTTTCATGGTTATGCCATGAAAGTTATTTTTCTTTTGGACAGAATAATTTCGACTTAGTCGAAATAAAAAGAAAGGAGGTGATTCGTCCACTCCTTCCAGAACGGACACCTTGTTACGACTTAGTCCCCATCGCAGATCTTATCTTCGTTCGACGTGACGTCGCACTTCAGACACTATCTACTTTGTTGGCTTGACGGGCAGTGTGTGCAAGAGACAAGAACGTATTCACCGCGGCATGGCTGATCCGCGATTACTACTAATTCCGCGTTCATGAGGTCGAGTTTCAGACCTCAATCCCCACTGAGAGCTAGTTTATGGGATTGGCTTACTCTTACGAGTTTGCAACCCTTTGCTTAGCTCATTGTAGCATGTGTGTAGCCCAAGGCATAAGCGTCATGCTGACTTGACGTCTGCCCCTCCTTCCTTTCCCGCTAAGCGGGAACAGTCTCCTGAGATACTTGTAACTCAGGACGGGGGTTGCGTTCGTTGTCCCACTTAAGGGCACTCCTCACGGAACGAACTGACGACAGCCATGCAACAGCTTTAAAAGGTTCCCGACTAGGTCGGGATCGGTGTCTACTTTCATAGCCCTAAATGCCTAATATGTCAAACCTTGGTGAGGTGCTTCGGTTCGTATCGAATTAAACCACATGCTCCACTAGTTGTGTGTCTCCCCGCCAATTCCTTTGAGTTTCAGTCTTGCGACTATACTCCCCAGGCGGCTTGCTTAACGTGTTAACTTCGCCATTCCCCCCGCCAATGGCGGTGAAAATAGCTAGCAAGCATCGTTTACGGCTAGGACTACCCGGGTCTCTAATCCGGTTCGCTCCCCTAGCTTTCGTGTTTTAGTGTCAGTCTCCTTTTGGAAACCCGCCTTCGCCGCTGGTGTTCTTTGTGGTATCAACGCATTTCACTACTCCTCCACAAATTCCGGTTTCTTTAAAGAAAACTCTATTCTAACAGTTTTTTTGCCTTTCCTAAAGTTAAGCTTTAGTTTTTAAGCAAAAACTTATTAAAACACCTAAGACACGCTTTACGCCCAATAACATCGGATAACGCTTGTGATCCACGTGTTACCGCCGCTGCTGGCACGCAGTTAGCGATCACTTTCTAATAAGGTACTGTCAACCCCGACGTAATGTCGGGACTTCCTCCCCTACTACAGCGGTTTACACTCCGAAGAGCTTCTTCCCGCACGCGGTGTCGCGTGGTCAGGCTTTCGCCCATTGCCAACTATTCCTAATTGCTGCCGTCCGTAGACGTGGAGCCCGTATCTCAGTGCTCCTCTGGCTGTCCATCCTCGTCAGATCAGCTAACCGTCATAGGCTTGGTAAGCCGTTACCTTACCAACTACCTGATAGTCCGCACGTCTCTCCCCACCCGAACAGTTATATTCTTTATTCCGACGTAATGTCGGGAACCATCAAGAATTAACCCTACTTTCGCGGGGGTATTCTCGAGGTGGGGGTAAGTCCGTACGTGTTACTCAGCCGTCCGCCGCTACCCGCTCAAAAGCGCAAGCGCTCTAAGCGGATCGCTCGACTTGCATATTTTAGGCACACCGCCAGCGTTAATCCTGAGCCAGGATCAAACTCTTAAAATAAATGAAATTCCACCACACTTCTATTATTAAAGTACAAAATTATTATATCTTTCTTTTTAGCAAAAAACAAGTCTTATTTTATCAAAATTCTTTTTAATTTTTCTTTGTTATTCATTAATTTTAACAAACCCTTAATTGTTGACTCCTGAGGAGACTCTTGAATAACCACCGGAATTTTAAGCTCGTCAACAAAAAAATTATTCACAGCTTTTATATTAGCTAAACCACCTGTTAAGATAATGCCATGTTTAACAATTTCATTGATAATTTCAGGAGGAGTTGCTTCAAGAACTTCTTTTATCATATCAACGATTTGATTAAACTGACCAATTAATGCTTCTTTTATATCGTTTGATTTTACTCTTATTGATTTTGGCAATCGATTTTCTAATGATTTTCCTCGAATGGTTAATGTTTTGTTTTCATCGGTAAAATTAAACAAATTAATTTTTAAATTTTCAGCGGTATGTTCTCCAACAATTACTCCATACTTCAGATGAAGATAGTTGTAAATTAGTTTATCCATGTGTTCACCAGCAAGCTTATTTATTTTTTGAATAACTATACCACCTAAGGTAATAATAGCTATCTCGATTATTCCGCCGCCCATATCAATGACAAAAACGGGTTTATGTGAAAATATAGAATGATGTATGCCTAATGCCGTTGCTAATGGTTTTTCAATAAGATATACTTCGGCAAAACCAGATTTTAATAGAGATTCTTCAAGTGCTTTTTGCTCAACTTCGGTTGACGAAGATGGAACAGTGGTATAACAGACAAGTTTTTGTTTCAAGAAACCTTTATTTAAAATGAATGGATGAATAGATTTTTTTAGAAAATACAACATTAAAGCAACACCAGCATCAAAATCGGCGATAATACCGTTTTCAATAGGTCTTATAATATTAATATAATTAGGGGCTTTTCCCTGTATTTCTTTTGCCTCTGCTCCGAAAAAGAGGTAGTTATTATTTTTAGTATCAAATCCAACATATGTTGGTTCACGAAGAACGATGCCTTTTCCATTGATGGCAATACGCGTATTTGACGTTCCCAAATCAAGAGCTACCTCAAAATTACTATAAAAAAAGGAAGCTATTTTTTTCATTTGTGATAAAATGTTTCTCATATGGAAAAATATTTTCAAAAAATTTTTTTATTTACATACTCATTCCTACTTTTCACAACTCCGTTGATTATGTACCATAAAACTTCTGAACTTTTCGAGTTTAATAAAATGCTTTTTATTTATTTAGCAACTTTTATAATCGCTTCACTGTGGGTGGCGAAAATGATTCTTTATAAAAAGATTATAATAAAAAAAACAGTCTTCGACATTCCTATTTTACTCTTTTTCTTCTCTCAGATTTTATCAACGGTTTTTTCAATTGACCAGCACACGTCTATTTTTGGTTATTATGGTCGTTTTAATGGCGGGTTGTTTTCCGTGATTTCTTATATTATTTTATTTTATGGCTTTGTATCTAATTTTGACATTGATGTAGAGACGTCCCGACGGGACGTCTCTGCCCTATTAAAAGCTTCTCTTCTGTCCTCATTGTTTGTTATTCTTTGGGGTCTGCCGGGAAGATTAGGTTACGACTTCACCTGCTATTTATTTACCGGTGTTTTAAATAATAGTTGTTGGACCGATCAATTTAGGCCTGCCGAACGGATGTTTTCTACTTTAGGTCAACCAAACTGGTTAGGCGCTTATTTAGCCATTAATTTTTTTATTAGTTTATACTTTCTTTTTAAAAATTTTAAAATCAAATTTTCAATTTCTCAATTTCTTAATTTTTTAATTTCTGTCATTATTTTTTCTGCCATTCTTTTTACCCGTTCACGTTCGGCTTTATTAGCTATTATTGTTGGTTTATGCTTATTTCCTGTTTTTTTTGTTTTACGTAGAGACGTGATTAATCACATCTCTAACATCCTGATTAAACGATTCATCATTCTTGTTTTATTATTGCTAATTCCCATTTTTCTTTTCAAAACCGGAATCCCAAATATAGATAGATTTTTAGACCCAAAGTTTTATCTAAATAAATTTCCGATTTCCATCCGCCAGCTGACGGACCAATTTCCAAACAAACATCCAATTATTAATAACCCTGCCTTGCCGGCAGGCAGGCAATTACCAATTTCATCATCTGACGTTACTGAGTCTGGCGATATTCGTAAAATCGTCTGGAAAGGGGCAATTGATCTCGGATTTAAATATCCAGCTTTCGGGACAGGAGTGGAGACTTTTGCCTATTCTTATTATTTTGTCCGCCCCAAGGAACATAACTTAACTTCGGAATGGGATTTTATCTATAACAAAGCCCATAATGAATACCTAAATTATTTAGCAACAACGGGTTTTTTAGGTTTGGGAACTTATTTATTGATGATAACGGCGGTTATTATTAAATTTTTCAAACAATTATCAAATTTTAAAAATTTGAACATTAAAAATTCATTAAAAATTAAAAATTTAAAATTCAAAATTGATGAAACTACTGATTATCAATTACTAATTACTTGTTTATTGCTTGCTTATCTATCAATTCTAATTACCAACTTCTTCGGTTTTTCAACTACTACGGTTAATTTATATTTCTACCTTCTTCCAGCATTGTTAATAGCGGTAATACGTTTAAAACAATCGAACAATGGAACAATTAAACAATCAATAATATCTCCGTCTCTTTTTCAAAAACTCTTGCTCGTTTTTCCTATAACAATTTGTCTTGCTGGAGCTATTTTTGTTACAGGCTATTTCTTAGCAGACACTAACTATGCCTTAGCCGATAATTATCAAAAAATTCAGGATTATCCGCAGGCTTATTTGTATCTTAATAAAGCCTTATTGTATAAAAACGAACATGTGTACGAAGATAAACTTTCAAATATCTTGGCTAATTTAGCCTTTTTAACTTATTATGAAAAAAATAAAAACGTTGATACAGATCAATTAATTAAATTAGCGGATTTCTATAATTTTAAATCAATTAAAGCTTCCCCAAAAAATGTTTTATATTGGAAAACACGAGCCAAAAATTATTACCTTTTTTATCAAGTTAACGAAAACGATAAGAATTTTCAACAGGCAGTTACAGCTTTAGAAACGGCTAAAACCCTTTCCCCCACCGATCCCAAGATATATTATAGTCAGGCGATGTTATATCTAATAAAATTAAATAATAATAACCAATCAAAAGTACTAGGAATAGTTGATAAAGCTATCGAGTTAAAACCCAATTATCGTGATGGTTATTATGCTAAAGGGTTGATATTGAAACAATTAAAAAGAAAAGAAGAAGCAAACAAAGTATTTCAATATATTCTTGATAAGTTAAATCCCAACGATGAGGAGGTAAAAAAAGAACTTTCCTCTTTCTAAAGGTCTGTCCTTATTTAAGGACAGACCTTATTATTTACGGTGTTGTATTCGGACTAGAAATTCCGTAAATACAGTTTGCGGGAGCGATCCCATCTTGCAGATAGCATTGTGTTGTACATGTTAAAGTTAAAGTCGGTGGTGTAAGTACGCTGGAATATGGTAAGATTTGCTGATTATTTTCTAAACAAGCATACATTTTATAATTAGTTCCGTCAGAAGAAACATATTCATAAGATTTTGAACTTATAGGATCATTAGATACTTTTTGCATATAGACTTTTTCTGTTGCCGCACAAGCGGCAGTTTCACAAAATTTTCCTCCAAAGGGGAAAATGAATGTCGGATACGCTTTTTTATCCTCGTAATACATCTCCAGCGCCCGTTGGATTTGTTCCAAATCCCCTTTTCTTCTGGCATCGCGGCCTTTTTTTAAAGAGGTAATAAAATTTCCGGAAATCATCGCCGTCAAGACTCCCAGAATGGCAATAACAATCATTAGCTCAATTAAAGTGAACCCTAATATTTTAGTTTTCCACTTTAAAAAATTTTTCATTAAAAATATTATATACCCCTTTGCATTCAAAATGCAAAGGGGTATATACCTAACGGAGCTTTGATTTTGTAGGTAATACATATTGTTATGGCAAGTAAAATCCCCATTTTGAGAGCTCCGGTAACATATACCAAAACTTTGTAAAATCAAAGCAGAGTGGTATAGATTATATTTCTAAGTTTATTCAAGCATTATATTTAACATTTAAAGGTATTATTTATTTTATTGAGGGAAAATGGAGTTATAGAATCAAAAAATTTATTTTACGCACCAAAAGCATGTATTTAGATCCGCTGTATCGCATACAGTTATAACGCCTAGTTTGTCAAATTGAGAATTTGGATCGGCAAGAAAAGATTTTGATGTTGGCCTAAAACACACGGTTACACTACTATTAACTTGAGAACCTGTGACAAAAACTCTTGTTAAAGCCCCCGAGGCTAAGGTTGAAAAATCTTCTTTTAATTCACCTGTGGCGACAATATTATACAACGCAGTATCTGCAGTCGCTTGTGGGCCGATAGGAGCGGTTGATAGATCTGTGCCACTCGGATCTGCTGGACAACCTACTCCTGTTGGACACCATGGCATATTATTTTTAATAGCATAATATCTTATCACAGCGCCATGAATTTCCGATACCGTGTTTCTTATTCCAGTATCCGTTCCCTTCTTCAACTGTTCAAACGGATCCAAAGCGGCCAGAAGACCGACAGCCAAAGCGCCAAGAAGAGCAATAACGATTAAAAGTTCAATCAGAGTAAAACCTTTGGAAGTTATTTTTTTCATATACATTAATAATAAAACAAACCTTTTTCATTTGTCAAGAGGCAAAAATCATTTTGTTTTGATTTTTGCCTCACAGACCCCGTAGACACGCCCTTGCGACGCGTCCCGCTAAGCGGGACGGGAGCAAGAAAGTGTTCTTCGGGGTCAAGGCTGTTTATTTAAACGAACTTGTTAGCTGATATATCGGTGTAATTACCGAAACAACCAAAAAACCAACCCCCAGACCTAAAAAAAGCAAAATCGCGGGTTCAATTAATGTCGTCATTGTTTTGACGGCCAATTCTGATTCCATTTCAAAGTATTTGGAAATCCGCATTAAAGTTTCGTCTAAGTGTCCAGTTTGCTCTCCTACCGTAGCCATTTGAACTAAAATTGGCGGAAAAATTTCCTCTTCATCTAAGGCTTTTCCCAAAGACTGGCCCTTTTCAATTTTCTTATATATTTTTGCAAAAGCTTCTTGGTAAACCGCATTTGAAGAAGTCTCAATAACAATATCTAAGGCGTCTAAGATAGAAACTCCGGAACCGATTAATATCGCGAAAGTTCTTGTTGTGTCAACTAACGCTGCCATTTTAACCACTTTGCCAACGGCTGGTAATTTAAGAATATTAGCATCAAAAAATTTTTTTCCTTGTTTTGTTTTTAAATAATTTTTAATTAAGACAAAAACAACGAAAGTAATTCCCAAGACAAACAGCCAGAATTTTTGAAAAAAAGACGAAACTAAAATTAATATTTGGGTGGTAATAGGCAGCACTATATTAAAATCTTTATAGAGGTTTAAAAGTTGAGGAATAACAAAAGTAATCATAATAAACATAACCGTCAGCATGGCGACAATAACAATTATTGGATATATAAGCGCTCCTTTAATTTTGCCCCGAAACTCTCTTTGTTTTTCTAAAGTGTCGGCCAATCTTAAAAGAATTTGATCCAATTTTCCTGAGGCTTCTCCAGATTTAATTAAAGATATATAGAGGTTACTAAATAAATGCCTATATTTTGTTAAGGCGGATGAAAGACTATTACCTGCTCGTACATCTTCATCTATTTGATGAATTATTTTTAATAAGGCTGGTTTTGAAACTTGTTTTTTTATAATATCAAGGCAATCCATTATTGTTAAGCCGGCATTAAGCATGATAGCTAATTGTCTTGTTAAGTCAACTATATCGGTGAAAGAAACCTTGGAAAAGACTGATTGGGACAACTGAGAAAGAGGACGTTTTTGCGGTTCAATTTCAACAATAATCAAATTTTTTAATTTTAAATATTCAATGACTTTTTCTTTATTTTCGGCTTCAATCTTTCCGCGTATTACTTTATTTTTATCAACAACCTTATAGAGGAATTTCATAATCTGATTTTATCTAAAGACTGTCTTTAATAAAGACAGTCTTTATTTAAACGATGAGTTTTTTTATCTCATTAGGTCTTATGGCGTAAGACAAGGCCGTTTCTTTGCTGATTTTTCCCTCGGTATACAAATTGTAAAGAGATTTTTCTAACAAAATCATTCCTTCATTGGCTGAGGTTTGGACGACATTATCAATAAGATGAATTTTGCCATCTCGGATAATTGAACCAACCGCCTGGTTGTTTATTAATATTTCACAAGCAGCTATTCTTCCGGTATTTTCAATATTGGGAACAAGTCGTTGAGAAACAATTGCTTTTAGCGCTGAGGAAAGTTGTGTACGGATCTGATTTTGTTGATGAGGAGGAAAGACATCAATTATACGATTAACTGTTTGGGAAGCCGAATTAGTATGAACAGTTGAAAAAACAAGATGACCAGTTTCGGCAATAGTTAAGGCGGCGGCGATAGTTTCATAATCTCTCATTTCTCCAACCAAAACTACATCGGGGTCTTCTCTAAGAGCTGCTTTTAATGAAATCGTCCAAGTGTGAGTATCCTGACCAATCTCTCGTTGGGAGACAATTGATTTGGCTGCCGGGTAGACAAATTCAATAGGATCTTCGACGGTAAGAATGTGTTTAGGGTACTTTAAATTAATCTCATTAATAATTGACGCCAAGGTAGTTGATTTTCCTTCGCCGGTTGGACCGGTGACTAAAATAAACCCCTGTTTTAAATCAATAAATTGACGAAATAAAGCCGGCAAGTTCAATTCTTCAATTGACTTTATTTTTTGGGGAATAAGTCGGAAAGAGGCAGCTATTACGCCTTTGGTAAAGTAAATATTTGTTCTAAAACGGTGAGATTCAAAATTATAACCAAAGTCGAGCTCTCTATTTACCATAAGGTTTTCTTTTTGTTCGCTATTTAAAATAGAAAAAAGCATTTGTTTAGATAGCTCATTATCGACGATTGGGAGAGTTTTTAATTGAGTTAATTCACCATTAACTCGAAGCGCAGGATAATAGCCGGTAATTACATGTAAATCTGAAGCACTTCTCTCAATTGTTAGTTTTAAAAGTTGTTGAATATCCATTTTTAAACCTCCGCTACTCTTAATACTTCTTCAATTGTAGTAATTCCCTCAAGCGTTTTCAAATATCCGTCCTGTTTCATAGTAATTAAATCTTCTTTTTTTGCTTGATTCTCAATCTCTTTGGCGGTGGTATGCTGGACAATCATTTTATTAATAACGGTGTTAATTCTGATTACCTCAAAAATAGCAATTCGACCAAGATAACCACTATTATTACATTGGTTACAACCTTCTCCTCTGAAAAGTTTTATTGGCTGACCGTCTTGGTATTTTTTTGGTAGGAAAGTTTCTAGAACATTTTTAATATTTTGAGTTAATTCTGGAGTTGCCTGATATTCGTTTTTACAAAAATTACAAATCTTTCGGCAAATTCTTTGAGCAACTGAAGCGTTTAAGACAGAAGCAATTAAAAATGGTTCGGCCCCTAAATCAATTAGTCGAGGAATGGCGGTGGCCGCATCGTTGGTATGAAGGGTTGAAAAAACCAAATGTCCAGTTAGGGCGGCTTGAATTGCTAATTGAGTAGTTTCTTTATCTCTGATTTCTCCAACTAAAATTATATTTGGATCTTGGCGTAAAAAAGATCGAAGACCAGTGGCAAAAGTTAAACCGGCCTGAGGATTAATTTGAACTTGGTTAATGCCAATAATTTGATATTCTACCGGATCCTCAAGTGTGACGATGTTAACTCCCGGTTTATTTAATGTTGAAAGTAATGAATAAAGAGTGGTTGATTTTCCAGAACCGGTCGGTCCGGTAACTAAAATAATTCCATAAGGTTTGCTGACCGCGTCTTCTAGAAGTTTTAATTGAGGGCCGCGTAAACCTAAGTCAGAAAGAGTAGGAATTCCGCCGGTTTTTTTTAAAAGCCTCATGACTATTTTTTCACCATGGACGGTAGGTAAGGTAGAAACCCTAAGATCAACTTCTTCTTCTCCTATTTTAAAATTAAATCGGCCATCTTGGGGGATGCGTTTTTCGTCAATTTTTAACTCGGAGAGAATCTTAATTCTTGAAATAAGTGAATCGTGGATTCCTTTAGGCAAAGTTAATTTTTCATGAAGTATGCCATCAATGCGGTATCTTACCCGAGTGCGATTTTCTTGAGGTTCAATATGAACATCAGAAGCTCTTCCTTTTATGGCGTACTCTAATATTGTGCTGACGATTTTAGCAATGGGTGCTTCTTTAATAATGTTGGCAATATCTTCTGCTCTTATAGTTCGAACTTCAGGTTGTATCTCTTTTAAAGCAGCAACAACGTCGGGCGATAAACCTTGGAGATAAAAAGTGTCAATGGCTTTAATAATATCGTCTTTTAATCCAAGTACGGGAATAATTTTTTTACCTGTTTTCTTTTCTAAAAATTCAAGAATTTGCAGATCAAAAGGATTCTCCATAATTGCCTTTAATGTACCTTCTATTTCATTGATCTCAAAAGGAATAAGATTATATTTTCGAGAAATTACTTCCGGCACAAGACTTAAGGCTTGTGGAGCGATTGGAACAGAGTTGACATCGGCCCAAGGAATATTGAGCATTTCACCTTTGGCCTTAAGAATTTCTTCTTTTTTAATTTTTGTATTTTGCAGTAGATATATATCTATGGGTAAATTTTTTTCTAACGAGCTAATTTCGTGATGATCAGCCTCTTCCTGACTGATTATTTTATTTCTGACAAGAATACTAAGAAATTGTTTTGTCGGAATTGTCATAATTTCAATATAGGTGAAAGTTTGTTAAAATGCAAGTATGTTTCCTATACTTTTAATCTCTAAAAACAACAAAACAACAGAAAAATACCTTAATGACTTTATAAAATCTAATAAGTTTATTTCCCATCATATTTTTCGTTACCAACCCGATCCAAACATCATTAAAATTGATCATATTCGAGAAATTAAATCAATGTTGATTAGGACAGAAACGGACAAAAAATTAATTATTATATACGGTTTTAATACGGCGAAGATAGAAGCACAAAACGCGTTTTTAAAAACTCTTGAGGAAAAAACCGCCAGCGTCCAATTTATTATTATAGTTGAAAGTGAAACTCAGGCCTTGTCAACAATTATTTCACGTTGTAAAATCGTGAAACTGAAACATGTCCGGCGATCAGATACTTCTTTGAAGAAAGATCAGTCTTTTTCATTTATTCAACCATTACCTCAGCTTTTGTTTCAATATAACAATATGAATAAAGACAAGGCAATCAAACTTTGTGACGGATTTTTGTGGTATTTTAAAAGCCTTTTATATAAGGACAGTCCTTTACCAAGAACTGTCCTTGTTAAAATTGCTAAGGAAATCATCAAGGTGCGTAATTTAATTCTTAAAAATAATCTTAATCCGCAAATAGCGATTGATCACCTATTGATTTTTATTAAAAAATAATTCACAATGAAACAAGGTAACAATTTTCAATGAAAATTTTAAATTTTAAATTTCAAATTAAAAAAGCTTTCACCCTCATTGAATTACTCGTTGTCATCGCCATCATCGGTTCTCTTTCTGCGATGTTAGTTCCTAATTTTATGGGCGCTCGAGAGCGTACCCGCGATACCCAGCGAAAATCCGATTTAAAACAAATACAAAAAGCTTTAGAGATGTATAAACAAGACAAGAGCCCACCGTCTTACCCGGCGACGGGTTTTTTTACAGATAATGAAGACGAATGTTGGAGTTCAGGAGGAACGGGGACATCTTGCCCGGCAGGGAATATTTATATGAATAAAATCCCCGAAGATCCCAATAGAGATGATGGGTATTATTTTGAAAATAAAGGAAATTTGACTTATGATCTATGCTCCTGCTTAGAAAATATTGCTGATCCTGATGCTGCTGATGGAAATTGCAGCTCTGATGTATCTTATACTTGTGATAACGGAAAAAAATATATAATAAATGAACCATAATCTTTAAAAGAGGTCTGTCCTCTTTAGAGGACAGACCTCAATAAAAAACAATGAAACAATCTAACAATGAAACAGTAAAACATGGTTTTACCCTCCTTGAGATGCTCGTTGTCATTGGTATTATTGCCGTTCTTATCGGTATGGGCTCTGTTTCTTATTCGACCGCCCAAAAAAAAGCCCGCGATGCTAAAAGGAGAGGTGATTTAAAAGCAATTCAAAACTCATTAGAACAATATTATTCTATTTGTAATTATAAATATCCAAGCAGTGTGCCTGCCGGAGGGAATAATTTGACAGCAACAACTGTAAATTGTCCCAATCTTTCTACTTCTGTTACTATTTTAACCATGCCGAAAGATCCTTTAGGCGGAAATTATTCCTGTGTTGGAACATGTGATAATTCTCAATATACTGTTTGTTCACCGGTAGTTAGCGGAACTTCTCGTTTAGAAACACAAAATTGCACGAGTGGAAGTGAATGTTGTTTATCAAATCAACAATAAGCATAACAATAAGCATAACAATGAAACAATTTAAAAGTTTAACAATAAAAAGCTTTACCCTAATTGAAGTCCTCGTCGTCGCCACGATTATCTCTCTATTGGCTGCCGGTGGGTTAGTTAGTTATTCAACTATAACAAAAAATTCATTAGATGCCCGAAGAAAAGCAGACTTGGAACAAATTAGAGCGGCGTTGGAAATGTATAGAAGCAATAATACAAATAGTTCTTATCCTGCCTCCCTGAGCATGACTTGTGGTTCTTCCGGCTCTATCGTTGATGGTCCGAATATCTACCTTTCCAAGATTCCGACAGATCCTAAATGCAATGCTTATA
>Ga0268276_1000538_pt1 | contig 44406 bp, 45 predicted proteins | sample saktaG_4_FD_190145 | JGI IMG/M metagenome (GOLD analysis project Ga0268276, IMG submission 190145) | Saline water microbial communities from Sakinaw Lake, British Columbia, Canada - sak_2010_1_5_45m | ecosystem: Environmental > Aquatic > Non-marine Saline and Alkaline > Saline ...
TAAGTGTTTTAGCAGTTGGCATGGTAAGTGCATTGCCTGATGTTGAATACATTAAAATAAACGGAGATGAGTTTATAAGCGGAGACCAGTTAGAGGTTGAGAGAGGAGATGAGCTTGACATAAGAGTTAAATTAAATGCAAGTGACAATGAAACAGATATTGAGATTAGAGCAGAAGTTTTGGGTTATGAATATAGTGACCATGAACCAATATTTGCAAGGGTTCATACATTTGACCTTGATTATGGTGACACCACCTATAAGGATCTTACAATAAGCCTGCCAGACAAGATGGATAAGGATTATTATGATTTAAGAGTAACTGTTGGTACAAGAACAGGAGAGTCAGATGAATACACTTTTAGACTACATCTTAAAGGTATTAAGCATTCATTAACAATAAAAGATGTTATCTTTAGTCCAGAACCAAGTGTTGAGAGCGGAAGAGCATTGCTCACAACCGTAAGAGTAAAAAACATTGGTGAAAAGGATGAAGAAAGCATAAAAGTTAAGGTAACTATTCCAGAACTTGGATTATCAGCATCAGACTATTTTGATGAGATAGAAGATGGAGAATCAGAAACATCTGAAGAATTATACATGAGAATACCAGAATGTGTTAAAGCAAAAGACTATACTGTTAAAATAACAGTTGAATATGACGAAGGATACGAGACTATTTCAACAGAAAAAATGATAACTGTTACAGGAGATGTCTGCGCTGCAGAAGAGCCAGTTGAAAAGAAAACAGTAATAACAGTTGGTCCGGAAACACAGAAAGTTGCTCAGGGTGCAAGTGTTATATACCCACTGACAATAAGCAATGCAGGAAACACAGCAAGAACATATGTTGTAAGCATTGACGGAGCAGAATCATGGTCAACTGTAGAAGTAACACCAAGCAATCTTGTTGTGCTGAATGCAGGAGAATCAAAGGCTGTTTATGTTTCAGTAGCACCAGATGATGATGCAACAGCTGGAGAGCACATGTTTGTTCTCTCAGTAAAATCAGGCGACACAATATTAAAGCAGGTAACTCTTAAAGCAGATGTTACAGCAGAAAAATCTTCAGGAGCATTAAGCATCAAGAGAGGACTTGAAATAGGAGTTATAATCCTAGTAGTTCTTCTTGTTATCTTGGGTTTGATAATTGGCTTCAATAAGCTGAGAGAAACAGGAGATGAAGAATCTGAAGAGCCTGACAAGGGAGAAACCTATTATTAATTTTTTATTTTTTTAACTTTTTCTTTTTATAATTTTTTATCGTAAGATTTTCTGACTAAACATTTAGACCACGTCAGGCTTTATCTTAAGCCTCTTGAATATATTATCAGATTTTTTCTCACTGAAATTCTCGAAAAGCTCTTGTTTTTCTTTCTTAGTAAGCATCTTTGTTTTTTCCATTGAAGCAAAGTTCCTTTCCAGCCAAACCAGGGCTTTTTTCTTTTTGTACTCCCATATAGTATTTCTCAGTGATTCCTTTATTAAATCCTGTATATTGTTAAACCCAAATTCTCTCGCTATATACATTGATTCTTTTATTAAGTTATTACTCATTCTTAAATTAATCAGTTTATTTGCCATAGATTATGTAAATAACAGGAAATATTTAAATGTTATGTTTTGAAAGCAAATGAAAGCACGTTTATTGCAAAAATATTCCGGGATTTTATCAAAAATTGTCAGAATACTGCAAACTTCAGTTTGCAGATGAATGACAATGATTCTTTCTGATTTATAAAAAACGTGACGGAAATAATGCGGTTTCAAAAAAGAAACATTTATAAAGAATATAATCAAACAACAAGGTATTATAATTATTAAGGTCAATAAAATGGAATTTTTACAAGTAAATCCTTCAAACAAGAGAGTTATCTTAGAATTATTTAGTAAAGTAATGGATAAAGAGGGATTTATTCTAGAAAAAAAGAGTGGAAAAAGAATTGTTTGCCCATATTCGAAAAAGGAGATTCATTCAGATAGTTTTTCAATTCTTCCAGGATCTTCAACTTTTGTAAATAATATTTCTTATTGTTTTGCTGAACATATTACCACTCACCATTAAAATCATTATGATAAAAGATAATCAAGAAAGTGAAAAAATAGATAATAAGCAAAATAAATTAATTCTAGGAATTAGTGTTATTCAATCTTTAGTTACAAAATTTATTTCTGACCCGACTCAAATTCTGTCTGGAATAAAACAAATCCTATTTTTTTATCGCCTTCTTCCACCCGAATGGAAAAAGAAAGCATTTTGGATTTTTGAAAAATTATGGAATAAGAAGAAAGTAGTCATTTCAACAGAACCTGAGAGGTCAGAACGTGTTTATAATCTTACATTTGATAATGACGATTTAACACAGTTGTATAATAGTTTGCCAGAAATTGACCAGGCAATATTTTTGCAAGGCAGGGAGATGCAATTATTAATTCAGAAAGGGCTTCATGGAGATTCCGATGAAATTAAACAGCAAGTTGAAAAAAGGTATGGTCAGAGGGGATTAAATATTGTTAATATGCTAACAACTAATGACATAGAGTATTTTATAGAAGAATTAAAAAAGCCAATTACAAAAGAAGTAGAATCAGTGTTTAATGAATGGGTAAATAAATATGATTCATTTACTCTTTTAGTTTCGCCAACAAATTTAGATAAACCCCAAGAAATAAAAAATAAAATAATTGCAATTGCAAAGAATAATTTTAGAAAATATGTACTCATCAATTTATCTGGAAAAATTGGAGATTGTACTTCTCTTATTAATTTGATTAGTGAAATGAAAGAAAAAAAAGAATTAAATTATTCACAATTTAATCCAGATATTAAAGAATCGGGATTTTGTAAGTCCCTTAGGATTAAAATTGAGTTCTAAATTTTTGTTTTGAAATTATACTTATTTTAGTGCCTGGAAATTCAAATCCTAATCAATCCAAAATCATTTAACAATTCATAAATGATCCCAAATACAAACAAAAGAATTAATATCCAGCTTATTATACTGCTCTTTTTAATGCTGTATTCCGGCTTTCTGTTGCCAAGCTTTTTTGCTTTTATGTACATAAGAACTACAAGTATTCCCATAAGCCCGCCTGAAACAGAGCCTGCAATGCCAATAGTCCTTACAAAGCTTTTCACACCAAGCATGAAAATAACCAATGGAACAGAGCATGTCAAAAACCACGATGAAAATTTATCTATATTATAATCATATTCAAACATTTTTTTAAGGGAGAAGGCTAATATTAAGAAAGAGCTCATCATTGTTATTATTCCAAATAAGGTTCCAAAGACAAGCATTTCATAGCCAATTGCATGGCCAAGTCCGAGTATTGCCCCATCTGTTGTGTTTATGCCTGTTACCCCAACAACAATAAATGCAAAAACTATATACACTATTAAGGGAATAGTGCATCCAATAATAATTGCTTTTCTTAAATAAGCCTTGTTTTCCTTAAGCTGTTCCTTCATCTCAGGAACAGCTACTGTGCCCAGGAATGCAAAGAGTATAACCCCATAAGGCAGGAAAAAAGAACCTGGATTAAAAGAACTTAGGTTATTTATATTAACATGGGGCAGTGCAAAAAAGCATATTAAAGATATCACACCAAGCAATATAAACACCATAAGGACTTCGGATTTTTCAAGAACATTGAGCTCAAAATAAACCAGAAAAGCCATAAGACCCAGGAATATTAAGCTGTATGTAAATGGGCTCCCTCCAAAATAAGTGCTGAATAATGCATTAAAAAAGTCCCCCTCCTTTATTGTGTATGCCAGCAAAGCACCATAAATAACAGAAACCATTGCAAACCACATAAGGTTCTTGCCTGTCTTGCCAAGATATTTCTCTGCATAGCCAACTAATTGGTGTCTGCCTTTTGTCCTAAGAACAACCTCTCCAAGATAGAGGTGCATAACCATCATTACAATTCCTATAAGAACAATATCTATAAGCCCGGTGATAAATCCTGCCTTTGCAACAACATATGGTATGCCTAATATGCCTGCTCCTATGATGCAGCCAATTAATATTGCTATTGCCCCAAATGAGTTTTTGGAAATAATAAACACCTCTTTTTAATTAAAATTAAATTAAGTATTATTTAAAGATTGCTAAATCTGGCTGTGGTGCAATCCTTACAATGTGCTTGAATCCTTCGTTTTGCCAAGAAAGTAAGCCACATTATGGGAAGGCTCCTCAGCATAAGAAAGGCAACAACTGTGGCTGTTGATGGAACTGGATTTGAGATGGAAAGCAAGAGCTATTACTATAGAACTGCATGGAATCAGGATTGATGCGCTGTAAGAAATTCAATAAATAAGAAAAAACGCAAAAAATAATTTCTATATTTACTCGTATCGTAATGCATCCACGGGCTTTAGCCTTGATGCTGCTTTTGCAGGGAAATATCCTGAGACAGCTCCTACCATAAATGAAAACACCAAACAGCCAACTATCAGCCACCATGGAAAATAAGGCCGAAGAAATGAATACCCGGCAGCAGCAATAGCCATGGCACCAAGCTTTGCCAACCCATAACCAAGCAGCATGCCAATACTTCCTCCAATCAAACCCAAAAATCCTGACTCAAAAAAGAACATCATAAGAATAGTGCTGTTCTTTGCGCCAATTGACTTCATTATTCCAATCTCTTTTGTCCTCTCTAAAACAGCAGTGTACATTGTGTTCATGATATTAACAGCAGCTACAACAACAGATATTCCGGCAATGATTACTAAAATAGAATTAAGTACCAATAATACAGTTCCAAATGTTTCCATAAGCTGCTCAAACGACATGATATAAAAATCTTCCTCACCTTCTTTCTGGCCTTTTTTCTTCCTCAATTTTTCTTCAAGCCTGTCTGCAAGCTCAGTTGGAACTATGCCTTTCTCTGCCCTGATGTATATATAAGAATAATCATCTCCCATATCAAAAACTTCTTTCATAGAATCTTCTGTCAGGTAAACATTTGCATCATCCCCTGCATTTCCAATTTCTTCATAAAATCCAACAATATCAAATGATTTGTCATTAATAAAAATATTATCTCCAAGTTTCAATGGGTTAGAAAAAATCTTATCAGCAAACATATAATTGTAGCCAAGAACAACCTTACTTGAATCTCCTTTTTTTAAAGTCCTTCCTTTGAAAATACCATAGCCTGCAAAAGCCTCTTCAATAAGTCTTAGTTCAGATGGATCAAAAGGCATCCCCATAATAAAAACCCATTTCCCCAGCTTTCTTTTATCAATTTTCACTTCACTTTGCTTAAGCATCATCCCAACAGCTTCTGAAACTCCCCTTTCTTTTTTTATAAAATCAATATCATCTTTCGTAAAGTATATTCCTGTAGTGCCTGGAACCCCAAAGCCCCTTGGCTGAGCAATGAGTTTGTCTGTCCCCATTTCCTCACCCATCTCATTCATATAATATTTTAGCCCTTCACCATAGCTGATTAAAACAAAAATAGCCATTATGCCAATAAGTATGGAAAGAATAGTAAGAAAACTTCTTGTAAACCTCTGCCTTATATTGCTTATAATATATTTAATTAAATCTTCTATCATCTTATACCCTATTATTTAGTATGGCGTAATGCATCCACTGGATTAAGCTTTGAGGCTCTTATAGCAGGAATTACTCCAAATATACTTCCAAGCAAAAATGAGCCAAATATTGAGCCAAGCACAAGCCAGATGCTAATTTCTGCCCTGATAAGCTCGCTCCCAAGTGCCATTCTTCCGGCAAATGCAAGTCCCATTGCCATACTTATTCCAACAGCAGCTCCTATTATTCCGCCAATACTTCCTATTAATCCTGATTCAATAAAAAACAATGAAAAAATTGTGCTGTTCTTTGCGCCAATTGATTTCATTATGCCTATCTCTTTTGTACGCTCAAGAACAGATGTAAACATAGTGTTCATAATTCCAATGCCGCCAACAATTATAGATATTGCCGCAATAATATAAACAAATAACTGTACAGCAAACAAAGTTGAATTGACCTGGGCAAGCACAGCCTGAGGAGTCTGCACTGTAAAATCCTCCTCACCCACTTTCACATCCCTCTCTTTTCTCATAACCTTTTCTATATTCTCCTGCACAGCCTTAATATCAGCATTTGGATGAACCTGCGCTACAATAATATCATATTCATCATCTGAAGTATCCAATATTTTCCTTAAATCATCTTCCTCCATGAAAACAATGCCATCAACAGCAAAACTGCCTGTTTCTTCAAGTATGCCAACCACCTCAAATTTTTCATCTTGTATAAGAACATTTGAGCCTACAGATATCTGTTTTTCAAATTGAGAATCTTTTTCTCCAAAATTATTTCCTAAAACTGTTTTTTTAGTGTCGCCATCCCTAAGCAACCTGCCTTTTTCAGCCTCAAGATTCATAGCAGACTCAATAAGTTTTCTTCCATCGCCCTCGGCCATACTCGCAGCCATACCAAATGATATATGGTCATTATACTCTAGTTTAATGCTTCTTGTAAGCCTGCCAATAGCAGTCTTAACACCATTTACTTGTTCAATCTTTTTCGCATTATCTTTTGTCAGAGGTGTTACAACACCAGTTCCAGGAGGACCCATTCCGCCAGATGCCATTACAGTCAGCTTATCAGTTCCAATGTCACCAAACTGCGAGCTTATCGCTACTTTCAAGCCCTGGCCTATTCCAATAAGAGAAACAACAGCAGTTATGCCTATAATTATGCCTATCATAGTAAGCCATGACCTAAGCTTACGGTTTTTTATTCCATTAATTGCAAATCTAGAATAATCTTTTAGCATTCTTAATCAAATAAAAAGCACATTATTTGTGCTTCTTTCTCTTTTTCCACCATCTGTATCCAAAGTAACCAACTACAATGATTATAATTACTGCAAATATGCCTCCAGAACTGCTGCCAGCCCCATCCAGGCCATATTTCTTTGCTTCATTCTTGCTGTAAATATCAAGGTAAAGTGTTTTCTGTTTTTCATACTTGTTGTTGGTTGGGTCAAGATAATTGTAATTAATTATTAATGGCACTCTTGAATCATCTATATCCTTTACATAAATCTTGAATTCAGCAACCTCATAATCATCTGAGTCAATATTTCCCAAGTAAACCTTTGATGCAGATATTACTTTAACATAATCACTTTCCTTTAATTCAACATCAAGCAGCTTTACATCAGTTGTTCCCTTGTTTACAAAAGAAATATCCACTTCTCCAACCTGCCCTTCCATATATATGTTTGTTGAATCAATTAATGGATCAAGAATTGGCTCATCACCAACTATCACACTTATAACCTCTGATTTTGAGTAATTTGTTCCTAATTCATCAGAATATTCAATTGTTATTGGAATTTTGTAAATATTTGCACCTGCATCTGGGTCTGGAATAAGTGTGAATTCAACTGTCTTTGTTTTTCCTGCTCCAATACTTTTTATAACTTGCAGGTTTGTTGTTCCAAATGTTGAGAATGGGAGCTCATTATATGTTATGCTTGTAGCTGTCTGTAGTACTGCTATTAAATTAAGGCTTATTTTAATATCTTTGAGCAATGAATCAGCCATGTTCTCAAGCTCAATGCTCAGAACAGTTTTCTTCCCAGGCGGCATAGGGTCTGGAGTATAGCTAACCTTTTTTACATTTAATATTGCATCATGAGTTCTTATGTTTATGTAAAACTTTCCTGGTTTCTGCCAGCTTATTCCATTATCTAAGCTGTACCTTATCTCAATCTCATTCTGGCCTTCAACAGCATTTTCATTTACTTTAAGCCGATAAGTTACTGTAACTCCATTATCCCCCATTTGCCTTCCCCAAATACTTCCTATTTTTTTTGCTGCACTTTCCCCCGGATCAAGTGCAAATGGAAACTTTGGAAGTATTTCAAAGATTACATTCTCGGCATTGGAAGAGCCAATGTTTTCCACCTTCCAATTTAGCTCAACATATTTTCCAGGCTCTGCAGGATCAGGATTCTGGTTAATGAGGCTTACATCAATATCCGTAGAACCTGAAATAGCGGCGAGAGAAACAGATGCACAAATTATCAGCATTACATATAATATTCCGATTGATTTTATTTCTTTTTTCATTTTATCCTCCTTTAAACACTATTTTTAGTTTAAATATTATTGTTTTATTATAACACCATCCTTTAAATATGCTATCCTGTCTGCATGCTTTGCAAGCTCAGCATCATGCGTGACCATCACAATTGTTTTTCCCTCTTTTTTGTTTAAATCTTTTAAAAAATCCATTACAATTCTTCCTGTTTTTGAATCAAGGTTTCCTGTTGGCTCATCAGCCAATATCACATCAGGGTCATTTGCCAATGACCTTGCTATTGCAACACGCTGCTGCTCTCCGCCAGAAAGCTCTGCTGGCCTATGGTTCATCCTCTCTTCCAGCTGAACAAGCCTTAGCAGTTTCTCAGCTCTTTTTTCCCTTTTCTCTGCAGGAATTCCCTGAAATATCATTGGTAGGATTATGTTTTCTTTTGCTGATAGTGTTTGAATAAGATTAAATGTCTGAAATATAAACCCTATTTTTCTTCCCCTTATCTGGGCTAGAGTTGATTCAGGCAGGCGTGCAATATTCTTTCCGTCAAGATAAACATCCCCTTTTGTGGGAATATCCAGGCAGCCAACCATGTTTACAGCTGTGCTTTTTCCAGAGCCGCTTGGTCCCATTATTGAAACAAACTCATTCTTTTTAACTACAAAATTCATTCCCCTTAGTGCATTTACCTCAACCTTTCCCATCTGGTAAATCTTCCATACATCCCTTAATTCAATTATTGTATCAGTCATTTTTTCATCTTGCTTCTTATTTTTTCAACCATTTCAATGATTCTCTTTATTATTTCTTCAGAAACCAATACCTCTTTATAATAATTTTCTATTATCCCAAGTTCCTGCCTTGACCTTTCTGACTTTTCTTTTTTATATTTCTCTATTATTAAAGGCAGCTTTTGTTTTGTTGGAATAATTATTTTCTCATACTTTCTTTTCATTAAGTCAAGCGAAAATATACTCATGTCCTTTTCCATGTAAAAATATGCCTTTCTTGAGCCGGGTTTTCTTATCCTTTTTATAAGGCCTATTCTTTCTATAAGCTTGGTTGCGGTGCATACAGCAGACAAGCTATACCCTGTTTTCTTTGAAAGCTCCTCAAGAGATATTTCTCTTGGCTCTGCGTAAAGCAGGGCAATTACCTCTGATGAAAGCTCATCAAGGCCATTAACCTTGCAGTTTTCTGTCATCAAATGTATAAACTCTTCCTTAGGGGTTTTGAAAACATTAATCATTTTATTCTTTATTTTCTGAACTTTCAGTATTTTGTGAAAGTTATGAAAGCTTATATTTAAATGTTTTTGTTTTTTATGATTTTTTAAAACAATATTATAAAAATAAAGGCTCACATAGGTTAGCTAACCAAAATCCTGTGTTAAACCAAAAGATTTATTAAATAAAAACTATATTACAACATTTATGCTGCCACAAATCATCTTTTTAGGGACAGGGGGGGACTGTTTTGTTGTTGGAAAGCAATTACGAGCCTCTGGAGGAATAATAATAAGAGCAGAGGGTATGCAGTTTCATATAGACCCTGGGCCAGGTGCCTTGGTAAGGGCTGAGCAATATGATGTTAACCTAAGGGAAAACACCTGTATTCTTATATCACATAATCACTTAAACCATACTAATGACATTAATGCAGTTATAAGCGCAATGACTCATGCTGGCCTTGACAAAAAAGGGGTTCTTATATCAAACAGGACAGTTATCAGCGGAGATAATAATACAGATACAATATTATTAAACTTCTACAAGAACTGTCTTGAAAGGTATATTATTGTCCAGGAAAACCAGAAAATTGGTATTGGTGATATTGAAATAAGGACAACACCAACAAAGCACGGCATAGAGAATATTGGCTTTAAGTTCATAACACCAGAATTCAGCCTTTCATATATTTCTGATACAAGCTATTTTACTGGTCTTGCAGAGCCGCACAAGGATTCTGACATACTTATTTTAAATGTTGTAAATCCATCTGGTGTTACATCAAAAACAAACCTTAACTCAGACGATGCTGTAAATATAATAACTGCTGTAAAGCCAAAGCTTGTCATAATACAGCACTTTGGCATTAAGATGATTGAGGCAGACCCAATGTATGAGGCCAGGGAAATACAGAAAAAAACATATACACAGGTTATAGCTGCAAAAGATGGCATGGCTATTAATCCATTATCATATTCTTCTTCTTTAAGGCAAAAAACATTGAAAAATTTTTAACACAGATAATTAAACCTTATATAATCCCAAGCAATAGAATGAAAAAATAGCCAGCTAGACAGCCCAAACTAAGGAAGGGCATTGCAGGATAAAACTTATCTTTCTTGCTCTTTATTAGCAAAATAAATAATGCTGCTGAAACAAAAATTGGTATTATTAAGGAATTTAAAAATCCAAAGCTCTTCATCACAACACCTGCAAATATCAATGGGAATGCAATATCCCCTCCGCCAAGGATCGCTGTCTTAATCTTTTCAATTTTTTCAACCCTACCTGTTTTTTTCTTGATTTCTTTTTCAGGCAGTTCGTATGGGATTGAAAGCCCTGCAAAAACCCTTGAGCTTGTCTGGAACTTGGCCAGTGTTACCATATGCTTGCTTTTCCATACTGCATACATATCATAAATAGATATAAGCAATAATAACATAAATACAGCAAAGAGATTCATTATCGGAACAAATATTGCTGCCAGCCCGCCATAAATAAAAACCTCTGTAATATTATGCACAAAAATATTTGGCCTGACAACCTTAAACAATGCTAAAGCAAGGCTTATTGCCAATGCAATTTCCTGCCTGATAAATGGCTTCAATGCTATGGTAAGGCAAACTACAACACTTATAAAGAACCAGAACTTCCACAAGTTAACCTTCTTGAACTTTATCAATAACATTAAAAGCCCTGTTCCCAAAAGAACTGCTATTAAAATATATATAAATGAGCTGCTTTCCTCAACAGGTGGTCTTTCCATTTCATAAGGCAATTCCTCCCATGCTGTAACACCTGTTTCTGCTGTTTTCTCTTTGTCAATATACTGGTTTGTTATTGCAAGCCCAACAATCTGTGATAAAAAAAACAATAATACAAGAATTATTGTTATCTTTAGTGTATGCTTCATATAAACTAAAATTAGGAAAACCTATTTAAACTTATTTATTTCAATAAAAAATATGTTAGCACATAACATACATATGACTGTTTTCTGCAAACCAGAAGATGATGCTGGGCTTGTAACAGAAAAGCTTTTGTTTCTTGTTCCTCTTGACTTTAAAAAGGAAAAAATAGAGCTGAAAAGAACCAATTCAACAGGATTTAATGAAAAGAAAATAACTATTTTAGAGGTTTATCTTGAAAAAGAATCGCATACAAATCTTTTCTTAAATAATCTGACTAAAAACCTGACTGACGAACAAAAATTATTAATAAAAAAACAGGCAGAATCAAGGCTTGATGATGAGCTTAACTTCTTTTTAAGGTTTGACAAGCTTAAACTAATCAATGAAGGCAGGCTCTGGCTTACTGACAAAGGAGACTGTTTTCATATCAGGATAAAAATAGCTGCTTTTCCAAAGAAGAAAGAGGTTGCTTTAAAGGTAGTTGAAAAGATATTTAATTAACATGAATTTTTTATTTCTTGGTTTTGCTTTTTATCTTGCTTTCTTGCTCTACTTCATGCTTAAGTGCTTGCATTATACTCTTAATAGCAATATATGCTCCTTCCCCAAACATTTCTTCAGCTAGTTCTTTTTTAGATATTTCCTTTAGTTCTTTTTTTCTTTCTTGCCATACATCAGGAAATACTTCTTCAATTAGACTATTTGTCATTTCTTCTGGAATTATTTCATCAACCTTATCCATGGGAATGTCTACATGCACTTTTGATAAATCTCTTGGCATTTCTTTTTTATCCATATTTTGGAAGCATTCAAAACACATATGTTTTTCTGAGCTTTCGAGCATATCTTCTGGGCATTCAATTTCTTTTCCACAGAAACTGCAGTTTACTTTTACTAATTTAGGTTCGTTTTCCATTTTATTAGACCCCCAATTATTTTTCTTCTTGTTTAATTGTTTTTAATCTACCCTCTTTTGCATCTTTAATCAGCTTAAACACCTTTCCTTGAATCAACATGACCCTAATAACTGGATACAATCTTTGCGATTTTGTGATTAATTCTTCTTCTTTTATATTTGGCTCTGCCTTTCTTATGAACTCAAATAAAGAAGTAAGGATAGCTCCTTGAATATACCCATACTTATCATCTAACTCGGAATATTTTTTTAGAAATAAATCAAGATATTTATTACTAAGCTGATAATCAGTATATTCTTCAGCTACACTTATGCTATGGAGCTCTTTTTGAATTTTCCTTATTTGATTTGCACTTAATTTCAAAGCCTTCTTCATCATTTTAATCTGCCTGGCTAACTATAACTTAAAAATACCAATCATATTTAAATATTAGTATGTTCTATTTAAAATAAAGTTGACTATATACTCAGACACTTTCAAAGAATTAAACAAAACCTTTAAATAATCATAATAGCTTGATTCATTAAAATGGCCAAGGATTTCATTGTGACACCATGGGAAGTAAAGGGAGAAGTAGATTATGACAAGCTTGTAAAGCAGTTTGGAACAAGCATAATCTCTGATAATCTTATTAACAAAATAGAGAAGCATACTGGCAAACTGCATTACATGCTAAGAAGAAAGATATTTTTTTCTCATCGTGACCTTGATATATTACTGAAAGAATATGAGCAGGGAAAAAAGTTTGCTTTATACACAGGAAGAGGACCATCAGGCCATACGCACATTGGCCACCTTATTCCATGGATTTTCACAAAATGGCTTCAGGATGTTTTTGATGCTCCACTTTATTTTCAGATAACAGATGATGAAAAGTTTTTATGCAAGCCAAACCTTAGCAAAGAAGAAACTAATAAGCTTGGATATGAAAATGCACTTGACCTGATTGCACTTGGCTTTGATCCAAAAAAAACCTTTATTTTTGTTGACACAGACTACTCAAAAACCTTGTATAATGTTGCTATACAGATTGCAAAGAAAGTAACTGCTTCCAATGCAAAATCTGTTTTTGGATTTACAAACGAGACAAATATTGGGATGTATTTCTGGCCAGCAATGCAGGCAGCACCATGCTTTTTGCCATCTATTCTGTCTGGAGAAAAAATAAGAACTTTGATTCCAGCAGCAATTGATCAGGACCCATACTGGAGAATTGCAAGGGACGTTGCCCCAAAGCTCGGCTATCCAAAAACAGCAGCAATACATTGCTCATTCCTTCCTGCATTAACAGGCCCATCAGGCAAGATGTCAACTTCAGAAGGAGAACAATCAACAATCTTTACAACAGATGATGAAAAAACTGTAAAAAACAAGATTATGAAATATGCTTTCTCAGGAGGAAAAGATACTTTAGAAGAGCATAGAAAACATGGCGGAAATCCTGATATTGATATATCATATCAGTGGCTGAGATTTTTGGAGGAGGATGATAAAAAATTAAAGAAAATTTATGATGACTACAGCTCAGGGAAGCTCCTTTCAGGAGAGCTAAAGCAGATTTTAGTTAATAAATTAAACAATTTCCTAAAAAAGCACAGGGAAAATAAAGAAAAAGCAAAAAAACAATTAGATAAGTTTATACTAAAAGACTAATTAAAAAGAGAGGTGATATTATGAAAAAGACCAAGAAAAAGACAGTTAAAAAGAAAAATAATAAAAAAATAGTAAAGAAAAAAACCATTATGGAAAAACCTAAAAAAAGACAGATTGATGCATTGCCAGGGACATTTATGCTGACAGGAATGTTTGGATTTATTATAACAGCAATTTACACCAGCTCAGGGAAAATTCCATTGGATTATGGTGTTGCATTCTGCATTGTGTTTTTAATAATGCTTCTTGCATCTTTGAAATCAATAATGCCCTCTGGAAAGATATAAAGAAGTTTAACAACTGAAGTTTATGCCTTTACTAAACAGAATTCTTTTCTTATGTCCTTAATTTGTTTTTCTCTAATTTCATCTGCTTCTGGTTCAGATGTAAACATATAAAATAATTATAGCCCAATAGAACTTTTCCTTTTTTTGATTGCAGTCGGAGCCTCTCCGCCATGCCATGTGATTCTTGGCCTGACCATCATTGGATACATCCTTTCATTTGTATCATCAAATATCAGGGCAGCTCCATTAACATGCGGCAGGTCATTAAGCTGTGCATCAAGGCCTTTTCTCATATAGCTCTGCATCAAGGCACTTAGGGCATCAATATCAATCTTGGCAGTAATCCTATGGGAAATAACTGTATCTGACTGAGTCATTACATCTGTATGTATCTGGCCAGGCTGCTGCGAAGCCAAAACCAGGGATATTCCTGGCTGCCTGCCCTCTCTTAATATTGTCAGCAATGCGTGGGTTGCTGATGTTTTGCCTTCTTTTGGCAGGAACTCGTGGGCTTCATCAATCATGAGCCAGACCATTGGTTTTTTTTCCTTGTCAGGTATCTCTTCTTCAAAAAAAGTTGTTGTGCTTTTAACTGCCTCAAATTCCTCTGTTCTCCTTGCTACCATTCTCTCCCTGAATAGTTTTTGCGCAACCAGGCCAATTACCAGTGAGCTTATCTCCTTGCTTCCCGGCAGGGTTGCATAACAGCTAACATCAAGTATTGTTATCTTTCCTGGGAGTATTAAATCCTTTAATGCAGTTCCTTTATCACTGAAAAGCCCCCATTTTTCTGAAGACACAAACCTGTTTTCGACAGCATCCTTTATGTTTTGCTCAACTTTTTTGTCAGCTTTTACCTCTTTTATTATATCTCCAATTGAAAAATTATTTTTCTTTTCTTTTAGATTTAAGATAACTCTTTCTATTAGGACGCCCATGCTGCTGTTTATTGGTATTTCAAAGGTCGTGCACCAGTCAGCAGCATCAAACTCAGAGGGCATTATTGAGAATGAAAAATCTGTTGGAATCCCCTTTTTCCTGAATTCCTCATAATAACCCATTGGAGTAAATATATTTACATCAAAACCCATGGCTTTAAGGCCCCATTCATCTAAAATTTTTTCATCTTTCTTGTTTGCATACTTCATTGTCCAGTATATGCCCATTGTGTCAAGTATCACGACACTGAGGTTTTTTGATATCTCTTCCGGCAGGTTTGACATTCCTTCTGCTACAACACCCAAGGTATAAGATTTTCCGCTGCCTCTTTTTCCGCAGATAAAAACAATATGGGAGCGTATAACATCCAACAATATTGGGTTGTATAAAGAGGTTACCTGGCCCATCTTTACAAAATGCTTTCCAAGAAGTATTGTTCCGTCAAGGCCAAATGCTTTTCTGTCTTTTTCACTCCTGCCAATAACTATTTCATACATACTTTAATCAAAGAATGCTTTGATATAAATATTTGTTGAATTTAACAATAAATACTATGGACTAAAGTCTACAGTATTTGAGAATCCTGAGAAATTTGTGCAACAAATTTCTGGGACACAAGAAATGCCTTTCAGCATTTCTTCGTGAATTGTCATTCATCTAACAATTTTTGATAAGCTTTATATATTGTTATTGTTTCTTAATATTAAAATGATAGCCAAAAAAGATTTTGAAAATATGAGAAAAGAGCTTGATAACCTTGATAACCAGAGGGAGATTTTAATAAGAAAGTCAAGAGACATTGTAAAGCTTTCAAAAAAAGTGATATACTCTGTCCACAGAAATGAGATCAAGCAGGCAGGTGATTTTGTAAAGCAAATAACATCATCAGTTGCAGAGCTTGATAAGACTGCAAAAAAGACACCTATGTTTTATTACTCTGGCCCATTCAAGATAGCAATACAGGAGTTTGTTGAGGCAGTATGCTATTATGAGTTTGTCAAGAACAAAAAGATCCCTTCTGCAAAAGAGCTTAAGGTTGATACAGAATACTACCTTTTGGGATTATGTGATTTGACAGGAGAGCTTGTAAGAAAGGCAATAAACTCTGCAATAAACAATGATTATGATAAGGCATTGTTCATAAAGAAATTTGTAAATGATATATACAATGAGCTAATGCTCTTTGAGTTCAGGAATGAGCTGAGAAAAAAGTTTGACTCAATAAAATATGACTTAAAAAAGCTTGATGAGCTTGCCCTTGGCATAAAGCTGAAAAAATGATTAGTGAAGAAAAAATAACCAAACAGGTAAAGGCTATTATGGATAATTTCATCAGGGCGCTTGACAAGGCAGAAGGCGTTAAGGAAGAGTTTGGCTCTGAAAGAAAAGATTCAATGAGAACAAAAATAAAAAAAGACAAAGACCCTAGTTTCAGGAAAAGAATGTTCAGGAATGCTCCAAAGAAAAGAGATGATTTTCTTGTTATGGAAAAGAAAACATGGTAGTTCTTATGATTAAGGAAAAGCTTGCTAAAATAAAATCCGGAAAATTAACTGCAAGGGAAAACCTAGAAAATTTTCTAAAGCTGATTAAGGAAAACAATAAGATTAATGCATTTATTTATGTCAATAAGGATGCAGTAACACAGGCAGAGATTGTAGATAAAAAAATAAAGCAGGGAAAAGCCGGCAGGTTAGCTGGCTTGGCAATAGCAGTAAAGTCAAACATAAATGTTGTTGATATGCCAATAACCTGCGCATCAAAAACACTTGAAAATTATTATGGTGCATTTGATTCTGATGTTATAAAAAAAATAAAGCAGGAAGACGGTATAATAATCGGTATGGCAAACATGGATGAGTTTGCATCAGGAATTTCCGGAGAAAGCTCTTATTTTGGGCCAACAATTAATCCTGTCTGTTCAGAAAGAGTTCCTGGCGGCTCTTCATCTGGCTCAGCAGCAGCTGTTGCAGCCGGCATGTGTGATATTGCGCTTGGCTCTGACACAGGCGGCTCTATAAGGAATCCTGCATCAAACTGCGGAATTGTTGGGGTTAAGCCGTCTTATGGCCGAGTGTCAAGATACGGCCTTATTGATCTTTCAATGAGCTTTGACCAGATTGGGCCTTTGTGCAAGGATGTCTTTGGCTGTGCATTAATGCTTGAGATAATATCCGGCAAGAGCGATTATGATTCCATTAGTTATGATAGGCCTGTTGAAAAATATTCTGATTTTAAGAAAATAAATAAAATTAAAATTGGATTAAGCCCTGATTTTGAAAAACTGTGCAAGGATAAAAGAATCTATAATTTAATTAAGAACTATGCAGAAAAATTAGCTGAAAAAACAAATTCAAAAATAAAAAAAATTAATTTAGAATATGTTGACTTAGCTGTTCAGACTTATTATCCAATTATTTATGTTGAATTTTTCTCAGGAACAAGGAAATTAGATGGAAGAAAGTATGGCAGAAAAATAGAGGACTCATGCGGCGAGGAAGTTTTGAGAAGAATTATTGGCGGAAAAGAAATATCAAAAGCAGAATATCACGGAACATATTACAGAAAAGCATTAAGGGTAAAGGACATGATAAAAAAAGATTTTGAAAACGCGTTTAAGGATGTTGATATTATTATAAGTCCAGTAACACCTAGCTTGCCCCATAAATTAGGAGATAAAATAAATCCAGAAGAGGCATATGCATTTGATGCATTTACAATCCCTGCTAATCTTGCAGGAATATGCTCTGGTGTTGTAAGAGCTGGAAAGATTGATGGTGTTCCAGTTGGACTGCAGATATTTGCCCCTGCTTTCAGGGAAAAGCTTTTGTTTGATGTAATGAAAGCATGCGAAGATTTAAATATATAAATTATTAATCAGCTGAGAGGTGATAAAATGCTAATAGGAAATGTAAAACTTGACTGGCTTGGACATTCAAGCTTTAAGATAACAAACAAAAAAGTCATTTATATTGACCCATACAATGTTCCGCCTGAGGAGAAGGCAGATATAATTCTTATAACTCACAGCCATTCTGACCATTGCAGTGTAGAGGACATAAAAGAGATTGTAAGGGATGGAACAATTATTCTTATACCTCCAGACTGCCAGAGCAAGCTGTCAGATATTCAGTGTGTAAATGTTCATCTTGTAAAGCCTGGAAAAAAGATTGGAGCCCTTGGCATAATAATAGAAGCTGTTCCTGCTTACAATATTAACAAAAATTTTCATGAAAAAGCAAATGAGTGGGTTGGCTACATAATAAATATTGATGGCAAAAGAATATATCATGCTGGAGACACTGACTTTATCCCGGAGATGAAAGAACTTAAGAACATTGATGTTGCAATGCTTCCTGTTGGCGGAAAATACACAATGGATGCAGCTGAGGCAGCAAAAGCAGCAAATGCAATAAAGCCAAAGGTTGCTGTTCCGATGCACTATGGAAGTGTTGTTGGCTCAGAGGAAGATGCAAAAAAATTCAAGAAGCTATGCAATGTTGAAGTAGAAATCATGGAACACTGATTATTTATTAAGAATTATAATATTACCCTTGCCTCTTTTTATCTTTTTCAGCTTGCCATCATTTTCAAGTTCTGTTAGGATTAGACTTATTGAGGCCTGTGAAACAGGGAAGTTCTTTCTTATTTCTTTTTGAGTCACACGGCCGCCTTTTTGCTTTATGAATTCATAGATTTTATCCTTTGGGTCTATTTCCTCTTCAAGAATTTTTTCATCTGTTTTTTTCACTGGCTTTCTTTTTTTGAAAAACAAGAATATTGCAGCTACAATAACTAAAATAAGAATAATGTAAAGCCATGGAAAAGCCTTTGTTTCATCTTCATAAATCTCCTCAAGGGTTATATCCTCACTTAATAAAAGCAGCTCACTTTCCTCAGACAAGTCAGGAAAAACTATAAGGTCAACTATATACCTGCCCTCATCAACTATTGTTATATTTTCTTCTGTTGAATAAACATTATAACTGCTTATATAGGTTGCTTTTATTACATACTCGCCAACAGGAAGCAAAAATAAGTAAGTTCCATCTTTTAGTATATTTGTCTGTTTTGGCACTGAATCAACTTCAATAACAGCGCCCATTGCAGGATTAAGCGACATATCATAAACAGTTCCGTATATTTCTGCTGCATTAATGCATGGCACTAAAAATATTGAAACCAGTAAAAGCAAGAAAACCAAAAACCTCTTTTTATCCATAACAACAACTTATCTTGCTAAATATAAAAAACTTTCTGTGTTTTTTGCCTTAATCAGATTTTGGCGTTTTAAAGGGTGTTAAAGCATAATAAAGGGTTTTCAGATTAATTATCATTTAAATTTTAAAGCGTAAAAAAGCATGTTTATAAATTAAAATACTTATACTCATACTATCAAAATCAATAGGGGGCACAAAAATGAAAAAACAGATTATATCTTTAATGATTGTTTTGCTGCTGGCTAGCATGATTCCTGCATCTTTTGCCAAGGAGAATGGCCAACAGTCAAACACAGAAACAGCAAATGTCCAGCAGGTTACTGCAAAAAGGCTTGTAAACATAAACCCTGGACAGATTGCGGCAAAAACAGAAGAATGGAGAATAAAAACAACACAAAGAATCACAAGCAAAATAGAGTCAGCAGAACAGTTCATGCAAGGGCTTTCTGAAGAACAAACAAATATATTGCTTCATCTTTCAAGAGCACAACAAAAAGGAATACTTGCAATGGACAATGAGAGTGTATTGCAGGCAATGGAAAAATTCAGCCTTAAGCTTGTAAACAAGAGCCTTATGTTCAAGAAAAGATTGATTGCACAGGAAAAACTTAAAATTGCAGAGAATAACTATATGAAAGCAAAGCAGAATTATCTTATGGCAATGAACTCATACAAGGAAGCAAAAGGGCTTTTGCTTCAGGAAAAGGAAATGCTCAAGCAATGCACTGATTCTGATACAGAAGAATGTATCCAGTTTAGAGAAAGAGCTGAAAATCATTCAAGAGAAATGATTGTTAATAGTGCCAACATGATGATTGAGCATTTAAACAAGATAAAGGAAAAGGTTAACTCATCTGAAGAAATGGATGAGGATAGAGCTGAAGAAATAATTTCAGAGATTAATGGCTATATATCAGAGCTTGAGGATGCAATAGCACAGGCAGAAGCTGCTGAAACAAAAGATGAGATAAAAGAAGCTGCAAAAACAGTCTCAAAACTCTGGATAAGGATAAGGAACAGGGAAAGGCTTCATGCAGCAAGTGTTGTCAAAGCAAGAGTCTGGGGAATAATAAAGAGAAGTGAGCATCTTGAGAAAAGATTGGATCAAACCGTTGCAAAGATGGAAGAACAGGGAATTAATGTTGAAGATATTAATGCAAAAGTAGATGAATTCAGCGAAAAAATAGAACAAGCAAAAAACAAATATGAACAAGCACAGGATTTGATGGATGGAGCATACTTTGAAGAAGACAAGGAAAACCTCAAGGAGATTGTTGATGAGGCAAAACAACTAATTGACCAAACTCATGAACTGCTTAAAGAAGCACACACACTGCTTGTTGAAATAGTAAGGGATGTCAAAGCAGCAGCAGGAGAGATAACACCTGAAACAGAGAATGATGAGGATGATTATGAAGTAGTTGAGGAAGAAGAAGAAAATATAACTCTTTCATCTTCTGTAAAGGGATGTGCTGAAACAGAAAAAGGCACAACAACAAAATCAATTGATAAAGAAACTGAAAAAGAACCAACAATTGAGGTTGATGGAAACAGGGTTGTATACTCAAGGGCACTTAATCATCTGTGCTGCAGAAAAGCGGAAATTGAGAAAGAAATTGGAGATTTTACAATAAATATATATGAAGTATGGAGCGGAGCTGGATGCAAATGCATTTGTTTCTCTGAAATAGAAGCAAAGCTTAAAAACATTCCTTCCGGAACTTACAAAGTTAATGTGTATGAGAAAGGCACCCAAACAGGCAGTGATGAGCCAATGGAGCAAACCTTGATTATTTCTGAGGAGATTATAGTACAATAATTTTTATTTTTTTATTTTTTAAAATCCAGAAATAACAGCATTGCCAATATTTGTTGCATGATCGCTTATTCTTTCAAGATTACGCAATGCGTCAACAAAGACTATGCCTGAAGATGGATTGCAGATTTTTTTCTTTATTCTTTCTATGTGATTATGTTCAAATTCCTTCTCTTTTCTGTCAACCTCCATCTCCAGCTCATCAATCTCTGATGCAGCAGCTTTGTCATCATTTTTTAGGGCTGTGATTGCCTTGTCATAAACAGCTTCTACGCTTTCAAACATTGCTCTTAACTCCCTAATCGCATTTCTTGAAAATTTCAGTTTTTCTTTATTCTTTCTCTCAAGAAGCTCAACAATATTATTAACATGGTCTCCAACCCTTTCAATATCACCAACGCTGTGCATAAGGATTGCAAGTTTTTTTGAATCCTGCTTATTCAATGACTTTTCAGCTATCTTGCTAAGATAATCATTTAAAGCCTCAAATATCTCATCAATAGCATCTTCTTTTCTGAGAACAATATCAATAAGATCTGTTCTTCCGTCCAAAAAAGCAATCTCACTTTCTTTTAGCATAACCTGTGTTATTCTTGCCATTCTTACTGTTTCTCTTCCAGCCTGCGACAAAGCAATAGACGGCGTGTTCAAAATCCTTTTGTCTAGAAATTTAGTTCCTCTGTCAATCCTTATATCTTTCCCAGGAATTAGTTTTTTAAGAAAGCGAATTAAGACAAAAATAAAAGGCAATAGAAGGAATGCAGTAGAAACATTAAATAAAGTGTGAGCATTGGCAACCTGTCTTGGAAGATTATTTGATGTTAGAGAAACAAAATTTGTAAATAATGAAATAAATGGAATAAAGATTATGGCTCCTATTATTTTGAATATAAGATGAAACCAGGCTGCTCTTTTTGATGATATAGAAGAGCCTATTGAGGCAATTATAACAGTAGCGCATGTCCCAACATTAGCACCAATCATTATGGCAATAGCTGCCTTTAGGGTGATTATGTTTTCCATACTCATTGCAATTACCAAACCAGAGGTTGCAGAGCTGCTTTGTATTATTCCTGTGAAAGCTGCTCCTGCCAAAACCCCTAAAATAGGTATATCAGAAAATCCAGTTATCATATTCAGAAAAAAAACAGAATCCTGCAGTGGTCTTGCTCCATCTGCCATAAGGTTCATTCCAAGAAAAAGAAGCCCAAAACCAAGGAAAATCTGCCCAATATAATGTGTTTTTTTCTTTTTTCCAATAAGCATTAATGCTGTTCCTATTGCGATTATCGGCAGTGCATATTTACCTACTTTAAATGCTACTAACTGTGCTGTTATTGTTGTCCCTATGTTGCTCCCAATTATAACACCAACTGACTGCTCTAATGTTATTAATCCAGCATTAATCAATCCAACTAATGTTACTGTTGTTATGCTGCTGCTTTGGATTATTGCTGTAATTAAGGCACCGCCCAGAATTCCCTTAATAGGCCTGTCTGTTAATCTTTCCAGTATAATCTTTAGTCTTTTGCCAGCAGCCTTTTGTAGGCCCTCACTCAACAAATAAATGCCATATATAAATAAGGCAAGCCCTCCGATAATCCCAAAAGCAATTGTTGAAATTTCCATATTCTTTAAAGCTTAAGGCAGCTATTCTTATTTAAGTTTTATTATTCTCTAGTAGAGTATTTATTTTTTAAACCATCAAATATTTAAATGATAACAGAATTATGAAATAAATATAGGTGTTTTATAATGAAAAGATTTACGATTGCTATATTTTCCTTAACAATATTAGCTATATTTTTTGTTGCTGGCTGCTTTAAAATGACAGAAACAGAAACAAAACCTTCTGATGAACAGGGAGTTATAAGCTACGAACAGCAAGAAACAAAACCAACAGGAGATGAGACAATTAATAAGATATCTAATGATATATCTGATATTGGTGTAATGGATGATGATCTTGATACTCAGGATTTGAATAATTTAGCACAGGATTTGAATGACATTGACTGGTAAAACTTTTCTTTTTATTTTTTTATAGCTATTTTTATTTTTTTATACCACAATCTTTATATACTATTTAGAATCTTATCTTCCTGTGAGGATATTAAAATGAGAAGAACAAACACATGCGGAGAACTTACAAAAAAGGATGTTGGAAAGAAAGTAGTGCTTGATGGCTGGACCCAGAGTAGAAGAGACCATGGCGGATTAATATTCATTGATCTTAGGGACAGGCATGGCTTGACACAGATAGTTTTTGATCCCTCACATAATAAAGAAACCCATAAAATGGCCGAGCACATTGGCCGCGAATTTGTTCTTGAAATAAATGGGAAGATAAGGGACAGAAAAAGCGGAATGATAAATCCAAACATGAAGACAGGAGAGATTGAGGTTTTGGTTGACGAGCTTAATATTCTTAACAAAGCAAAAACCCCTCCAATTGAGATTGATGACAAGATTGAATCTGGAGAGGAAACAAGATTAAAATACAGGTATCTTGACTTGAGAAGGCCAATAATGCAGAAAAGGCTTGCACTAAGGCATAAGATTATAACAACTGTAAGGGATTATTTCAATAAGCATGATTTTCTTGAGATAACAACGCCAATGCTTGTCAAGTCAACACCAGAGGGAGCCCGTGATTATATTGTTCCATCAAGAGTAAATCCTGGAAAATTTTATGCATTGCCGCAAAGCCCACAATTGTATAAGCAGATATTAATGATTGCAGGATTTGACCGTTACTATCAGACAGCTATCTGCCTAAGAGATGAGGATTTAAGAACTGACAGGCAGCCAGAGCACATGCAGTTTGATTTTGAGATGAGCTTTGTAACAAGCGATGATATAAGAGAGTTTACAGAAGGGCTTTACAAGCATCTCTTCAAAGAAATTTTAAACATTAAACTGGACAAATTTCCTGTATTTACATACAAAGAGGCTATTGAAAGGTTTGGAATAGATAAACCGGATATAAGATTTGGTCTTGAGCTGATTGATGTTACTGATATTGCAAAGAAATCAGATTTCTCAGTTTTCAAAAATGCTGAAACTGTGAAATGCATAAACCCTGAAAAAGACCTTAGCAGAAAAGAGCTTGACAACTATATTGATTTCTGCCAGAAAAATGGGGCAAATGGAATGGCCTGGATGCGGGTTTCAGACAAGGGCTTGGAAAGCAGTATTGTTAAATACTTTAATAATGATATTCAGAAAGAACTTTTAAAGAAAACAAATGCAAAACCAAGCAGTGTTTTGATGTTCATTGCAGAAAAGCCAAAAAAGGTCGCAGGAATCTTGAACTTGTTAAGGCTAAAGCTAAGAGATGACTTGAAGCTTGTCAAGGAAAATGATTTTAAGATGTGCTGGGTCAAGGATTTTCCGCTTTTTTCATGGAATGAAGATAAGGAAAGATGGGATCCCGAACACCACATGTTTACAATGCCAAAGCAGGAGTTTATCAAGGATTTTGAGAAAAGGCCTGGCGAGGTCATAGGTGATCTCTGGGATGTAGTTCTTAATGGCACTGAACTCGGCTCAGGCTCAATAAGAGTCACTTCACCTGAGCTTCAGGAAAGGATAATGAAGTTTATTGGAATGACAAAACAGGAAGCAAAAGAGAAATTTGGGTTTTTGCTTGAAGCATATGAGTATGGCGGCCCAGTGCATGGAGGAATGGGCCTTGGTTTGGACAGGACAGTTGCTTTAATGGCCGGATTAAGCGATATAAGAGAGATAATAGCTTTCCCCAAGAACAAGGCGGCCCAGTGCCCAATGGATGGCTCACCATCCGATGTTGATGAAACACAATTAAAAGAATTGCATATAAAGTCAACATTCCTTAAGAAAAAGTAATTATTTTTCTTTTTTATTAAATCTTTCTTCGAATTCTTTTTTGAATTTTTCAAACTGGCCTTCTTTTATCGCTGCTCTGGCCTTTTTCATTAATTCCTGCATAAAATGAAGATTATGGTGTTGCATATATCTCTTTACTTCTGGGTCATTTATTTTTGTTAAATGATTAAGATAGCTTTTTGTTAAGTTCTGGCAGATTTTGCAGTTGCAGTTTTTGTCAATTGGATTTAAGTCAAATTTGTACTTTCCTTTTTTTATTGAGATTTTTCCATTTGAGGTAAACAATGTATTGTGTCTTGCATTTTGTGTTGGAAAAACAGAATCAAAGCAATCTATACCTTTGCTTATGCAGTCCAATAAATGGTCAGGGCTTCCAACGCCCATCAGATAATGTATTTTTTCCTTTGAAATATAAGGCATTGAATAGTCTATTGCCTTGAACATTTCTTTCATTGGCTCACCTATTGCCAGTCCGCCGATTGCAATTCCGTCAAGGTCAAGTTCGCTAACAAACTTAGCACTTTCTTCTCTTAAATCCTTGAAAAAGCCGCCCTGCACAATGCCAAACAATAATTGTTTTTTATTGGTGTGGTATTTTTTGCATTCCTCTGCCCATTTTTTTGTGTTTTTCAGGGAATTTACAAACTGCTCATAAGAAGCGCCATAAGGAGAGACATCATCAAGAACCATTGCAACATCTGAGTTAATGGTCTGCTCAATATGCATTATTTTTTCAGGTGTTACAAGCTGTGTTGAATTGTCAAAAGGATTCGTGAAATTAATTCCTTTTTTTGTTGAATTCTGCAAAAAGCTCTCCCTAAGCATCTGGAATCCGCCGCAGTCAGTAAAAATTGTCTTGTCAAAGTTCATGAACTTATGGATTCCGCCTGCTTTGTGGATTACATCAATTCCAGGCCTCAGAGAAAGGATAAAAGCATTGCATATTATTGCATTGGCATTAACTTCTTTATAATCAAAAGCCCCAATATATTTTCCAATTGCCCTGGTTGCAACAGGCATGAAAAAAGGTGTTTCTACTTTTCCATGGGCTGTTTTTAATAGGCCGGCCCTTGCTATGCTCTTTTCATCTTCATATTGTATCTTAAACATAAAAAAGAAGAATAACAAAGTTTATTAAATAGTTTTCCAAAAGTCAACTAGAAAATAAGCAAAAGAATAAATTTTTTCCTATAGGGGCACATTGAATTGGACTAACTTATATAACTCATTGTGAAGTAATCCGAACAGAACGAAGTGAAATAGTATCTTAGGATTACGGAAAGTTCACCTCCATTTTTTATTTGCTATTAGAATAATAAATCTACAATTTAATGTATAGGGTGGATTAGCTGCTTCGAAATCTTCTACAACTTCTGATTCACGCATTTCTATTTGATATTTTCTGAAAAAATTTTTTAGAATTATTTTTGCATCTTCTAAAGTATAAAGTGGTTCTTTGCCAAATGTAACCAATTTTCCATTTGGAGATGTCCTTTTAATATCTGTTGCAAAATCAATTATTATTTTCCCATTTGACTTAAGAATTCTATCAATTTCAGAAATTATCTTTCGCAAGACTTCTTTTGGAAAAAGATGCAAAGTACCCGTACAAAAAATACCATCAAAAGAATTATTTTCAAATGGGAACTTCTTAGTAATATCAAATGCTTTTATACTTGATTTTGATTTATACTCCTCAGAAGTGTTATGCCATAATTTACTAAGGGCACTTTCATCGATATCTCCCGCAACAACAAAATCAGCTTTTTCCAATAAGTTCAGATTATAACGACCATCACCTGCAGCAAGATTAAGCCATTTACCATGAATTTCAATTTTTTTCAGAAGTCGTTCAGTATCTTTATCACCAAAACCCCAAATAGAAGTTTTACCAGTTGTAAAATAATCAATTCCCTCTGTGAATATATATTTTTCTTCTTCTGGTTTGGTTGGTTTTGTTATTTTATCCATAATCTCCTAAATTTGTTTACATTTTTATAAATTCTTCGGAAAGGCAACCCCTAATAGCAATTTCACTTAACTATTATTATACCTGCTTTTTATAAAGATTATTATTTTCCAAATTTTACAAAATTTTATAAAGAATGAATTTTATACTAGACTGGGTGCATATTTATGGAGTTCATATCAATAAAACAGGCAATGGAAAAAGGCACAGGCCAAGTAAGCATAAGAGGATGGTGCTACAGAGTGAGAAATAGCAATAAGATGGCCTTTATAGTATTAAGAGATTCAACAGACATAATACAATGTGTTGTTGAAAAATCAAAAATAAGCGAGGACATCTGGAATCAGGCCTTAAAAGCCACAATGGAATGCTCTCTTGAGATAATAGGGGAGATAAAAAAAGATGAACGTGCCCCAACAGGCTATGAAGTATCTGTTTCTTCACTAAATATAGTTGGGGAAAGCGACACATTCCCAATAACAAAAGACCAGAGCCCTGAGTTTTTACTTGATCAAAGGCATCTCTGGCTAAGGTCAAGAAAAATGACTGCAATCTTAAAGGTAAGGTCAGCGGTTTTTCAGGCAATAAGAAAATTTTTCAATGATAAGGGCTTTTATGAAGAACATTCTCCTATTTTTTCCCCAACAAGCTGCGAGGGTGGCTCAACACTTTTTGAGGTAAAATATTTTGATGATATTATGTATTTAACGCAATCATGGCAGCTTTATGCAGAAGCAATGATATCTGCTTTGGAAAAAATATACACAATTTCTCCATGCTTTAGGGCTGAACGCTCAAAAACATCTAGGCATCTCTCAGAATTCTGGATGGCTGAAACAGAAGTCGCATGGTTTAAGCTTGATGACATATTGAAGAATGCAGAGGATTTAGTTGCTTTTATTGTGAAATATGTTGTTGAGCATAATGAAGAAGAACTGAAATTTTTAGGCCAGGATATTGAAAAGCTAAAGAAAATAAAAACACCATTCCCAAGGCTTACATACACTCAGGTTTTAGAGGAATTAAAAAAAGATGGCATCGAAATAGAGTGGGGAAAGGATTTAAGAACAGTTGAAGAGGATTTAATATCAAAGAAATATGAAAAGCCAATAATAATAACAAACTATCCTAAAAAGATAATGGCATTTTACAAATCAAGAGATCCTGAAAATCCAGAAACAGCATTGTGCTTTGACATGATAGCTCCAGAGGGATATGGAGAAATAATCGGCGGAAGCGAAAGAGATACTGATATTGAGGAGATGAAAAAGGCCTTAATAGAACAAGGTGAAAAGCCTGAAAAATACGAATGGTATTTTGACACAAGGAAATACGGGAAAGTGCCTCATTCAGGCTATGGCCTTGGAGTTGAAAGAGTAATTGCATGGCTCTGTAAATCAGATAACATAAAAGACACAATACCTTTCCCAAGAACAATGTTAAGAAAGACACCTTAAAGTAACTATTTAATTATGTTTACAGCTTTCTTTTCTTCCCTTTTTTTTGATTCTAAAAAAGCATTTTCTATGCTGCAGTAATAGGTTCCTATAGGTGATTCAGTAAAATCTTCTTTGAACCCTCTCCTGACAAGCAAAGGTAAAATGGAGTTAGATACTTTTTTAACATAGATATCATCACTTTCTTTGAAAGGTGTTTCATTACTTAAGGAATCTTGATGAATAGCTGCTAAAGTCATGGATAATATAAATGAGCCCAAACCTTTTATTCTAATATTTTTAGAATATCTAAATGGATAAAACATTGAAAATTCAAGACAATAACAACCAGTATCATAATCATGCCACTTAATTTTAACATCTGAATTTAGTTTTTTGTTAACCGATAATTCAATTTTATCTTCTAAATAAGCCGGGAATGGAAATGATGATACAAATTTATTTTCTTTATTAATAGTATCTAATCTTGAATCTAGTGTTGCTTTTTCCATAATTTCATATGAGAAAAATGAGCAGTCCTGGTAATTCTTATCCCTTGATACAATTAAATGCAATGACATTGTAGAAATTAAATTAAGAGAACCTTTTTTTATTAGCTTTTAATGCTTCAAATACTGGTGTTGTTCCGTTAACTACAAAATAAAGCGCTGAACCGCCTCCTGTTGAGAATGGCTCATACTTTAGTTCAGCAGCACTGTCTCCTCCAAGCACAATCCCTTTTATTTTATCTTTGTTGTTTTTCATTATATCTAAAATTGGATCTGTTGAAGATTTGAATCCTTCAGTATATATACTTGGAGTTCCTGCTATTATTATTCTTCCCCCTTCATTTGCTAACTTGCCTAATGATGACTTCATTGCATCACTTAGTTCGAAGTCAACAGTTGGATAGCCAGCAGGGAAATGAGAATTATCTGAGATATTCCTTGTTTCTGAGTTCCATCCCTTATCTTCATCATTATATGCAATGATTACTGTCTCTGGCAGGTATATTTCAGCCCTTCTTTCAGAATTTTCTTTGGGATGCAATATTTTACTCTTTTTATCAAAATCATATTCTTTTAATATTTTTTCAACATTTCCTTCAAAACTCTTTCCTCCATCACTTATAATAGAATCTCCAATTTCATATCCAAGAACCTTTAATATTGTGTTCATTACTATCCCGCCAGGAATTACAGCATCATATATTTTACTGAATCCCTCTAGTCCAGTAATAATTTTTTCTTTTTTAATTCCTCCAAGAACAGCAACAGAATATTTTTTTTCATCTTTTCCAGCCCAGGGAGACAATAACATCATTTCTCTTAATTGGCTTCTAGTTGCATATCCTGGCAAATATTCTAAAATTCCAACATTAGAAGCATGTTCTCTGTGTGCCTTACCAAATCCACCAACAGCAACAAAATCACTAAGTTCTGCAAACTGTTCTGCAAGCTTAGGATTGTTTTTTTCTTCTCCTTCATGAAACCTTGTGTTGCCCATTATAGCAACCTGGCCAGGTTTTAATTCTTTAACAAAATTTACTGCATTTTCTGTATTATTTTCTGGAAAATACTTAACATTAGTACCTAATTTTTCAGATAAGCAAGGGACAATAAAATCCAAATCTTCATTATCCTTGTCCTTAAATCTTCCTTTATGGGCAAGAATAGCAGTTTTAGCACCTTGATTCATAAGTTGTTTAAGATCATCAATTTCAACGTCAATCCTGTCAGTACTTTTTAATTTATTTCCTTCATGTTTAATATTAAAGTCTGCAATATAAACCCACTTCTTTCCTTCTTCTATATTTATTTTTTCTAATTGACACACATCATCAAAATTTATACCCATATTTCTCACCCTCGTTTAATTAAAATATTACAAAAATAATATGTAGAGGTATATAAATTTTACTATTTAAAAGTACTATCAGCTTAAGTGGGCAAATCATTTTGACTTATAGTAAAATCTTACCAACACATTTAAGCTGATTTGATCAGATAATAGCAATATTTAAATAATAACAAACTAAATTAACACAATAGGGTGATTATATGAAAAAAGTACTATTATTTATTTTGATAATTGGTTTGTTTTTGATTTCTGGATGTGCTGAGAAAGTTGAAGATAAAGAAATAATTGATGATTCTGCTGATGTTATTGAAGAAGCTCCTGAGGTAATTGAACAAGAACCAATTGAACCAGAAGAGCCAGTTGAAGAAGAGGTTGAAGAAATCGAGCCACAGGAAGCAGTTGAATTAAAAGAAAATATTGCTGATAGAAAAAACAAGTTTGCAATAACTGAGTCTAGTTTTGAGATTGAAAGAAAGGGAGAGAAAACTCTTTATTTTGGAATAATGAACCAAAAAGATAAAACATCTGACTTTATAGTAGAGTTTTCCTGTAATGAGGCAATGGATTCAAGGGCAAAGCCAGCTACAGATATTATTTTTGAATACACAGACACAATAGAAGGCCTTGAAAAAGACCAGATTGAGGTTTTATCTCTTGTTGTAAAAGCAACTGAGGATGCAAAGCCAACAGAGTACAAGTGCAAAGCATTGATTGGCCCTGAAAGCTACGCAACAAAGGCCTTTGTGATAACAGTTATAAATCCGTAAGTTATTGACAAAATTTAGCTATTGTTCATCTTTATGATATAAGTCTAAGAAAATTATTTTATTCTCTTCTTTTATATATAAATAAGATAACCTGAAAGGAGGTATGTAAACCTCTCTTGTACCTTTTCGGGTATATTTCATGGGCTTGCCTGTTTCAGGATTGTTTTTAATTTTTAAAAATTGTTTTATTATTTTTTCTTTTAAGGATTTGTCTTTGATTCTGGAAAAGGTTTTCTTAAAAAAAGCATGAAAAGAAACATTTACCATTTTTTTGCGTCTTTCAAGAAATCATCAAAATCCATTTCAATGAATTCCCCTTTTTCATATCTTTTAAGGGCTTCCTCTGTTCTCTTTGCAAAAATCAAATCTTCCTCTAAATTTTTACTGAGCTTACTAACCTTTTTCATAATGAACTGGTCATCATTCTGTATAATAATCAATTTCTCGCCATAATTAATACCATTCCTCATTTCAGAAGGTATCACAACCTGCCCCTTTGAGCTCATTTTTGTTATAGCAATATTCATAATAAATCACCGAGTAAGATTAATCTTACATCATATATAAATCTTTCGGTTTTTTAAGCCTCTGTTGGATAATATCACATATAACCTTAAGCTAGTTTAACTATTCCATAAATCCGTAAGTTATATAAACATTTTATAATCATTATAGTATATGACTGAAATAAAGTGCGGCCTCGAGATACATGGCTATATCAATGTAGAGAATAAAACTAAATTATTCTGTAACTGCGCTATTGAGGAAAATGCAAAGCCAAACACAAACATCTGCCCAATATGCACAGCAATGCCTGGCTCAAAGCCGATGCTTCCAAACAAGGAAGCAGTTGACAAGATAATTGCAATAGCTTTAATGCTTGGATGCAAAATAAACAAAAGAATGCTTTTCCAGAGAAAGCATTATTCATGGCCAGACCTTCCTGCTGGATTCCAGAAAACAATCTCTGGCTCGTATTCTAATCCTGTCGGCGTAAATGGAAAATTTCTCGGTATAAGAATATCTGATGTCCATCTTGAGGAAGACCCTGCAAGATGGGATCCTTTAACAGGGAATGTTGACTATAACCGCTCAGGTTTTCCATTGGTTGAAATTGTAACAGAGCCGGACTTTAAATCAACAACTGAATTAAGAGACTGGTTAAAGGCATTGCTCACAACATTAAATTACATAAAAGCAATTGACAAAAACTCAGGGGTAAAAGCAGACACAAATGTTTCTATTGGCCCAAAATTCAACAGGGTTGAGGTAAAAAATGTTAATTCATTCAGTAACATTGTAAAGGCAGCAGAGTATGAGGTTTTAAGGCAGGAAGAAGAGATAAAGGAAGGAAAAGAAATAAAGCAGCAAACCCGCGCATTTGATGAAAAGTATTGCAAAACAGTTTTCATGCGCTCAAAAGAAAAGGCAGCTGACTATATGTTTATACCAGAGCCAGACTTGCCTGTAATAAATATTGATGATAATTATATTGAAAAGATAAGAAAAACACTGCCTGAAAGCCCGGACAAAAAAATAGAAAGATTAGCAAAGCAGTATAAAATAAAAAAAGAGGATTCATTTGTTATTTGCTCTGATATTTTGCTTTCTGAGCTGTTTGAGAAAACAGCCAGGAAAATAAATCCATTGCTTGCAGCAAGATGGCTGAGGTTTGAATTATTAAGAGTCTTGAATTACAATAAAAAAGAGCTTTCTGAAACAAAAATAAATGAAAAGCATATTATTGATTTGTTAAGCTTAATTGAAACTAAAAAAATAACAGAAACAACTGCACAGAAAATCCTTGAAAAACTTGCTGGAAAACTGTTTGATGTAAATAGCTATGTAAAAGAGCATAAACTAGGGGTTATTTCAGGTGTTGAAGAGCTTGAAAAAATATGCAAAGATGTTATAAAAAAGAATAATAAAGTTGTTTCTGACTACAAAAAAGGAAGAAAAGAAGCATTAAACTTTCTTGTAGGCCAGGTAATGAAAGCTACCAAAGGAAAGGCCTCGCCAAAGGAATTAAAGGAGGTATTCACAAAGCTGATTAATTAAGATGGAAACTTATCAAGAGCCTTTTTTGCATGAAAAAAATGCAAGTGTAACAAATATTGAAGAAAAAGAAGGATTTCTTTTAGTTGAATTAGACGATACTGTATTTTATCCTGCTGGTGGAGGGCAGCCCTGCGACACAGGCACTATAAAAAACAATTATTTTGAGGGGAAGGTTGTTGATGTCTCTAAAAAAGATGGCAGGATAATCCATAAGGTTAAGATTGTTGATGGAATCTTAAAAATAAATGATAATGTTACATGCAGGCATAGCGTTAAGAAAAGGCTCAGCCTTGTAAGAATGCATTCCGGAGAGCATGTTTTTATGGGAGCTTTGCTGAAAACAATAAAAGATATTAAAGTTAACAAAGTAAGATTAGATGAAGATGAATCCTCGCTTTTTGTAATCTGTGAAAATTTAACATGGGAGAAAATCTTTGAGGCAGAAAAGCTTGCAAACAAAATCATAGAAGAAAACAGAGACATAATTGTGAAAGATGTAACAAAAAAAGAGGCAGCAAAAATACCAGGATTAAGGATAAAGCTTGATCGCATAAAAGATGAGAAAATAAGGATTGTTGAAGTAAAGGATTGTGACATTGCAGCATGCGCTGGAACCCATGCTTTAAAGACAGGTTTTATTGGAAATTTCCTTGTAACAAGATTCAACCTTGTTAGGGGGGCTTATGAAATAAGATTTAAGACAAATATTTCTGATGATTTGTTTGAGCTTGCAAGGATTGCAAGAAAAACTGCCTCAATAATAAAAAAAGATGTTAAGGAAGTTCCTGAGTTTATTGAAAATTTAATGCAGGAAAATGAAAAGAAAACCACTAAGCTAAGGGAGTTAAGCGCAAGCCTTGTAAAAGAATTCAAAGAAGAAAAAATTAGCAAAATTAATTTTGTTTACAATACCTTTGATGAGGTTGAAAAAAAGCAGCTGATTGATCAGGCAGCATTATTAAAAAAAGAAAAAACAGTTGTTTGCTTTCTGAACAAGCTTGGAGATAATGCACAGATAATTATTGTTGCTTCAGAAGATTCTGGATTTAAGGCAAATGAGCTGCTGAAAGATGTTATGGAAAAGTTTAATGGAAAAGGTGGCGGAAGGGAAAACTTTGCAATGGGTTCAATAAAGGTGGATTTTTCTGAAAAGGCAATTGAAACTGTTAGGGATTTAATCAGAAACTAAAAAGTAAGCTCTTTGAATCTATTGCTTTTCTTGTATATTATAAAGCCTGCAAAAGCTATTATGAAAACAGCTATCCACTGTGAGCCTGTAAGAGAGAAAAAGATATACTTTCCATTAACATCCCTGAAAAACTCAACAACAAAGCGGAAAATTGAGTATAAAACAAGATAAGACAAAACCATGAAGCCATTGAAGTTTTTCTTTTTGTTAAATCTCAAAAGAATTATGAAAATTATAATGGCTGATAATGCATGATAAACAGGTGTTGGGTGCCTTATGGCTTCTCTGTAATAAACAGCCCATGGGATATTCATAACAACAGGTTTTCCATAACAGCATCCATTGAAAAAGCAGCCAATCCTGTTTGCAAGGTTTGCTAATGGCGCGCCCAAAGTAAATAAATCAGCATATTCCCAATAATTGATTTTTTTCAGTTTTGTATAAACAACAGGAAGCAAGAATGCAAAGATGATTCCTCCATAAGCAACAAAGCCTCCTGAAAGCATTATTTTCCATCTTGAAGTATCTTCCATGAGCCATGACCATCTTGTGATTATGTAAAGCAGCTTTGAGCCAAAGAAAATTCCAAGCATAACTAAAAAGCTAAACCAAATAGTGTGTTTAATGTTTTTGTTTTTCTTTTTAGCCTGTATAAGGCCAACAATAGGCACGATTAGGCAGGCTATGGCCAGCATGAGATTATAGATAGTTATTTTAAAGAAAAAAAAGTTTAACAATAAATCAGGATAAGCAGCATAAGGCAGTACAGGGATTATAGGAAACATATTTATCTTGGGGAATTAATCATAGGCCATGTATATATAATTTATGATTTGATATTAATACAATTTGAAAATTTTGCTTTGAATCTAAAAATTTGCATATACTAAAATTATACAATAGTTTATAATACATAATTTTTTATATTAGCAGTTAAAATAATAGTTTTTATTGGTGTTTCGAAAAATGTTTAAACCTCTTAAAAATATTATTAATTCTTTAGAAAATTCAAAAGCCCCGCTTATCTATTTTATTCTTACCTTTATATTTATAACAAGTTTAAGAAATTTTATAGAGCTTTTTTCTGATACAGATACAAGCCAAATTTCATTTGCAGAGTTTTTTCATTATGACATTTCTTATATTGCCTTGGCAATGATTATTATTATCCTACTTTATTTTTTCATAAAGAAGGACATTCTTAAGATAACAAAAGTTGTCCTTACATCTTTTTTAATATTATTAATAGTTCCAATCATAGACCTAATTTGGAGTTTTGGCAAGGGCTTGAATATGGCTTACATGCTGCCAGGATACCATTCAAACCTTATGCAAAGATTTTTTACTTTTTTTGGTGATTTCTCTGGCCTTGGAATAACGCCTGGAATAAGGATTGAAATCATTATTGTATTGTTAGGCGTTTTCTTCTATATATATATAAACAGTTCAAGGATAATTAAAAGCTTATTAGGTGTATTGTTTGCTTATTCTATTTACTTCTTTTACCTTGCAGCCCCCTTCCTTGTAAAGGGATTGCTTGAAATTTTTGGGTTAACATACAAATACTCAGATAGTTTAATGACTAACTTTTTTCTTTTGGTAATTCTTTTTGCAGGAATATTTATTGCATATATTTCAAATAAAGAATATTTTAGGCTTATAATAAAAGATATTAGACCATTCAGATTGTTGCATTTTGAACTCATGTTTCTCATTGGTTTTATAATAGGATTTAATAAGTTTGGTACTTTTGTCTTTGATAGTAATAATATTTTTAGTTTTATTTTTATAGCAGCAGGAATAGCATTTGCCTGGCTTTATTCTGTAATTACAAATAACATTATTGATTATGATATTGATAAGGTATCTAACAATAATCGCCCTTTAATAGAATCAAAAATAAACAAGATAGCATACTATAAATTATCATGGATAATTCTGTTTTTTGCATTATTTTATTCTCTGATGGTCAGTTTTAAGGCTTTTTTTATGATCTTGCTTTTCGTAGGAAATTATTTCCTGTATTCAATGCCTCCATTGAGGTTAAAGAGGATTCCTTTGTTTTCAAAGATGATTATTGCTTTTAATTCACTGATTTTGGTTATGTTTGGATTCATCATCAGCACAGGAAAATTAGAAGGCTTTCCAATTATTTTAATTGCATTTTTCCTGATTGGTTTTGCACTGGCAATTAATTTTATAGATATAAAAGATTATAAAGGGGATAAGAAAGTAGGCATAAAGACATTGCCTGTAATTTTAGGACTGAAAAAATCTAAATTCATTATTGGTTTATTTTTTCTTTTAGCTTATCTTGCAGCTTATTTCTTGATAAACAACTTATATTTGATTCCTGTTCTTTTCATTTTTGGAATAACAGAATTCCTTTTGATAAACAGAAAGAATTATAATGAAAAACCTGTGTTTTTTGTTTATCTGTTAAGTTTATTTTTGGTTATTCTTTACTTAACAATATTTTAAATTATAATATAAAATGTCAAAAAACAAATCCAATTTTCAAGGAGTTTTTATAGGATATATTGAATTATTCAAATACTTGTTTTCATATCCTAAAATAACTCATCTTCTTAATGTTCCTTTAAGTACAAATATGATAATTGTAATTCTTGGTTCAATGGGTGTGCTTAGAAATGTAATGGAATATTATATAGCCGGGAAATGGGCGCGGGGATGGTTTCTTCTTACACCAGATGTATTTTTGACTATGTTTATTTTTCCAATTTTTTTATGTTTTTTTGCTACAACATTACTGTACTTTTTTTCCAACAGGTTGAATTTAAATGTAAAAATAAAAGAGATTTTATCTGTTTTATTTTTTCTCCAGGTTGTGCATCTTATGATACCTTTTTTTGATGGATTGGCACCAATATGCCATAATCTGCTTTATGTTGATTTTAGATGCTTGCCAATTATATTCAATATCCCTGAATTATTATATATCAAGCTGATTTTTTCACCATTGGCATTAACACCATTTATCTTATTTGTTACTACTTATTCAAGTTTAGGAATTGCCATTGCATGGATTTTTGTAGGTTTCATTTTAATTAAATTATACTTGAAACATTTTAAATTTCCAGTGATAAAGTCTGTTCTTGCATTATCAATTACATTTTACATTGTCTACCTTTGTGTATATGTATTGTACCATTTTTTCATAAATGAAGTTATATTAGGTTCCAATTATATGTATGGATTGTTTTTTGTGTTTATGTCTATCCCATCTGTTATGTATGTAAAAATGCTTTTAAAAGAGAAAATAACTAAAAAAGGTGATTAAAATTATGAAAAGAATAATAAAGTGTTTTAGTGACTCTCTTCATTGTTTAATCTCAAATAAAAAATTAAATAAGATTATAAATAATAAGATTGACCTAAAATTTATTATCTTAATTCTTTTGTCTTTTGGGTTGGTTAGGGTGGTTCTTGAATACATCTGGCTTGGAATCATAGGTGAAACTTATGATTTTGCTTATCATCCAATTACTACTTCTTTAGGAATTATTTGGTATATTTATTTTTTATTTGCACTTGCGCCCTTATTTTTAGGATTTTGGTTTAAGATGCTATATAGAATAAATTCCTCTAGAAAAGAGTTGAAAAAAATTTATGTTGCATCCATGTATATATGGGTTGTTTACCCTTTAGTTGGGTTATTGAATATTATTTTTAGAAGCCCTGTTCAAGTGATTGACTCAAAAATTTTTTCATTCATACCATTTCATATTCTAAATTCATATTTTCCTTTGGGGATGGTTGTTGTAACTCTTATTTTATACTACAAATTCAGTTATATTGCGAAAAAGGTTTATAATCTCTCATTTTTTAAATCTTTTTTAGCTGTTTTTTTGAGTTTTTGCTTGATTTACTTATTGGCATATCATTGGTTATTGCAGGTATATAGGTTTTTTCTTGTAAAACCATATGGAGAAATTATCCTGCTTTTCATATCTATATCTTTTCTTATATATTTTTTTATGATTTATCTGCCAAAAATTTTTCATTTAGGGGATGCTAATAGTTAATTATATAAACAAAAAAATAAAATTAAAAAAGAATGTATAACTTTTCAAAATTTAAGGATTTGATGAAAGGCTATTATGAACTGTTTAGTTATCTTTTCTCTTCAAAAACAAAACATTTTTTGAATCTTGAGCTTAATCTTTGTCCAGTGCTTATATTGCTTGGACTGATAGGAGTTCTGAGAAACATATTAGAGGTTTATATTGGCGGGGAGTGGGCAAATGAATGGTTTGCCTTAACTCCTGACATATTCTTGACGATGTTTTTTTACCCAATATTCCTATGTTTCTTTTCTGCAACATTACTACATTTCTTTTCAAATAAATTTGGACTTAAGGTTAAAATGAAGCACGTATTTTCCGTTTTGTTTTTTCTTCAAATAACTCATCTTTTTATTCCTTTTTTTGATGGTCTTGCAGAGGTTTTTTCAATACCCTACAATGTGATCTTGCCTTCTGCAACATATTCTAAGATAATATTCACTCCTCTTGCTTTATCCCCTTTGATTATGTTCTTTACAAAACCAACATCCTTAGGAATTGATATTGTCTGGATTTTTATTACATTTATATGGTTAAAGTTATATTGGAACAAGTTTAAATTTCCAAAAATAAAATCTCTTGTAGTTTTAGCAATTAGTTTTTATGTTCTTTATATGTCAATTTATCCTACTTATTATTTCTTTCTTAATGAGCTGGTTATTGGCTCTAATTACATGTATGGATTGTTTTTCATGTTTATGTCAATACCTTCCATAATATATGTTAGGACTTTTCTGAAAGATAATTCTAATATTAAGTCAGATAAAGTGTTAGTATGCCCGATATTTAAAAAGTAACTAATTTGGCATCTTTTAATTACTTAGGTATAACCAAGGTATAGAAAAATTTATATACTTTTTTATGATTTAGTGAAATAATATGAATTTGCATATAAAATTAACATCATTCTTTTTAATAACACTCCTTCTTGTTAGTTTTGCATATGCAGATTACATAACAATAGAAACAAATGTAGAAAGTCAGGTAGAAGGGAGTATTCTAAACAATGAAGTAAAGATAACAAATCTTGGCGATGAATATGCTTTTAATGTAAGAGCATCTTTAATATTAGGTGGAAACGATTACAAAAGTATTACTAAAGAAACATTGAGTGTTGGAGAATCCTTTAAATTTAACAAATCAACTGAAATTCCTTATTTAATCAAGGGAACATACCCATTAATCACAAAGGTTGATTACCAAGACAGTAATAATTATCCTTTTCAAGCTTTATCTGTTTCCTCATTTAATCTTATTAACATTACTATAAGTAATGTTGAGGTTAGATTAGAAAACACAAAACTTTCTGACAAGGGCACCTTAAATCTTTTGATACTAAATAAAGATAATAAAGAAAAAGATATTATCATCACTCTTTATGCCTCAGAAGAAATAGAAATAGTTAATACCCCTATAATAACTAAACTTAAAAATAATCTCAAACTAAATTTTGATTTGGAAAGAGCAAATGCTTTAAGCGGAAGCAATTATGCTGTTTTTGCAGTTGTAGAATATGATGAGAATAATAAACATTTTACATCAATTGGTTCTGCAAATGTTGAGATTGTTGATTTCATACCTGATGAAAAGAATATAACTTCCAAAATTTTCATAATTTCTTTCATTGCTCTTTTATTGTTCTATATTTTTGTGAAAAAGAAAAGATTATTAAATTAAAGATTTATTGCATAATTAAAGATGAAACCAAAAGTATCAGTTATCATTCCAACATTGAATGAAGAAAAAAATCTGTCAATTGTTCTTAGAGAAATTCCAGAGTATGTGCATGAAGTTATAATTGTCGATGGATACTCCAAAGATAAAACTGTTGAGCAGGCAAAAAGATTCAAATGCAAAATTATCTATGATAATAAAGGAAAAGGTTCTGCATTAATTAAAGGAATGAAAGAAGCAAAAGGAGATATAATAATTATGATGGATGCGGATTGTAGTCACAGAATAAATGAATTTCCCTTACTAATTTGGGGAATTGAGTCTGGTTATGATGTTTGTATGGGCTCAAGGTTTATACAAGGGGGAGGAACAGCAGATATGCCTTGGTACAGGAGGATTGGAAATAAATTCTTTGTAATGCTTGTCAACTTGCTCTGGGGAATGAAATACTCAGACTTATGCTATGGTTACAGAAGTTTAAGTAAGGAAGCGGTAAAAAAACTTAACCTTAAGTCAAACTCTTTTGCTATTGAAACAGAAATATCCATTCATGCTGCAAAAAGGAAGCTGAAAGTAGTTGAGGTGCCTAGTTTTGAAAAGTCAAGAAAATACGGCAAAGGAAAATTAAGGACATTTAAGCATGGATGGGAAATATTAAAAACAATCATACATGAGATGTTTACAGGGAGGAAATAATATAATGTATATTTTAGGAATTTGGGATGGGCATGATGCTGGCGCAGCAATCATAAAAGGAAACAAAATTTTAGAGTATGTTAATTAGGTATTTAGGAAGAAAAGGTATACAGAAGCTTTTATATTTGAACTTCACAAACATCTTGTAGAAGTACTTTGTTATCCATTCAAGGTACCAGGAATTCAAGCCAGCATTATAGTTATAATGCTCAAGTTCAATGTTTGCATATTTTACAGCTCACGCTAAACAAGTTGGAAATTTGAGTGCACGCGCCAAAATCTATTGCGCAATCATTTTATAATCAAAATGTTAGAAAAAACTTATGGAGGAAAGGCAACTCCCTATAGACTAACGTCTGTGAGATTATCCTTGCCTAAGGGAAATAAAAAATGATTCTCGCAATTGCATACTTGGCGTCTTGCATGCTTATTGGGCTTGTTATTGAATATTTTGTCGGATTTTCAGAGCATCTGTATTCAAAGATTTCCTTTTCTTTCATAATTGGAACTGTGTTTTGTGGTTCTATTGTTTATCTTGTAAGCCTTTTATTTGGTTTTAATATAATCTGCTGCATAGCATGTCTTTTACTGATACTTATGATCCTGACATTTCTCTTCTCAAGAAATGGAAAGGCGGTTATTAGCTCAATAAAGAAAAGCTCAAAAACCCTATCTATATTTGCAGTAGTCTTGCTTTTGTTTTTCTTGCCTTTCTTCATTTTCGGAATTTGCAAGTCAGAAACAGGTGAAATCTCCTTCACAGGAAACTACTATGACTACTCCTACCATTCTGCAATTACCAATTCTTTTGCAGAACAGGAAAAAGTGATTATAGACAATCCACAATCGGCATTCGATCCACTGCGCTACCATTACATAGTAAATTTCTACTCAGCGATACTTGTGAAACTTGGAATGTTTTCCTTATTTGCGATAAGCCTCATGCAGGTACTGACTGCATTAAGCGCAATCTTCATCTTAGAAAACTTTTTTAAAACTCTTTTCAAAAATAAGGGCGCAACAATAATTTCCTCATGCTTCCTGCTTTTTATTAATATAGGAATATTCAGCCTTGCTTTTGCTGTGTTGGGCTTAAGATACGGCGCAACAAAAATTATGGAAGTTCAAGATTTACTAAATCCCTTTATTTTAAAGGAAATTGCCATTTATCCATATTTCAATTTTCTTGACCCTGTGATAAACCTTTTCAATCCGCAACGCCCCTTTCTTTTAGCTCTTCCTCTATTTTGCATAATAATCACGATGCTTTTAAAGTCAGACTTTTCAAACGAGCCGGAAAGAATTTCTGCACGGAGTTTTTTCAAATCAAAATATTTTATAATCTTCCTGATAAGCCTCTTCCCACTCATACACATACATACCTTTCTTGCTTCTGTATCCATCTTGTTTTTTTTCATAATTCAGAATATAAAAAAAATCATGAAAAAAACATTTGCACAGATAAAATCTAACCACATTGTGCTTCTTTTCTTACTCTTTTCAATAATTCTCATAATTGTGCAGATATCTTACTTTCTTTCATCTCCAAGACCACCTGATTACTCCGGATTTGACGTTTCCTCACATAGTGGATTGGAAGAGAACGAAATTACAAAGTCAGCGTTCCTTAACAGAATGATTTTCTGGGCAAGGGTAGCTGGACCCTCTCTGCTGATTGGGCTTTTCTGTTCTTGTGTTTTTATATTTGATTTTTTTATCAAAAAGAGGAACAAAACCAGGAGAACATCACCCGAACAGGTTTTTGCATGCGATTTTGACAATGCCAAGAGGATTATGTTTTCAATGCTTGCTTCCGGAACCCTATTTTTTCTGCTTATCAACTTTTACCGTATGACTCCAAACTGGGGCGACAGTAACAAGCTCTATTTCTTTCTGAATTTTGCTTTTGCGCTAACATTGGGCTACATATACTCAAAAAATGCATTTTCTAAGAGCAGGAATAGGATTTTAAGAATAGCGTTGCTCTGGTTCATTGTGCTGCTATTCTGCTCGCCATTTTTAATTGAATTTTATCTCAACTTCGGAGGACCTTTCAAAGAATCAATACTTCAGCCAAAGACATTTTCGGCCAAAATAGGAGCTCTTAGATTTTGTAGAGGTTATCATTTTAGAACACTTGTTAATGAAGGAGAGCCTGAAATCGTAGAATGGATAAAGAGGAACACTATTCCACAATCAATATTTCTCACTTCAGATGATATTGTTCATTTCCTTGCAGCTGAGACAGGAAGAAGGGTTATCATGGGTTCCTATGTGCACGAAAACGGATATTTTAGCCAGGAAAAGGCTAGGGACATTGAAGCAGTGTATTCTAATGGAGATATTGAGCTGATAAGAAAATACAAGATTGATTATGTTTTCATAGGCCCCCTTGAAAGAAGAAGGTTCTCAGTAAATGATAGTGCTTTTGAAAGATATCCCATAGCATATTTAGCAGATGAGAAAAAGGGACAATACAAAATATATGATGTGAGACAGAAATAATTCCTGAGTATTAATCTAAAATTTGGTTCTTTTCTACTCAGAAGTTTCCTGAATGGCTTAATGGGAAAATAAAAGAGTATAAAAACTGGTTTAACAGAAAAAGATTTCATAAAGGTATTAATATAATTCCTTATGAGATGTATACTTAATAACTTTACTTAATAATTTGCAAAGATTTAAAAATGTGCTTGAAAAATCTTTCCTTAGAAAATAAGAAGTAAATCTTATTTTAATAACTTTTGAAATCATAAAAACATCCGGGTATGATTTGTAATGAAATTAAGCATAACCATTCCAGTGTATAATGAAGATGAGATAATAGAAGCCTGCGTAAAGAAATTAAACCTTTTTCTCAAGAAGAAAAAATATGATTATGAAATAATAATTGCAGACAATGCTTCAACTGACAAAACTCCTGAAATATCAAAGAGGATATGCAGAAAATACAAAAAAGTTAAGTATTTTAGATTAGAGCAGAAAGGTAAGGGAAGAGCTCTTAAAAAAGCATGGAACTCCAGCAATGCTGATATTTTGTGCTATACGGATGCTGACCTTGCCACAAGACTAGAAGCACTGCCAAAGCTGGTTAATGCCATAAGAAACGGTTATGACATAGCAATAGGATCCAGGCTGGTGAAAGGGGCTATTGTAAAAAGGTCTTTCAGCAGAGAGATTCTTTCCAAGGGGTACAACTTCATGCTCAGAAAAATTCTCAGAATACATTTCAAGGATTCTCAGTGTGGTTTTAAGGCAATAAACAGAAAAATTCTAAGAAAAATACTTCCAAAAGCTGAAGATAATGAATGGTTCTTTGATACAGAAATCCTATTCCTTGCAGAAAAAGCCGGCTTTAAGATAAAAGAGATTCCTGTAAGATGGATTGAAGAAGGAACAATAAAAAAATCAAAGAAAACAGAAAAGAAAAATAAAAAATCAGTAAGGAAAAGCAAAGTAAAACTGTTGAAAACCATACTTAATTATTTAAACTCAGTAAATAGACTGCGTCAAAGGGAAAAATGAAAAATCTTATTTTATTGAACGAAAGTAATAAAAGGATAACACAGTTTATTATGTTCAATAAACATTTATAACTTAAATTTAATATTCAAATGAGGTATAAGAATGATTTTAGGAATTTGGGATGGGCATGATGCTGGCGCAGCAATCATAAAAGGAAACAAGATATTAGTAGCAATAAATGAAGAAAGGATAACAAGGAGAAAGCTTTATGTAGGCTTTCCAGTTAATTCTA
>Ga0268276_1000539_pt1 | contig 44335 bp, 39 predicted proteins | sample saktaG_4_FD_190145 | JGI IMG/M metagenome (GOLD analysis project Ga0268276, IMG submission 190145) | Saline water microbial communities from Sakinaw Lake, British Columbia, Canada - sak_2010_1_5_45m | ecosystem: Environmental > Aquatic > Non-marine Saline and Alkaline > Saline ...
CAAAATTATGGTGAGGTTCACACATTTCTATGTCATAAGTATCTTCCGTGCCACAAAACTCAATAATATCTATCTTGAGCCATTTTATCGTCCGATAACATCCACTAGATTTTGAATGATAAGGAATTTGTCTAATCCCAAAAATATCTTTATATTCAACCTCATGATTATTAATCTTATGATGGCATTGCTGACAAAGCGTCACTAAATTATTCATATCTCCTGCCATCGCCTTATTAACATAGATAGGAACCCTATGATGTAAGGTCAATCTTCCGCCGATATTATGGCAAAGCCTACATTGGTAACCATCGCGCGCATATATCTGCTTTCTTGTCCCAAGAGATATTTCCTTCCTAAGCGCTGCAGCTTCCTTCGTAATTCCGCCCCGCCACATCGGATTACCTGAACCCTTCATCCTTTGTGAAACTGCCATTCTTTCTTCAAATGTCCGCTGACGATTAAGTTTCCAAGAATAACCTTCTGGCGAAGGATGCCCATGCAAGCCCCCTATTTCTTTCTGAAGGCCATGCCTTCTTATCCAAGCCCGTATCGTATGTTTAGAGCAATTTAAATCTTTTGCAATTTCTTCTTGACTATAGTTTTTCAGATTATAGCGTTCAAATAACCAATCTTTATCCCTCAAAAAAGCCAGATTTGAATAACGGCAAGTCACCCCGTTAACCCCTAATTCTGGCTTTGTCTGAATAATTTCCTTGAGAGCAAGCCATCCGTCTTTAGTAAGAAACCTGTGATTAAGCGTTGATTTTATAGTCTGGCCGTTTTCCAGTTTTACCTTCCAGACCGTTTGTTTCCCGGTATAAATAATATTTTTAATTACCCCCCTATCAAATACTTTCTTATTCTCATCATAACTATTAAGCCTTATCAACTTTAGTCGCGACCTACCATGCGGAGTAAGCGTTCTTTCATATAGCGACTTTAAGGTGAACTTCTTATATTCTCTTGATAATTCCTGCCTTGCGCCTTTAATTATTGTATCACCGGTTAAACAGTATGAAGCAAGGCGATGACGCACCAACTGGTGGGTGAGTGCCCGGGAGACCCCTTCTATAGCAAAAGTAAACTTAACATGCTCAAGCGGGCTAAGGTGTCCTGAGGCAACAATACTTTTAACAAAAGCCTCCTGTTTTTCTACTGTAGTCGTTTCATTTAAAAAAACATCGCCTGCGAATTTTTCAGAATAACACTGCCGGCAGGCAACATAAATAAGAGATATTGCATCCTTGCTCATCTCTAATAACTGAACATTCAGCTCAACTCTTGCCATAATAAATTCTCCTTGCCCACAAGGGCACACTGCGCTACGTAGCGCACACCGACGCAATACATTATTAGCGTCGGGTGCCTTACAAGCGCGGGGTGTTAATTTAAGATAAATACTCGGCTGCCATATATGAACTACGCACATACGGACTGCTTTGGATATGCAAAAACCCTAAACGCTTGCCTTTTTCTTTAAAATAATCGAATTGCTCCGGAGCAATATATTCTTTAACCGGATAATGCTTCTGGCTCGGCGCAAGATACTGTCCAATACTTAAAAAATCACAATCAACCGAACGCAGGTCCTCCATAACCGAAATAACTTCCTCTTTTTTTTCTCCCAACCCAAGCATAAGGCCGGATTTTGTCTTAAGTTCCGGAGAAATTTTTTTAATTATGCGCAATACACTAAGCGATCGCGCATAATTTGCGCCCTGGCGCGCTACTCGATAAAGCGAAGGAACAGTTTCAATATTATGCGCAATAATATGCGGACAGGATCCTGCAACTTCCCTTAGAGCATCTAAAGAAAGTTTAAAATCAGGAATCAAAACCTCAATGGCTACACCCGGAGACGTCTGTTTAATACAAGAAACAGTTTTCGCAAAAATTCCTGCTCCGCCGTCATCTAAATCATCCCGGGTAACACTGGTAATTACAACATGTTTTAAAGAAAACCTTCTAACCGCCTCGGCTACCCTAACAGGCTCATCCAAATCTACCAGCAATGGTTTCTTCTTCTCTATGTTACAAAAACTGCACATGCGCGTACAATAACGGCCAAGGATTAAAAATGTCGCTAGGTTGTGCGAAAAACATTCACCGATATTCGGGCACATTGCCTGTTCGCAAACTGTATTAAGGCGCAGGTCCCGTAAGGCCTCTTTTAGCGCAGAACAACTTTTAAGATCAATCTTTTTATTAAGCCAAGCAGGTTTCATAGAAACGCACATTCAAAGATCGTTCAAAGGCCTCAATTAATTTCTCTTCTAAAATATCTTTTTCAGGAACAACTCCTAATTCGTTGTCAAGAGTTGTAACATACTCGGCTATATCAAAAGGCAAAGATTTAATATACCTACGCACAAAACTCCAATCAATGCGGCAGGGGATAGAACCATGCTGAAAGATAACCTGCCTCTTTCTTTTCTGGGCATTGCCGCCGATTTTCTTACCATCAACCACTATATCGTATTTTTCATTTGATGCGCTGCAAAGCTGATGTGGCGCGCATCTATTCTTAAAACTTTCTGCCTGGAGCGCAAAAACTGGATTAAGCCCGAGTGATTGATAGAATTGCATAAGAAACGCGCATATATCCCGATAAGAAACAAACACCCCCTGGGGTTCACCCACATCGGTTTTACTACAAACAAAACTATAAGTTATCTCATCATAATGAAATAAAATTCCACCACCGGTAATTCTTTTTGCAATCTGGACACCATCAGATGCGCAGCGGGGTAAATCAATTTGGCCTTCAGGATTCTGGGAGAAGCCATAAGTAAAAGAAGGCCCTTGCCATTGGTACAGGCGAAATACACCAACACCATCCTCTAGGTATTGTCTAAAAATTTCTTCATCCAACGCCATATTAGAGGCGGCAGAAGATGCGCCCGATCGAATAAGTTTAAATGATTTCATATAATATTAATTTTGCGGTTTCCAGCAAAGATCCGGCTTTCGCGCTGCCCTTACTTCATCAAGTCGTTTTATCGGCATATTAATTGGCGCCTCTTTAACTAAAAAAGGATTCTCAGCTGCAAGGCGTGCAATCTCAATCATCGCATCAATAAAAGCATCAATGCTCTCTTTAGACTCTGTTTCAGTAGGCTCAATCATCAACGCCTCTTGCACAATCAACGGAAAGTATATCGTCGGAGGATGAAAACCTTTGTCGATTAAATATTTGGCAATATCCAAGGCATGCACCCCGTTTTTTGCCTGGCGCGTTGCGGAGAAAATGCATTCATGCATACAGTTTTTATCAAAAGGCAGGTCATAATAACTTTTAAGTTTAGCTTGGCAATAATTAGCATTTAACACGGCGATTTCTGCTGCATTAATTAAACCTTCTTTGCCCAAAGCCAGGATATAGGCATATGCCTTAAGAATCACGCCGAAATTTCCGTAAAAAGGCGCGATATAACCAATTGATTTACGATAATTATAATTAAGCGCGTATGTTCCGTCGCTGCGCATGACTACGCGAGAAATCGGCAAGAACTCAACTAATTTTTCACTAACCCCCACCGGGCCTGCCCCCGGGCCTCCCCCGCCATGAGGAGTAGCAAAAGTTTTATGTAGATTTAGATGCACCAGATCAAAACCAATATCTCCGGGCCGGCATTTTCCAAGCATAGCATTAAGATTGGCTCCGTCGTAATACATTAGAGCGCCAACCTTATGCGCCATATCCGCAATCTTTTTAATCTGCGGATTAAAAATCCCCAGGGTATCCGGACAAGTCAACATCACTGCTGCTACTTCATCATTTAATTGTTTTTGATATTCCTCTAAATCCATATAACCATCGGCACTGGTTGCAATAACTTTAACCTGGTAGCCGGCAATCGCAGCACTCGCTGGGTTAGTACCATGCGAAGAATCCGGGACAATTACATATTTACGCTTTAATCCTTTATCTTTATGATAGGCAGCAATAAGCATGACCCCGGTTAACTCACCATGCGCTCCTGCCAAAGGTTGCATGGTAAAAGCGCTCATTGCGGTAATTTCACAAAGCAGTTTCTCTGTCTCAAACAAAACCTCTAATGAACCCTGTGAGAGTATGCCGCCGCCTGAGAGCTGCGGCAGCAAAGGATGCAATTGCGAAAATCCTTCAAAACAAGCTATCCGCTCGGTAAATTTCGGATTATATTTCATCGTACATGAACCTAGCGGATAAAAATTAGTATCTAGAGAAAAATTGAGGCGGGAAAGGTTTGTATAATGGCGCACTACATCTAACTCACTTAAGGCAGGCAAACTCGCAACAGTAGTCCTGCAATATTTTTTTGGCAAAGGTTTTGCTTCAGGCTCACTGGCTAAGCCATACGAAAACCCCCTGCGGCCATCTTTATGCTTTTCGAAAATTAGCTTCATAATACTGTCTTTAGGCTATCGACAAACATGCAAATCTCTTCTTTAGTCCTTTTTTCTGTAACAGCAATCAATAAATAATTATCCATTCCTTTATAAAATCTGCCCAGCGGAAAACCACAGGCAAAACCTTTTTCAATCATTCGCTGCACTACTCTATCCGCATGGCACGGCAATAACACTGTAAATTCATTAAAAGTCGCAGATGACCGCTTTACCTCTACCCCGGGAATCCGGGATAGCTGCTCTTTAGCAAACTCTGCTTTCCGATAATTATGCTCTGCTAATTCCGTAAGCCCATCTCTGCCTAATAGCGAAACAAACACTGCTGCGCGCAAAGCACAAAGCGCTTCATTTGAACAAATATTCGAGGTTGCTCTTTCACGGCGGATATGCTGCTCTCGCGTCTGAAGAGTTAATACAAAACCTCTTCTGCCCTCACTATCAACCGTAGCCCCTACAATCCTGCCGGGCATCTGGCGTACTAATTCATTTTTTGCCGCCATAAATCCAAGGTATGGCCCACCAAAAGAAAGTGGAATTCCTAAACTTTGGCCTTCTCCTGTCGCAATATCAAACCCCATCTCCTGGGGAGTTTTCAACATTCCCAAAGAAACCGGATATACCGAAGTAATTGCCAAAGCGCCAAACTTATGCACTTCTTTTACCACGTCGCTATAATCATCAACAACCCCAAAAAAATTAGGGTTCTGTAAAATTACCGCCGCAGTTTTATTATCCAGATGTTTAAATAAATCCTTACGGCTGCTCTGCCCATGCGCAACCGGAATTTCCACAAACTCAATAGAAAGATTTGAGGTATAAGTATAAAGCATAGTGCGGTAAATCAAATTCACCCCACTATCCAGAATAATTTTATTACGGCCGGTCTGCCTTATTGCTATCATCATTGCCTCAAAAAGGGCTGTGCCGCCATCATATAAAGAGGCATTGGAGACATCAAGGCCAGTGAGTTGACAAACAATTGTCTGATATTCATAGATTGCCTGCAACCACCCTTGAGAACATTCCGCCTGATATGGAGTATAAGCAGTATAAAATTCCGAACGGCTGGCAATTGCATCCACTACAGCAGGAATAAAATGATCATAGAACCCGGCACCGACAAAATTAATTAAACACGTCGCATTTTTTAGGGAAAGTTTATGTAAAACTTGTGTTACTTCAAATTCTGATTTTCCGTCGGGGATATTGAATGATTTCGGCCTAAGCTCAACAGGGATATCTTTAAAGAGTTCGTCAATACTCTTTAAACCTATTGCCTGAAGCATCTCTTTAGTGTCTTCTTGTGTATGCGGGATAAAATTCATTTAGAAATTCCTTCTACGTAGCGCTGGTAAGTAGCAGCATCCATAAGATTTGCTTTCTGGGCTTCATTTGAAAATTCCATAGTGAAAAAATAACCTTTTTCGCATGGCGATTGATTAATTAATTCCGGATGTGCGGATAATTCCGCATTAACGGACAAAACTTTTCCTGATAAAGGCGCATATACTTCAGATGCAGCTTTAACCGACTCTACAGTCGCGCAATAAGAAGCCTGCTTTATTTCTTCGCCTATTTTCGGAAGCTCAACAAAAGTAATGTCACCTAAAGAGTGCTGGGCATAATCGGTAATTCCAACATATGCTACTTTTCCTTCAATACGTACCCATTCGTGATCTTTAGTGTATAAAAGATTCTTTTCTATATTCATTAAGCCCTCCTTGCATACAAACACAACACCCTCACAATTACGCTCTCTCCAGGTGCCAATTAGCGTTGGGTGCCTTTAATTATAATGAAGTTTTACTTAAAAATGGTTTCTTTACAATTGTTACCGAAATCTCCGTTGAAACATCTCTAACAACAAGCTGTGTGCCAATATTATAATTACCAGCAACATAACCCATCCCAATACCTACCGAGAGAGTCGGAGAAAAAGAACCGCTGGTTACAGTTCCAACACGTTTATCCATATCAAATATCGCAAAACCGTGGCGCGGCGCCCGGCGGGAATCTGCCCGAAAACAAATTAAATGTTCGCCTGGGCCGCTATTAAGCTCTTTAAGCAAGGCATCTTTGCCAATAAAATCTTTCGAGAAATCAATAAACTTGCCAAAACCGGCAGCTAACGGAGTACGGTTTATATCTAAATCCTGGCCATAAAGAGGATAACCCATTTCAAGGCGCAAAGTATCACGGCTTCCTAAACCCGCGGGTTTAACGCCTCGGCCTTTGAGCAAAAACTCCCATAATTTTACTACATAATCATTTGAAATGTAGATTTCAAACCCTAGCTCTCCAGTGTAACCGGTTCTGCTTATTATGCAATGCTCTTTTTCAAAAACGAAATCGGCAAAGGTGTAATAGCTAAGTTTTCCTATATCATCGCCGAAAATATCCCTAAGCACATCAAGCGAATGCGGGCCCTGAAGATCAAGTTTTCCTGTTTTATCGGAAACATTTTGAAGATGGTATTCTCCCGAAAGGTTCTTCTTTAAGTATTCAAAATCGCCTAAAGCGGTTGCTGCATTAACCACTAACATCCAATTATTTTTATTAATACGGTATACAACCAAATCATCTAATACCCCCGCCTGCTCATTGAGCATAAAACCATAACGGCAGCTTGCAGGAGGTATAGAGATTATATTTTGAGTAACAACGCGATCAAAACCGCTTAAGGCAGGATCTGCCTCGAGCAAAAATTCGCCCATATGACAGACATCAAAAACCGAAACTGCCTGGCGGGTGTAGGCATGTTCAGCTAAAATGCCCTGATATTGAATAGGCATAAGCCAACCGCCAAAAGGAGCAATTTTTGCGCCACAGGCAAGATGGATATCATAAAGCGGAGTTTTTAACACTTAAGAATTTTTATTTTTGTCTTGAATTAGGTAATTTTATAGATTATATCACAAATTATTTTTTTTAATTAAAAATTTAGCAATTAAAAACGCCAATCCTGCGACAACAAGGATACCAATTAATGCTGAGCCAATATACCCAAAACTTAAAGCCAATAACCCTGCCCCTTCCTGCCCCTTAAAAGCATAGTCAGGAACCGGCGCACTCCAAATGTTTGAGAACTTTTCTAAGCCTCTGGGGATATAGCCGACTAGCTGGCGTATTTCACTTGCTCCCCACTCACCCCAGGCTGAACCTGCCTTAAAGCGCTCAGGTAATAACAACCCTATTGGGGACAAGATAATTAATACTCCTATAGAAACCCAAAGTTTAGAAATAATCTTCATTTTATTTTTCTCCCCCCTGCCAAAAGCTCCGGAGAATGTTTTTGTAAATATTTTATTACTAGAGCAGTTACAACTGCCTCCACCCATCCAAAAACCAGAAGATGCTCACCCAGCATAACAGGTAAGGCAACATTTAAACCATAGGGACAATACAAAGCCTGGCCACTGGCAGTTTTATACAGCAGGGGTTGAATACCAAACATAAAACCAGTTAGCCCTGCGGCAATATTAAGCGCTACATACCCGGCGATTCCTGCGGCAACAACCCTTATTTTTGAATCTATGGCGGTTTTGCAACTAATTGCTTTATAGATATAATACCCGGCAAAAGGAAGCACAAACGCCATGTTAAAACAATTTGCGCCTATAGCAGTAATCCCTCCGTCTCCAAATAATAAAGCTTGGATTACAAGCGCTACTGTAATGGCAATACATGCTGCCCATGGACCGATAAGTATCGCTACCAACACCCCACCCACAGCGTGGCCGGTGGTGCCACCGGGGATCGGAAGATTAAACATCATAATCACAAAACTAAATGCCGCCCCTATCGCCAACAATGGGACCTGCCTGGCATTAAGAGTTTTCTTAACAACATGCGAAGCAACTGTCCATATCGGCAGCATTATTGCATAAAAGAAACCGCATGTTGCCGGGCCTAAATATCCGTCTGGTATATGCATATTATTTTAAAGCCTCCCTAAAAAAGGCTAACTAACTTAAACCTTTACGAAAACGCAAGGAACTTAAGGTAATAACTACAACTCCGATAACAAAAAGCGGCAATAACTGCGGCCAAAGCACTTCTATTCCTACTCCTTTTAAAAAAATACTCCTGATGATTACCATGAAATAGCGCATGGGATTAAAAATCGTAAACCATTGAATAACGGGCGGCATATTAGCAATCGGATAGGCAAATCCGGAAAGCAAAACAGTGGGCAAATAAAAAAGAAAAACCGCCATATTTGCCTCCTGTTGAGTTGAAGATATTGTAGAAATAAATAAACCGATTCCTAAGGTAGTAAATAAATATACGCAGGTAGAAAAAAGAAGGAAAATAACATTTCCCCTTAAGGGTATATGAAACCAAACAACTCCCAATAGAGTAATAAGAAAAATCTGAACCAGAGAAATCATTGCAAAAGGCAGGAGTTTGCCTATAACAAGCTCTAACGGCCTTAAAGGGCTTACTGTCAACTGCTCCATCGTGCCGATCTCCTTTTCTTTTACGATAGCCATAGCCGTTAACATAAGAGACATCATAGTTACGATAGTAGCTATTACTCCGGGCAAATAATAATTCCTTGAAATAAGGTTTCCGTTAAACCAAGCGCGGTCTCTAAGATCCACGCTAGGCACAGTATTAATAAAGCCGGCTGCCTCGGCTCTATTTTTAAGCAGCTCTTGCTGATAATTACTCATAATCGTATTAGCATACCCCATAACAATCATCGCAGTATTTGAATCCGTACCATCAAAAGCTAACTGAATATTGGCATCTTTATTAGCTTTAATATTACGGCCGAATCCGCGGTCAATCCGAATAACCGTATTAACTAGGCCTTTATTTAAAACAAAATCCTGGTCTTTGTCGTTAAAAATATAACGCTCGGGAACAAAATATTTGGAATAAGTAAACCTACGCAGAAGTTCCCTACTCTCTGCGGTATTATCACGGTCGTAAATTGCGGTAGGGATATAAGTGATATCTTTATTTGCAGAATAACCAAAAAGTATAATCTGAAAAAGAGGAGAGATAAAAATTATCGTTTTCATCCGCGGGTCGCGGAAAATTTGTTTGAATTCCTTTACAAGAATCGCCTTTGCGCGTTCAAACATTTGAGCACCTTAAAGGTTTTATCTAGCGAAATACTTACGAGCCTAAACAAGTAAGCATAAGCACCTTAAGCTTTATATAACCTTTTTCTTAAACTTTCTTGTCGCTAAAGAAAACATGATAAATGCAAATAATAAAAGAAAAAGAGTTTCATCCCATATAGTAGCTATGCCATTACCTTTTAAGAAAAGATCTCTTAAGACAGTAATATAATAGCGCGCAGGAATCAAATAAGTAATACCTTGTATAAATTTAGGCATATTAAAAATCGGATAGATAAATCCGGATAATAACATTGTCGGTATAAGCGTAGAAAGGCTGGCGAGCTGAGTTGCCATAAGCTGAGTTTTAGAATTAACAGAAATTAATATTCCCTGTGACAATGCTCCGGTTAAGAATAAAGAACTTAGGATTATAAGCAGAAAATAACTGCCCCTAAAAGGAACCCCAAATAAAAATCTGGCCATCAGCACGCCCACCAAAAGATCAAAAAAACCAATGACAAAATACGGTATGAACTTACCGAGAATCAACTCCGGGCCTTTTACCGGAGTAGAAATCAATTGCTCCATCGTGCCCCTCTCCCATTCACGGGAAATGGTAATAGAAATAAGTAGTGCTGAAATAATCATAATAATCATAGCAATAACACCGGGAATGATAAACCAGGTGCTGGTTAGGCCCATATTAAACCAAACCCGCGGATGAGCATTTACTGATTTAACTGGATTCATGCCGTGTTTGGCAAAAGCTTCAGTTAATAAATCAACATTGTATTTTGAAACCACACTACGCACGTAACCCAAAGCAATAGTAGCAGTATTAGCGTCGCTTCCGTCAACGATAAGCTGTAAAGGCGCGACTTTACCCGATTCGATAAAATGCGAAAAATCTTTAGGAATAATTAAAGCCATCATTATATGGCCATTATCAATTTTCTTCGTAATATCGCGGTAATTATCAGTATAACCAACTATTTTAAAATATTTTGAATTATTAAAATTGAGCAGGAAATCTCGGGTTATCTGCGAAGAGCTATCCTGATTCCAAACAAGCATGCGCACATGGTCGATATCGAGGGAAAGCCCATAACCGAAAATTAAAAGCATGAATATCGGGATAGCAATAGCCAGGCCCAAACTGCGCGGATCGCGCTTAATCTGGATAAATTCCTTCCAGGCTACTGCCTTAATTCTTTTTAGCTTCTGTGCGATCATATTCCTCTATCGAAGAAACAAATACATCCTCTAAGGATGGGGTAATTTTATCAACGCTGGATTTTTCTATTTTTTCTTTTTGTAAAAATTCTTTTACTGCCGCAAGAGCCTTAGGGCTGTCATAAACAACAGCATGGATATTTGAACCAAAAAGCGCTGAATCTTTAACTCCATCAAGTTTACTTATTTTCTCTAACCAAACCTGTGAATCAGGCAGAGTAATTTCAAGCACTTCATTTTTCATGCAATTGGTTTTCATCTCCTGGGGCGTCCCCATAGCAATAATTGTACCGTGATAAATTAAAACCATGCGGTTACAATTTTCAGCCTCATCCATATAGTGCGTGGTGACAAATACGGTTACGCCGCTATAGGCAAGTTTTTTAATAATACCCCAAAAATTAGCGCGGGTTATCGGATCAACTCCTGAGGTTGGCTCATCGAGGAATAAAATTTTTGGTTTATGCAAAAGCGCGCATCCCAATGCCAAGCGCTGTTTCCATCCTCCGGCAAGAGTAGCAGTAAGATTTCTTTCCATCCCTTCTAAACCTGCAGCTTGAATAACTTCATTAAAGCGCTCTTTTTTTTCTGCCTTCGGAATTTTGTATATACCGCTGTAAAAATTAATATTCTCCTCAACCGTCAGGTCATTATAGAGTGAAAATTTCTGCGACATATACCCTATATGCTCTTTAATTTTATTCTGCTCTTTTATAATATCGTAGCCGCTGACTTGGCCGTTACCGCTTGTCGGAGAAATAATTCCGCAGAGCATTCTAATGGTGGTGGATTTTCCGGCGCCGTTTGGCCCCAAAAAACCAAAGACCTCTCCCTGCTTAACTTCAAAATTAATTTTATTAACCGCAATAAAAGAACCGAACCTCTTTTCAAGGTTTTCTACGTTAACGGCGATATTATCCTGATTACTTTGATTCATAATCTTTAATTATTGAGATAAATGCTTCTTCCAGTGTTTTGGCGTTGCATTCATTTTTAATAGCATCGGGTGTGTCGCAGCGTAAAAGTTTTCCTTTATGCATCAGGCCCACTCTATGGCAACGCTCTGCTTCATCAAGATAACATGTAGAACAAAAGATAGTTACCTTCTCTTTTAAGAGATCATAAAGAATCCTCCAAAAATCCCTACGGCTAACCGGATCCACGCCATTAGTAGGCTCATCGAGAAATAAAACTTTAGGGGTATGTATTAGCGCGCAGGCAAGCCCGAGTTTTTGTTTCATCCCTCCGGAAAGCTTCCCAGCTAAGCGCTGTTTAAAAGGCAGCAATCCGGAAAAACCTAACAGTCGATCAACAGATTCTAGGCGCTTATCCCTAGACACTCCGTAAACATCCGCATAAAAATTAATATTTTCAATTACACTTAGTTCTTCATAAAGCCCGAAACGCTGAGACATATACGCAATGCATTCTTTAAGGCTTTCTGCTTCTTTTACAGTATGTTTATTAAAAACCCAAGCCTCTCCTTGGCTGGGATCAAGTATACTAGTCAATAAACGCATGGTTGTAGTTTTACCTGCCCCATCCGGACCAACTAAACCGAATATTTCCCCTTCCTCTACTTTGAGATTCAAATTATCTACGGCAACAAGAGAAGCAAATCTTTTAGTTAAACCTTCGGCTTTAATTGTGGTCATTTTTTATTCGATGATGTAAGCATCAGCCGGCATGCCCGGCTTTAATTCAAGGCTGGAATTATCTACTCTGACCTTAATACGATAAACTAGCTTCACTCTTTCCTCCTGAGTCTGGATAAACTTAGGAGTGAACTCTGCCTGGCTTGAAATAAAAGAAACCCATCCTTTATATTTTTTACCAGGGAATGTATCAGTAACTACATCTGCATTTTGGCCGAGCTTTACCCTTCCTAAGTCTTTTTCATTAATATAAGCGGTAACCCAGATATTATGCAGGTCAACTGCGCTAAATACAGGAGTGCCGGATTTAACTACCTCTCCGGCAAGGCTGCTTTTTACAAGGATAAACCCATCTAAAGGAGAAGCCAGCTTGGTAAAATCAAGGCGGGTCTGAGCCAAATCTAAAGAAGCTTTCAGTTGTTCTACCTGTGCGTAGCTTGAGTCAAAATTAGTTTTATCCTGATCCCTTTTCTGTGCAGAGACTGCTCCTTCTTTAAATAGGTTCTCTGATCTTTGATAATCTATTTTTGCCAGCTCATAATCAAATTGAGCAGCCTTAAGCGATGCTGCGGCATTATCCCGCTCCTTAATCAATTCATCTGTATTTAAAAGAGCTACTATATCTCCTTTTTTTACTACCTCGCCCTCATCAGTAAGCAGTTGAATTATCTGGCCTTCCACGCGAAAAGAAATACGTACATCATCTCCTTCGATATTTCCGGATACTTTTATAACGTTATCGTGTGCCTTTTTCTCAATATAATATACCGCTGAAATTATCCCTACGGCAAAGATTAAAACAACTAAAATAATTAATTTAACTTTTTTTCTCATTTTTTTCTCCATACCTGAGCGCGGGCCCGCCTGCCGGACGGACATAAGCGTCTAGTGTTAGTTTACCAATACTACGGTCCAAATAGGCAAGCGCCATTAAATAATCATAAATTCCTGAAGCCAAATTAGTTTGTATCTGAGCCAATGAAACCTGACTGTCTAGAACATCTAAATTTATCGCCACCCCGTTTTGATAACTGACCTCAGCAATCCTTAAAGCCTCTTTTGCCTCCTGAACATTATCCTTCTGGGATTGAATAATTGAGGTAGCCTCCTTAAGATTAAGGCAGGCCTTACGCACTTCTACGGCAATAGTATCGATTAAATTATCTTTATCGATTTTAGCCTGAGCATAACGCGCGCGAGCCGCATCCACTTTAGCCTTGGTAGAAAAACCTTCAAAAATTGGGATATTTACCGATATCCCCGCGTTCCAATTCTGTTGTCTCCGATTAAACATATTACCCAGATTATTTGAGCGATAAGAAATACTGCCGAGAAAATCTACCGTGGGCCGATACCCGGATTTAGCCATTTGAATTTCCCATTTATCAATATCTATACCTAGGGATTTTAATTTCATTTCCGGGCGCCTGAGATAGGCGGTTTTTAAAAACTCATTTTCTTTTATCCCAATGAAAGAATATGACAGCTTTTCATCTATGGTGATCGGGAAATCGACTTTACGCCCCAATAACTTATTTAAATCTGCTTTAAGTGAATCTATTTCATTTTTAGCTTTTACCACATTCGGCTCAAGCAAAGAAACCTGCACGCCGGATTGTAGCAAATCGAACCTTGATGCTGTCCCGTGCTTATACATCTGTCTTACATCTTCATAATGAGCGATGGCCTGATCCAAAGCGTCACGTGCAATACGCTGAGTCTCATAAGCAAGCAGGAGCCCGTAATAAAGCCTCTTGGCATCAAACTCTACGTTCATCTTTTTGGCACGCAGAGTTTCCTGCTGGACATCTAAAGAAAGTTTAGCCTGTTTAAAATTAGCCATATTCGCCCCACCGCTATAAATAGATTCGCTCAAAGCAATTTTGGCTAAATTATCATTGCCGTACCCGGAAAAAATATTCTGGGCAAGCACCTTATCATTATGAGCATATGCTGCCTGAAAATTTATCTGCGGTAAAAAAGGGCTGATTGCGCCTTGGATATTGGCGCTGGCAATAGCTATTTCAGCCTCCTGCATCTGAATATCTTTATTATTTCCAAAAGCAATTAGGATGGTACCGGCGAGAGTGAGATTTGCATCCGTTGATGTCGTGCCCTGAGAAAACGAGTTTGGGCAAATTATAAATAGGTATAAAAATACAACAACAAAAACAATTTTGTTTCTATATGCCAATTTTTGCCCTTTCATCTTTAAAATATACTTAAAGATATTATAGGCAAAAAAGTTTGTTATAGCAAGAATTTTAAAACGGAACCTATTGAAAAGATTAGTAACTTAACGGTAGAATTTTGGCTTAGGGTATTTAAAAGGTTTCTTCGGCTGGGCATGCCTCGGCTGCCCATAGTTTGACTGGCCTCCTCTTGGCTGTCCATGGCTAGATTGATATGCACGGCTTCGGCCAAGGCGGTGGCTAGGTTCACCGAATTTATCCAGGGTAAGCTCCGCATGTTTTGATACAGGCAGAGTGGCTTTAATAAGTTTTTCAATATCGCGCACATCATTGCCCTGATCAGGAGTGGCAAAAGAAATAGCATGGCCCTTGTGCCCGGCCCGGGCAGTGCGGCCGATACGATGCACGTAATTTTCCGCATCCTCAGGCAAATCATAATTAAGCACCAATTCAATTCCGGTAACATCAATACCGCGCGATGCAATATCCGTTGCGACTAATACCCTGTATTTCCCGGATTTAAAACCTTCTAATGCATCTCTACGCTGAACCAAAGATCGATTAGAATGAATCTCTGAAGCAGAGTACCCCATATCCCTGATTGATCTAACAATTTTTTTAGCATTATGCTTGGTGCGTGAAAATAATAAAACTGTACCGTGATATTGGCCAAGCAGCTTCCTTAACAGTTGTGTTTTTGCCTCTTTTTTCACGATAAATAATTCTTGAGTAACAAGCTCAACAGTAGTTCCCGAAGGAGCTATTTCAACACTCAGGGGTAATTTCATATATTTAGCAGCTATATTCATAATTTCTTTTGGCATAGTCGCCGAAAATAACATGGTTTGCCTTTCGCGAGGGAGAAAACGCAATATTTTCTCTATTTGCGGCGCAAAACCCATATCCAACATTCGATCCGCCTCATCAAGCACCAGCATTATTACGCTATCCGGCAGAAAATTCCACTGCGACATATGGTCAATTAATCTCCCCGGGGTTGCAATAACTATATGCGGTTCCCTGCGCAAAGCCTGAACCTGAGGAGGCATAGGTGCTCCGCCGATTAAACAAGCAGTCCTCATACTAAAAGCGCGGGCAATCTCCTGAAAAGCTTCATCAATCTGAATAGCTAGTTCCCTTGTCGGCGCAAGCACTAGTCCTATACCTTTTTTCTGCACCAGCCGCTGTACCATAGGAATAGCAAAAGAATGAGTCTTTCCAGTCCCCGTCTGAGCAATACCTATGATATCTTTTCCTTCAAGGGCAAGAGGAATTGCCTTTAACTGGACAGGAGTCGGAACCTTAAATTTCATGCGTTCCAAGATATCCAGGATCTTAGGAGCAATACCTAAACCATAAAAATTAGCAGGTGCTTCTGTGATATTATTTATAGCCGCTTTATTTGTCATAACGCTTTAACCGCCTTAGTTTTTTCGCTATTAGCTAAAAGACCAAGATGCACATGGCAATAAGACTCATGATTATAAATACTCAAAATATGCTTACAATGTAAGTACTTACATTTCCTTCCCTTACCTGACGTCTTTATCTTTTTGATGCCTCACCTCTCTTATAATAAAAAACCGCAAAGGTTAGTTGTTGTCCTTGGCGGCATTAAAGCTCCTAATCTTTGAATTATTATACCCCGCTTAACCAGGCTTGTCAATCAATTAAATAGGAGTAAAAGTTCCCTTTTTCGACAGTCCAGTGAGAAATTTAGCCTTGAGTAGCCCCTCATTCCATTCGCCGCAGGGAGTTGAATCCCAAACTACCCCTCCGCCTATACCCATCTGAGCCTGCGAACCTTCAATTAAAAGAGTCCGTATAGGAATATTAAAAAATATCTCCTTATCAGGGCTGATGTAACCAATAGCGCCTGTATAAATCTTACGCTCCTCTTTCTCAAGCGTACTTATTACCTCCATAGCGCGGATCTTTGGCGCCCCGGTAACCGATCCTGAAGGAAAAATGGAAGAGAAAAGTTTATAAATGGATATATCTTTATCCACTTTAGCAGTTACCGTAGAGGTCATCTGGCAAAGAGTTTTATATCTGGCTACCTCAAAAAGCGTGGGCGCTTTAATACCTACTCCCATCCTTCCCAAATCATTCCTTAGGAGATCAGCAATCATCACGTTCTCCGCGCGGTTCTTCTTATCATATTTAAGGCGTAACGGCGCAATTAAATCAGAAAACATACTGCTGCCCCGCGGCCAGGTACCTTTCATTGGTTTAGTTATCAAATGTGTAGAATTTTTCTTAATAAATAGCTCCGGAGACAGAGAAAGGATATGGAATCTGTCTGTTTGAATATAGGCAGGATAAGGCACAGGTTGCTCTTTTAAAAGCTGATTATAAAAAGACAGCGGATCTCCGTAAAATTTAAAAAACAACTTGATGCAATAGGTAATCTGGTATACATCTCCTTTAGCGATATAATTGCGGATTGCATCTATATCATGAGCATATTCATTTTTTGTAATATTTAATTTAAGATTCTCCAGGGTGTTCGCATAGGGTAGCTTAGGAAGTTCTATTTTATTTTTCTGTGGCGCCCTGTAGGCGCCTAAATAGATTAACGGAAAATCATACTGCTTATTTTTATGTAATTTTTCTTCGAAACAATATCCGCCTTCATAGGAAAAAAATCCGGCTAAATAATATCCACGTTTAAGCGCATTTTCAATATCTTGAAAACTTTGCGTAAATAAAGACGGCTCAGTGCATGATATAATAAATTCCGGATTTTGGAAAAAAACCGGTTTTCTTTCGAACTGAATTAATACTCTCATTATCTTTAATTAGGGACAGCGACTATTTTTTAAAAAATAGTAGCTGTCCCTAACTTTAAATATTATCTTCTAAATTCCAGACAAAAGCCTTGGCGCCTTCTTTGCCTAGTGTTTTGCGCAATTCCTTAATACAGGCGAGCAACTGCTCTGCTTCAGCCTCTAAACAGGCGGCATATAAAATATTGTTTCTACCCGGCCAAACATCATTCCCTAGATGAGTGCCTGATGTAGTGCCCTTGCCAAAAACTCCTTTTATTTTAGTGTAATTATTTAAGGAACAGCTTTCCAGAAGCTCCATCACCTCATCATCGATCGCTTCATTATATGCAATCATTACCATTTTCATCATTTCTTTCTTACCTCCCTGCCTGCCGGCAGGCAGGCATTCTTCTTAAATTTCGCTTCAAATGTCGCATAAAGCGTTGGAACGAATAACATAGTGATTAAAGTTGAAAGGGACAGTCCTGCGACCATAGTAATGCCTAAAGGTTGCCAAATCTCCGAGCCTTCGCCTGTTGATAATGCCAAAGGTAATAAACCGGCCAACGTAGTAATTGTCGTCATCAGCACAGGCCTTAATCTATCCCTTCCTCCTAAAGTTACCGCTTCAAGCATAGTTAAGCCACGGGCGCGTAAAATGTTTATATAACTGACCAAAACAATAGCATTATTCACAACAATCCCCATAAGCATAACTATGCCTAGAAAAGTAATTACGCTTAAGGTTGTTCCGGTTAGAATAAAACCTAATATTACTCCTGTAAAAGTAAAGGGGACGGCAAACATAACTATGAAAGGATCTAATAAAGATTCAAATTGCGCGGCCATTACCATATAAACCAGAGACATCCCTAAAAGTAGTAAAAGCGTTAAGTCCATAAATGCCTTACCCTGCTCTTCCGCATCTCCGCCAAAACTTATTACAATATCAGAAGGTATAGGAATTTTGCGCAGCTGGCTTTTAATATCTTCAATAACTTTACCCATAGAACGCTTGTAAGTGTTGCATTCAACCCTAACCACTCTTTCCCTATTTTTACGTTCAATCTCAACTGGCCCGGAAACCTCATAGATACGGGCAACGCTGCTTAATTTAATTTGTTTTCCGGTAAAAGGCGAAACAATCGTCAGGTTTCCCACATCCTCAGGATTTGCGCGGAATTTATCTTCTAAACGCACATATATATCGTAAGTCTCTCCCTTATCCCGAAACTCGGTTGCTATTGAGCCTTCCACAAAGGTCTTGATACTATCAGCGATATTACGCATATTAAGTCCAAGGCTGGAGGCCTTTTGACGGTATACCTGGACTCTTAATTCCGGCCGGCTCAAATCACGGGAAATCGACACATCTGTCGCCCCGGCAATACCTGCCATCATCTCTTTAATTTTTTCAGCCAAGACATCAGTATCTTCAAAGGAATGGCCGGTAATCTCTACCTGAATTTGTTTGCCGCCGGAACCAGTAATCATGGAACTTATAGGATTGCCCGTTACAATATCAGTCTTGATCACCCCGGGAATTTGCTTAATTTTTCTTCTAATAATCTGCGCTATTTCTTTAACCGAGCGCTTTCTTTCTGTTTTTGGAACAAGCTTAGCCCCGCCTGAAACAATATGGCTCCCTGACTGCCTGCCCATGGACAAACTCATTGCCGAACCTTGTCCGCTAGAAACATATATAAACCTCTCTTCGGGAACATTCTCCTTAAAAATATTCTCCACTCTAGAAGCAACCTTATCAGTCTCCTCAACACGTGTTCCCATTGGCAAAGAAATAGTATAACGCAAGTCTCCTGAATCTTCCTCAGGGATAAATTCATTGCCTACAAACTTTAGCAAAAACAAACTTAGAATAAACGCTCCCAGGAAACCAAAAATAACAAATTTTTTGTGGCCCAGGCACCAGGACAAAGATTTAGCGTAAAGTTCTTCCCATCTCTCAAACCAATGTTCGCTTAAATCGTAAAATCTGGAAAATAGCCTATTTCTACTCTTTACGGATCCGTGGTTAAAACGCATCCATTCTGAGCAAAGCATCGGGCTAAAGGTGGCCGCAGTAAAAAGAGAAGCCACAAGCGTAACCGAAATAATAATCGCCAGTTCCCCAAACATTATCCCCACTACGCCGGTTATAAACAACATCGGCAAAAATACTACAATGGTAGTAAGAGTAGAGGCTGCGATAGATAAAAACATTTCAGATGTACCGAAAATTGCCGCTTCTTGCGGCCGTTTGCCTCGCTCCATATGGCGGTACACATTATCCACGACTACAATCGCGTTATCCACTACCATACCGATAGCAATAGTCAAAGAAGAAAGGCTAATAGTATTAATGGTTTTCCCGCTAAGGAACAGATAAATAAACGCCACCAAAAGAGAAAAAGGAATGGTTAGCGCAATAATCATACTGGGTAAAAATTGGCGCAGGAAAAACCAAACTACAAAAATTACCAAAACTCCCCCTATCCAGACAGTAGATTTCAGGGAATTAAGCGAATCAATAATATCCTTGGAAGAGTCCATCATAGTAATGATTTTTACGTCATGCGGCAATGTTGTTTTAAGCTGTTGAAGTTTTTCCTTAACCAGGCTGGCTACTTTAACCGTATTCGTGCCGGTTTGTTTCTGAATCATCATTACAATTCCCCTGCTCCTATTAACACGCACAATGCGGGTTACCTCTTTAAAACTATCTTCTATCCTGGCAACATCTTTCAAATAAACAAGTTTTCCGTTACGCTTACCCAGAATAACCGAATTTATTTCATCAGGTGCGGCAAATTCTCCTGGGATGCGCAAGAGATAATCCGTAAGACCTGATTTTATGTTGCCGGCTGGCTGAGTTACATTTTCCTGTTTTAAAACTTCCTGTACATCAAGGATAGAAAAACCGTAACCTTGAAGTTTATTCCTATCCACCCAGATATTAATCTGGCGCTCCAGCCCTCCGTTTAATTGCACGGTCCCTACCCCCGGCAACTGCCTTAGAGGATCCCCTACTTTTTTATCAATCAAATCAAAAAGTTCTGGATAACTCTGCCCGGCAGTTACTCCCGCAAAAAGCACGGGAACCATGGCAGTATTAAATTTAAAGATAAAAGGGTTATCTATTTCATCGGGTATATCCGGCAGGTAACGTTTGGCCTGCTCGATGCGGTCACGGATATCATTAGAAGCCTCATTAAGATTAGTCCCCCAGATAAATTTAAGGCTAACCACTGAAGCCCCCTCTAAAGAACGGGAGGTAATCTTTTCTAAGCCGGGGGTAGTAGCCAATTGGTTTTCTAAAGGCTCGCTCACCCTTATTTCAACATCTTCCGGGCTGGCCCCCGGATATGTTGTGATTACCGAGATTATCGGCGGCTCAATCTCCGGCATCAAATCTATGCCTAAACGGCTTAAGCTATATAGCGCTACAATAATGATTCCCAAAAAAATCATTAAATTAGTAACTGGCCTCTTTACGCCAAATTCGGGTAAGTTCATGCTATTTCTCCTCTATTATAACCGGAGCTCCGTCATAAAGTTTTTGTTGCCCCATTATCACCACCAAATCCCCAGCTTTCAGGCCTTCTTTAATTTCATAAAATGCACCCTGACGTATCCCTAATTTAATACTTTTCTGATGGGCAATATTTGATTCAACAACATATACGTAAACTTCAGCTTCCCTGCCCATAATCGCTTCTTTGGCAATTACTACAACATCCTTATGTTCCTCCAGGATTAATTGCACCTGCGCAAACATTCCGGATTTTAGGCGATGATCGCTATTAGGAATAATCACCTCAATAGGAGCGGTGCGCGTCTCTAAATCCAGAACCGGACTGATCCTTAAAACTACCCCGATAAATTTCTCATTGGGATACGCCTGAAGGCTTACTTGCGCTTCCTGCCCCAGGGCAATCCTAGATAGATACTCCTCAGTAATATCTAATTTGATTTTCACCTTGTCCATATCCACTACCAATGCTATAGGGCTTTGAGGAGTAACGCTTGAGCCCTTATCCACATAGACTCTTCCAATAGTCCCGCGAAGCGGGCTCTCCACAGGCGCCTTTTCAAATTTAAAGCCAACCTCATCCCTATCGATATAAGCAATAACATCACCCTTATTCACGCTACTTCCTTCTTCTTTTATTTTCTCTATAATTTTACCATTTACTTTAGGGTAAATTATTGCCTCATCCTGCGCCCTTATATCATCCACATAATCAAGAATTTTTTTAATTGATTGCCGCTCGGCTTTAATTACCCTGACCGGAATAGTTTCTTTCTCAACTGTAGCCTTATTTTTCCCTTGGCAACCCATAGAAATTAACATCATAAGAAATATCGGTAAAACATATAATATTGGTTTCATTTTTTTAGGCATCTTTTACTCCTCTATTTTTATATTGTTCTTAACCAAGGTTAACCCCAGCGATTTATCTAAATTTATCAAAGCAACATTATAATCAATCAAAGCCTTAAAATAATCCAGTTCAGCCTGAGCCAACTTATCCTGATAATCAAGGATATCGTGGGTAGAGACCTGCCCTGCAACATAGCGCTCCTTTTGCGCCTCATAATTTTGTGCTTCTTTATCACGAGAAACTTCTGATACCTCCACCTGGCGATACTGAATCTTCGTCAATCTTACTCTATCTCTTACATCCAGAATAATATTTTGTTCCAATCTCCTAAAAGACAAAAGGGCTTGGGCTTTTTCCAATTTTCTCTGGTCATATTTCGCCCGATCCCCTGTGCCCCATGGCAGGCTAAATTTAATCCCCACGCCCCAATCGGGATAATCGGAATTAGTCTTTTCTATTGCACTCTGGTAATCTTTTCCGAGACCATTTAAACCAAAACTACCGGTTAAATCTAAGGTTGGCAAAAGCGCATTCTTGGCAACCTTTATGCTAATATTACGGTTTATTAAATCCAATTTAGCGGCTTGGTAATCCGGCCTATATATAAAAGCTTCTTTTAAGCTCTTCAATAAATTCACATCATCCTGCTTAAATTCGGGCTTATCTATTAATTCTATCCTTGCATTCCAGGTTTCTGGATCATCGACGAGGTTGGTTATAAACTTTAAATCATCCTCTGCCTTCTTAAGGGCTGCCTCTGCGGAAAGAAGGGTTTTTTCTCTTTCTGCGGCAGCGGCTTCTGTCTCCAATAAATCCACTGAACTAATCAACCCCTTCTGATATCTGGCCTTATTTGCCTCTAACAGATTATTGGCGCGCTTCAAGGAAAGTTTATCTATAGAATAACTTTCAAGATAAAATACATAGTTATAGTAAGCGGTTTTAGCTTTACTAATACTCTCCATAACCGTATCCTTGAAATCCTTTTCTGAGGCCAGCTGGTTATTCTTGGCAATCATAATATTTGCTTTATTTACCAGTATACCAAAACCCCTAAAAAGCGGTTGAGTAATGGTTATCTTTGGTTCGGCTGAATAATAGGGATCATAAATCTGATACAATGAGTCACTCTTATATCTTTGATTAAGAAACTCTAGATTGTATTCTGTGCCGGTTACTAATTTACCCGAGACTCCCGCATTAATATTTACATCTTGCGAATTAAATTTGCTTGCCCCCTGGAGGGTTGATGTAGAAATTTCCGTAATATCTTGTAGTGTAAATTCGGTATTAAAAGTGGGTTCAAAATCTGACTGCGCGATTTTTACATCACCCTCTTTTAATTTAGGCTCTATGCGCTTAATAAGAATTTCTGAATTATTCTTCAGGCAATATATAACACAATCTATTAAACCAATTCTTAAGGTTCTGTCCTGAGTACCTGCGGCCATAAAAATGGCCCTACCCATCTCTATTTGCCTAGATTCATTTTCGATAGCAGCAGAGCATACATTGTTAAATAAGAATGCAATAATTATGGCAATATAAGCAAGCTTAGCTATTTTGTCTCTCATCCGTTTTTTAAGTTAATGCTGTCGTAATTTCTAGTTTATTCATAACGCAAGGCTTCAATGGGATCAAGTGAAGCTGCCTTCTTCGCCGGCCAGAGCCCAAATACTATCCCTACAATTAATGAAAATGTAGTTGAAAGAACTACTGAGAATAGAGAAACTTTAACACTCCAGCCAGCAAAAATAGTAATCAGCGTGGCTACCCCCCAGCCCAAAATAATGCCAGAAATGCCTCCCAGAAAAGTCATAAGTATCGCTTCAATAAGAAACTGCACCATAATATCTTTATTGGTCGCGCCAATTGCTTTACGCAGGCCGATTTCCCGCGTGCGCTCCGTAACTGAAACCAGCATAATATTCATAATCCCGATGCCTCCGACTAAAAGCGAGATTGCCGCAATCGCTCCGAGTAATAACGACATGGTTTTAGTAGTTGCCTCCAGCGTCTCTTTAATATCGGCCATATTACGGATTTGAAATGAATCCTCTGCATCTTTAGGGTCCAGCCGATGCTGTTTGATAATCAGCTTAGATATAGCCTCTTGCGCCGCATCCAGGGAATCCGGATTTTTTGCTTCTACATAAATAGTATCTACATATTCTTTTCCAAAAACCCGAAACATCGCAGTGGTAATCGGAATAATTGCCACATCATCCTGATCGTGAAAGGTATTAGCTCCTTTAGCAGGCAGGATACCGATTACTTTAAAATTAAGAAGGTTCAACTTTATTGTTTGGCCAATCGGGTTAGCATCTTCAAACAACTTCTCAACTACCGTCGTGCCCAGTAAAATAACCTTCTCTCTCATCCTGACTTCACTTTCAGTAAAAAATCTGCCTAGAGGTGGGTATGCTGCACGAATAGATTCATAATCAACCCCTACTCCCTCCACTTGAGTATTCCAATTGTTATTTCCGTAAACCATCTGGCCTCTTCCGCTTACCGATGGGCTAGAACTCTTTACTACATCGGAGAGATTGGTAATAGCTGTAACATCCGAAAGTGTAAAACGAGTCACCGTTCCTGCCCCCATTGACACTCCATGTAATCTTGAAGAGCCGGGCCTGACTACTAAAAGATTAGAACCTAAAGATGCCAACTGTTTTGCAATAGCATCTTTGGCGCCCTGCCCCAGAGCCAGCATAGCAATAACTGCAGCAACTCCAATTAATATGCCTAAAATGGATAGTAGCGAGCGCATTTTATGAGAAAGCATAGCCGATACTGCTTGGCGCAGATAATCAATAAATTTAGTTTCTCCGGAGAGCTTATGAGGTTTTGATAAGACGCTATTCACCAGGTTATCCTCTATAGAAGTCACCTCAGATACCTTACTTTCCTCCTGCCTGCGTTTATCAGAAATAATTACTCCGTCACGCATCTGTATAACTCTGCGGCAACAATCGGCAATCTCCTGTTCATGCGTAACTATAACAACAGTCTTTCCTTTTTGGTTAAGCTTCTGTAATATTGCGATTATTTCTGTTTTACTCTTTGAATCTAGATTACCCGTAGGTTCATCCGCGAATAGGACTAAAGGTTCATTGACTAAAGAACGGGCGATCGCCACTCTCTGCTGCTGGCCACCGGACAACTCGTTGGGCCGATGCAACATCCTGTCCTTCAATCCCACTTCCTCAATCTCTTGTTTTGCTTTTTCCTTCAGATGCCTCTTGCCGGCGTAAATTAATGGAAGTTCTGCGTTTTCTAGGGCAGTCATACGCGGTAATAAATGGAACTGTTGAAAAACAAAACCGATTATCCTATTTCTTAGTATAGCCAGTTCTTCATCGGAAAGATTGGTAATATCCCTTTCGCCCAGATAATAGGTACCTGAATCCGGCCGGTCAAGCAAGCCCAAAATATGCATAAGGGTAGATTTACCGCTCCCGGAAGCCCCCATAATCGCTACAAATTCTCCGGATGAGATTTTTAAGGATACGCCGGAAAGGGCCTTGACTTCCACCTTGCCCATCTGATAGGTTTTAGATATATTTTTTATCTCAATCATTTTTTTAGAATTATTTTTTAGGCGCTTTTTCCTTTCGCTGGCCAAATGGCGTAAACGGGCTACTGCCTATATCGCTTTTAGGAAGAACAAATTTTTTATTTTTTAATATCAATATATCTTTTTCATCAACCCCTGAAAGAATCTCTACATTCTTATCATCCGTAATTCCCAATAAAACCTTCTGAACGAGAGGTTCAACAGAGTCTTCTTTTTTTATTAAAACAAAACTTTCCGTTTTATCTTTATACACGGCCTTAACCGGGACAAGCAGTATGCTATCTTTACTCTCCTCTATAAAATTAATGGTTGCATTCATCCCCGAGCGGAAAAATTCAGGAATCTCCTCAGGAATAAGATCAACTTCATAGATAGTAACGTTGTTGACGGTTTTAGACTCATAATATATATGCTCCACGCTAGCTTTAATTTCAGTATCAGGATATGCATCAAGAATTATTATAGCATCCTGCCTAAGCCTAATTCTTCCGATATCTGTCTCATCGACCTGAGCGCGTGCGATAAGCTCATCTGACAAAACAATTACCGCATCTACGGTAGTCACGGTTTGTCCGGGTTGAATTGTAGCGACAATTACCTCTGCGTCAATAGGAGACAATAGCGCTATCGGCTTATAGGCCTCCTGCCAGTATTTTAATTTTTCCTCACCCTGGCCGCGGGCAGCATCCAGGAGCGCAGCCCTCTCAGTTGAGCTCATCCACGCAAGGATTTGGCCAACTTTTACCTTCTGGCCCTCTTTAACTAAGATACTTTCTATCCGGCCGCCAACCGGAGGCTTAATCTCCAGGCGATTTTTAGGTAAAACCGTACCAGTGGTTGAAATGATCGTCTGGATCCTGCCCCGGCTAAGAGTTATTTCTTCAATAATATTACCAGTATCTTTTTTGGGCTTAAACCTCATTACCATAAGTACAGCAACAATCAAAACCCCCATAATAATTAAACCTGTTTTAAATTTTTTATTCATATTCTATTACTTCTCCTTTCGCCTGGACCCATTTTGCTTCAGCCAATAATGCCGCTGCTTGAGCATCCAAATAATTTCTTTTAGCTTTTACTAAATTATCTTCAATAATCGTCCAGTTATCAAAAGCAATAAACCCGATAGAATATTGTGCCTGAGCAATATTAGAGCGCTCTTGAGCGGCAATCAATGCTTTGTTCTGCACATTAACATTTTCTATTGCGTCCTGCAGGAGCGCCCAACTTTGCTGTAATGTTAAGATGACGCCATCTAAAACACTTCTCTGGTTTTCCTGTAATTGTCTGACTAAAGCCTTTGCCTCAGAAACCTGGGCGGTTCTTAAGCCTCCTTCAAATAAAGGCAGCGATAAACTAAGCCCCATATCCCATTGATCTGCCCGCGGAGCCCAACGCGAACCGGTACGGTTGGCTCCTGCGCTACCGCTAAGCTCCGGGAAAAAATTAGCATAAGCAGATTTTAAACTAAACTCTGCTGAACGCTGTTGCGCAATAAGTTGCTGCAATGATGGATTATTCTTTGCTAAAAGCTGAAAATCAGGTTTTTCTAAAGCACTGTCTTTAACCTGGAAGTCTGCGCTAACATAGATAGGTGTTAATTGTTTTCTACCCATTTCTTTAACCAGTTCCTGTTGGGCTACTACAACTGATCTTTTAGTTTGAGAAATTCCATATTCTGCGTCCGCAAGATCCGCTTCTGCAGTTAACAACGCGCCTTTATGCTCCAGGCCGGATACATAACGCAACGTAATTAACTCTAAATTACTTCTTCTAATATTATAAATTTCTTCGGTAATTCGCAGCATATCCTGCGCTTTTAAGAGATCGACAAATGCCGAACGTAACCTAAACCTTACCGTTGTCGAAGTAAATTTAAAACTCTGCTTAGCTGCGGCAACATCCTCTGAGGCAGCCCTTACATTATTAATAGTTTTAGTTCCGTCAAAGATAAGCTGCGTACCGCTGACTCCATAACTATATGTGTCTTTAGTAGTACTGCCTGAGTTACCTGCAGTCTTTGCGCTAGAGGCATCAACACTCCCTGTTATCTGAGGGAATAAACCGCTGGCGGTTTGCTGCTTAGAGGCTTCTGATTGTTTAATACCCTCCTCTGCCGCAATTAAATCCGGATGGTTCTTGGCAGCTTCCTTAATACATGCACTCCAAGTAAGTACCTCACTAGAGGCGTAACTATTACTAAATAATCCGGCTAAAAGAATTATCAACAAAATATAAGTAAACTTTAATTTCATTTATTTCCTGCCCCGTTTAAAAACATATCCAAAACAAAACCGGTCATTTGGCTTAATTTCTTTTCGCTTGTAGTTTCCTCTTTTAACCAACTAAAAACTACCGACATAAGAATTGAAACAAGAATGTCTGCTATTTGCTTAGAGGAAAAATCATTTCTAATTATCTGCTGACCCTGAGCCAACTTCACTAACTGAGCGACAAATTCCTTATGTTGCATAACTACCGATGATTTATGCAGATTGCGTACCTTAGCTGCCAGGTTTTTATTTCTTTCGGAAACGAATATGCGGAAAAAATTCCGGTTGCGGTCAAAAAATAACAGGTTTTCACAGACAAATATTTCGATCTTCTCTCTGGCAGTTTTTGCCTTAGCCGTTTCTTCTGCTAAAATAGATAGCAAATCTTTATACTTGTGCTCAACCAAAGAAAAATAAAGCGCATCTTTATCCTTAAAGTACAAATAAACGGTTCCGGTGGCATATTGCGCTTCATTGGCGATATCCTGCATAGTTGCTTCATAATAACCTTTTAGAGCAAACACATACTCTGCTGCCCGCAAGATATCGGCCCGGCGCAACAATCTATCTCTTTCTCTTCTGCTCAAAGATGAGCCAGGCTTAGCTATAATGAATTTGTCTTCAACTAATGAATTTGTATTCATAATTAGAGTATATAATATTTTCAGTATTTTTGCAAGAAAAATATTCCGCCTAATCTATTGGGGAAAATTTGTTTATTGGATAGGTAACTATTGAGATTTAACTAAAGTTGCTGCCAACAAAATAAGGCACAAAAGTCCCGTAAATAATGCGGCTTGAGCAGCTACCCTGGCTTTATTTTGCATAACCTGTATCGAAGCAGCATCGGTATCTATGCCCAATATGGCAATTGATTTGCCGCTAGCATCGCAGATAGGGGCATAACCGGAGATAAACATGCCCCATTCATCAGAAGTAATTTTCTTATCCGCATTTGGCCTGCTATAAGCATCCATCATTTCAGGAAACTTGCGGGCATCATACTTATCCCCGGGCAGCGAAGTGGGGCATTTTGCAGTTATTATTTGAGGAACCGGATCAGCATCAACCACATACTGAAGGATGCCCGGCTGATTCGTAGCCGTCATTATATAAACATATTTAATAGACGGATTAGTCTCCTTGACTTTTAATAATTTCTCATAGACAGTTAAATATTCCGGAGTTCCTTCGCTTCTCTGCTCTAACGGCACATTAAAGACCTCATCCGCGCTTATCGAAAGCGCGGCATTAGATGCGATAAGCATTAGGCGTTTTCTGGTCTGGTTAAAAGTATACTGCAGGCGATATTGGCAAAAAATAAAGCCGCTTAATGTTATCAAAAATAATAATCCGGATAAAAAAACCCATAGAAAACGTTTCATCCTTACTCCATTCGCACGATCATAAGAACTCTTATTACTTAGGATCGTATTTTGTCTTATAGCCCGGGTTATCTCCGGGCCTTAATTTATTGGGATAATTCCAGTCAGTCTTTACATCCACGCTAACAGTTTTGACTTTTTTAAAAACGTCATAAGGGTTGGGTATTGCAATAAAATCTTCTGTCAGGGGGTTACCCTTACTGCTAACCTTGCCTGCTGAAAAACGTAATGTCCCGACTCCAAGCATATTCTCCAATGGATTAACCGTAACTTGGATATCGGATATTTTATCAAAATCAATCGCGTTAAAATCAATCCCCCAAAATCCGCTCCTCATCATTACGCGCTTATTAGTAATAGCGTAAAAAGTGTTTTTGTGCACTAAAATTAGCCGCAGGCTATTAAGAATGCTTCCCCATAACGGGAAAAGATGCAAGGCAAAAAACGGTATCATAAAGCCCGCCTGAGCTCTTTTTATGTGTACTATAAAACCAAAATAATCAAACGCACCCCATAATAAACCAAGTATTAAGAAAGGAATTCCCGTGCAAACGAAAGGGAAAAATGCGGGCTCACCGATCCAAATAAAATCTTCATCGTCATCTTTAACAGCGCGGAATTGCTGCGGAAGCTGTTGTAAACTAACCATTTCCAGAACCCTCCTATATAATAGAAAAATTATATATCTAATGCTTTACCATATCAAGATATTCTATTTTGATTTCTACCTTAGGGTTGTTTTTTATGGTATTGTGCACGGGGCAATTTTTTACAAATTCATGCAGGGCCTGCGCCTGCGTTCATCAAACTGTGTTCCCTTTAAATCGACATTTACGTCTATCTTTCTAAAACAAATCGGCTCCTCTTTAGAGAGTTCCCCATCAACGCTTATACTAAACTCCGAAAGTGATAATTTTACTCCTTCTGTATATTTACGTAAATATATTCCTATACAAGTACCGAGACTGGCAAGCAATGTATCCGTAGGCGTAATCCCTTTGCCTTCTACATCAACAATAAATTCATAATCATTTGATCTAACATTGAAAGAATAGCTTCTCGTATTAGTTATATCAACATGATGCATTGCCCGCTCCTTTCTACTCTAATTAAACCAATCCTTTGTCCTTAGGCAGATTCTAACCAGTATAAGCATAACGGGAACTTCGATAAGGACGCCGACAACTGTGGCCAATGATGCCCCTGAAGATAACCCGAAAAGAATTGCTGATGTGGCAATAGCCACTTCAAAATGATTACTCGCCCCGACTAATGCTGACGGTGCTGCATCACGATAAGGCAACTTTAACCACTTTGCTAATCCATAGGAAATTGCGAAAATCAAGCATGTCTGAATGAAAAGCGGAATCGCAATCAGAAGAATAATCTGGGGTTGGTTTATAATAAGCTCGCCTTTAAATGAAAACAGTAGTACAAGTGTAAGTAGCAGTGCGCATATTGAAACCGGAGTTAGATAATACAGGAATTTTTCCTCAAACCACTTAAGTCCTTTCTTAACAATCAGCTGTTTTCTTGAGTAGTACCCTAAAAATAACGGCAGACCGACATAAATCAGCACTGATAACACAATTGTCTGCCAGGGAATAAGCATTTTATTCACACCTAATAGCCATCCGCCAAGAGGCGCGTAAAGAAAAAACATGGCAAGTGAATTAATAGCAACCATGACCAGCGTATGGCCGTCATTACCCTTAGCAAGATGCCCCCAGATTAAAACCATCGCTGTGCAAGGCGCTATACCAAGCAATATACACCCTGCAATATAAGACCTGAACAACTCAACCTGCACCCCGCCTTTTACAATCTCTACTCCCGGAAGCCATCCTTTAAATAAAAACCCGAGGAATAGCGTTGCTATAGCAAACATAGTAAACGGCTTGATACACCAATTCACAAACAAGGTAAGAACCACCGGTTTAGGGGTTTTGCCCGCTTTGATAACCTCAGCAAAATCGATCTTGACCATGATAGGATACATCATAAAGAAAAGGCATACCGCAATAGGAATGGACACCTGATATATTGAAAACCGGTCAAGCGTAACCGTTAACTGAGGAAATAATTTGCCAAGGACTATCCCTGCCCCGATACAAAGTATGACCCATCCGGTAAGATGTTTTTCAAAAAAACTTAAGCGCCGCTCCCCACGGAGAACATGTTCCATTAATTCTCCTTTTTTATTAAACTTCTAATACTCCTGCCATCTATTGTATGATTTTATTGTTTTTAACGAATTATAATCGTTTGACAAAGGACTACCTTTAAAAGATTCCCAAGATATAGGCGCCGAAATAATAAATTCCTACAAGTATAAAAATAACTCCGGTAGCTTTGCGCATAAAATATTCAACCCTAGTAAAACTGTTAAACCAATGGTTAAGTGTTGCTACCCCCAGTGAAATCGCAACTGCAAATACCATAACCGGAAGACCTGTACCTACACCGTAGATAAACGGAAGAAAGCTACCTAAAGGTGTTTTAAGGGCAAGCGGGATAAGGCTACCGAAAAATAGCGCTGCGGATACAGGGCAAAACGCGAGAGCAAAAATAAACCCAAGGGCAAAAGCGCCGAAAACTCCGGATTCAACAAGCTTATTGCGATGCTTTTGCGAAAGAGAAAATCCGGGGATGCGCAAAACAATCACTTCAAGTAATATTAATCCGGTTATTATCAAAATCGGGCCCAACGCCTTAGTCATATATTTTTGTAAAAACTGGGCGGCCTGAGGAACGGCAAGAATTGAATGAATGAGTAGGAGGCCTAAGATAGCGTATGCAAACATCCTACCAAGCGTATAGGCAATACCTGAAATAAGCACAAAAAAAGGATGCTTAATGCGTTTTGACAAAAAAGATACCGTAGCCACATTAGTCGCCAACGGGCACGGACTGATAGAAGTCAAAATCCCAAGCCATAATGCCGATACAAAACCTACTAAAACCCCATCCATCAGGACTCCTTCAGGAAATTCTTTATTTCTTCTGTAACATAGTCGTAGAATCTCTGTTTATCCCCCACATAATCCCATATTTTAACCAGATTCTTTGATTCCACCTCTTTACCATCCTTAATTAAAGATATGACAAGCGATTTTGTATAAAGCTGATAATCATTTATAAAATGCTTATTCACTGCCTCATCGGTGTTAATTGCGTTAAAGACCAATCTCCCCGAAGCCAGTTTATGCTTAAAGTTTTCCTCCATCGCCCCTTTAGAATACTGTTCAAACTTATAGCAAGTAGCACAACGGAAGTTTCCGTAGAAATAATAGGCTATAACCTTACCACCTGACGGCTTATCTGCGGCAAGAGAAGCTATAGGGAAACTAAGAATGCATAAGATCAATAATCCTTTTTTATACATGCAAATCTCCTTAGCTTAATATTAACTTTTTAATTTCATCTTTGCTTAATACCTTGCCGGAGGAAACCACCTTGCCGTCAAGCGCTAATGCCGGCGTAATCATAACGCCATAATTAGTAATTTTATCAATATCTCCGACATGGCTGATCTCAGCTTGGATATTTAACTCCTCTACTGCTGCCTCGGTATTAACCGTAAGCTGTTTGCATTTAGGGCAACCAACTCCTAAAATCTCGATTTTCATTTTTACGCTCCATTTAATTTTTTCTTTAACGCAGAAACTTTTATACTGGCTACCGCACCCTCAGCATCCTTAAAGATATCAAACATAGCATCTAGAGGATAATTCGACAAACTAATCACTTTTACATCCTGGAATCCGGCCTGAGTTATAAATTGTAGATACTTATCTTTCCTGAGTGCTCCGGCAAGACATCCTACATACGCCTCAACTGAACCTTTGATAGAATCAGACAATTCATTAACAAGCACCAAATCTGAAACCATCAATCTACCTCCGGGCTTAAGAACCCGGAAAGACTCTTTAAAAACAGCTTCTTTGTCGGGCGAAAGATTAATTACGCAATTCGAAATTATTACATCGGCAAAATTATCTCTAACCGGCAGTTTTTCTATTTCACCTAACCTAAACTCCACATTTCCATAATTACCTTTTTTGGCATTTGCGCGGGCGCGCTCGACTATCTCAGGCGTCATATCAATGCCGATAACCCGACCGGTCTTTCCTACGCGCGGCGAGGCAAGAAAAACATCAAACCCCGCACCGCTTCCAAGATCAAGAACAATATCACCTTCTTTTAACAAAGCAATTGCAACCAGATTACCACAACCAAGGCCCAAATTAGCGCCTTCAGGCACAGCGCCTATTTCCAAATCACTATAGCCGATTGCTTTGCTTGTATCCTGCGCTTGATTTGTACTTCCACAACAAGAGTTCGTTGAACAACAAGAAGTTCTCTGTCTTACGACTTTAGCGTAACCTTCTCTAACAAGTTGTTTTATATCCTCAATTCTTCTATCCATGCCTTGCTCCATTATTTAACAATAAATCCGAAAATCATTCCGCTTATGGTAGCCATGACTACAACCAAGCCCACATATACAATCGTTTTTTTGGTTCCCATAATACTACGAACAACAAACATACTTGGCAAGCTTAGCGCCGGGCCTGCTAAAAGAAGTGCTAGCGCCGGGCCTTTACCCATACCTGAGCCAATAAGTCCCTGTAAAATAGGCACTTCAGTTAGTGTGGCAAAATACATAAAGGCCGCTACAATGGAGGAAAAAAAGTTTGCACGCAGGGAATTCCCACCGACTAAGCCCTCTACAAACCTCGAAGAAATAATACCTTCATTTCCAACCCTGCCCAATAAGAACCCCGAAACCAAAACCCCCCCTAAAAGAAGCGGTAATATTTGTAAAGAAAATCCCCATGTCGCTAAAATCCATTTCCTTAATTCCGCTTTTTTAAACCATTTAATGACCATAAAAACCAAGCTGATAAGTGAAAAAACAGCTATCCACCATTTATATTTGTATATCAAAAACCACATACCGTGATCCCCTGCAAGCGGCTTACCCCAATTCGCAAACACAAGGAATAAAATCATTGAAGCAAAATAAAGAACCGTCTGGCCTAAAGAATGTATTTCTTTAATTTCTCCCAGATTAAAATCACCATTTGCCTGGCGAGCACGCTCCTCTTTTAAGAAAATTAAATGCATTAATAAACCGATAACCACGCTAAATATTACCGCTCCGATCGCACGAGCCAGTCCAAATTGCCAACCAAGTATGCGGGCGGTAAAAATAATCGCAAGAACATTTATTGCTGGCCCGGAATAAAGAAAAGCAATTGCAGGCCCTAAACCGGCCCCTCGTTTGTAAATACCCGAGAATAGAGGTAAAACCGTGCAGGAACATACAGCAAGAATAGCCCCTGAAACCGAAGCAACGCTGTAAGAAAGAAACTTATTTGCCTTAGCGCCAAAATACCTCATCACCGATGCCTGGCTAACAAAGACAGAAATAGCTCCGGCGATAAAGAAGGCCGGAACAAGGCATAACAACACATGCTCCCTGGCATACCACTTGACAAGCGCTAAGGCTTCGAAAATTGCGTTACTAAATCGTAGATTTTCTATCGGCAGATAAAAACACGCCAAAAATGCCGCTACAATATAGAAGAATTTCTTCCACTCTTTCATTTCTTGCTCCTTCGGCCAACCTTACAGCAGCCGCCTTCAATCCGTATAGCTTTAATATTAACTAAACCATCAGCTATCTTTTCTTGGGCTGAAGTCAAAATCCGCGAGAAAGTTGGCCGCGATATCTTCATCAGCTTTGCGGCGTCAAACTGTTTTAACTTTTCAAGAAAGGCAAGACGCACCGCCTCAAATTCATCCAGGCTCAAATAAACACTCTCCAATCTATTCATCGGCTTACACAAAGGCTTAAAACATCGCTCCCCCGGAACACATTTAACCCATCTGGTCTTTTTAGGCCGCATAAAATCAATCCTTTAGTTATGAACATATGTTCATAACTATTTTATCATACTGCAGATTCTTGTCAATAAATAAATTAGCTTATCTACCTTTCTAAGATAAATAAGCTAATGTATTTACTAAAACAAAATATTATTGCCTCAGGCATTTTGCCAGCTATTAGAAAGAGAACGGCCGCATTTTCTCGCCGCTCTTATCTAATAACTTTTAGCACAGAAGACAAGTAATCCTATTTTTGCCAAAAACAACTATATCGCTTCTTTGTATATTATCTATACCGCTTCCATGGTTGAAGGCGGTTTGGAAGCAATGTTATAAGTAACACTGACTACACCCGGCACCTCTCTAACTAGGCGATTTGCTAATTTCTCCAATGCGCCAAAGGAAATCTGAGTAGGATGCGCCTTACGCGCATCAATACTATCCCAGCAGCGAATTTCAATCTGCTGGCCAAATTCTCTTTTATTGTCGCGCATACCGGTAACGCGGTCATTATGCAGTATTGCCATATACTGAAAAGCTTTAACTGATTCTAGCTCCTGCTCTAATATAAAGGTTGCCTTACGCACCAGAGAAATCCTCTCTTGCGTAGCTTCTCCGATGATGCGCGCAGCAAGCGCAGGTCCGGGAAAAGGCATCCGGTTATAAATAGAAGAAGGTAATCCCAAAGCAAGGGCGACCTTACGTACCCCGTCTTTCCTTAACTGCACAAGCGGCTCAATAATTTTGTATCCGAATGCCTCCTGCGGATCAATACCTAATTGTTCAAAGACATTATGCTGACGCTTAATGCCGGCAACTGTCTCGTCAATATCCGTAAGAATTGTCCCCTGTAACAAATACTTTGCACCGCTTTTCTTTACCAGATTGCCAAAAACTTTCTTATAAAATGCCTGGGTAATTGCCTCCCTCTTTTCTTCGGGATCCGTAATACCTTTTAAGGCATTAAGAAACTCTGCCCTTGCATCAATTATTTCCACTTTGACTCCCAGTTTTTCAAACACCGAAACTATCTGCTGCGGCTCGCCTTGACGCATAATCCCATTGTCAATAAAATAAGTCTTTAGCCTATCTTCCAGCGCTTTATGCCCAAGCATTGTGACAGCAGAAGAATCCACTCCTCCGGAAAGCGCATTAATCACAACTCCGCTACCGACAATCTGGCGAATTTCTGCTACCTTATTATGGATAAATTCTTCTGTGTTCATGGAGCCCGCTGTAATTTCTTTTACTTCTGGCATATGCACCTCCTCATTGGCTAAGCAGACACTCCCTGCGGTTCCTTTTCCACTAGCATACGATGATATTCCTGTAAAGATTTCGGCTCACTCTGCCTGTTCTTTACTGATTCTATCCCATCCACAGTTGCCCGGGCAGCAGCCATTGTTGTTACGTAGGGAATTTTATATTGGATAGCAAGCATGCGTATGTAGCTATCATCATAAACACTTGTGCGTCCAATAGGAGTATTAATAATCAAGTGTATTTCTCTATTCTTAATAGAATCCGCAATATTGGGCCTGCCTTCGTGTAATTTCTTGATAAAGTTCGACTCAATTCCTTTTTCTTTTAAAAAACGTTGCGTATTTTCAGTAGCAAAAATTTTAAATCCTATTTGCGAAAGTTTTACGGCAATAGGGATGAGCTCTTTTTTGTCTTTATCTGTTACCGTAACCAATACATTGCCTTCTCTCGGCAGCTTTGTCCCGGCAGATTCCTGTGCCTTAAAAAATGCCAGCCCAAAATTCTCATCGATTCCCATTACCTCGCCTGTTGCGCGCATCTCAGGGCCTAAAACAGGATCAACCTCAGGAAACATATTAAAGGGAAATACCGCTTCCTTCACTGAAACATACGGGAGCCTATGGTGTATAAGCTCGGGAAAATCACTTAGTTTCTTGCCAAGCATTAACAAGGTCGCAATGCGCGCAAGAGGTATGCCAATGGTTTTAGAAACCAAAGGCACAGTACGTGAAGCGCGCGGATTTGCCTCCAGGATATAAACTTGGTCATCGCAGATAGCAAACTGAATATTAATCAGGCCTACCACCTTTAATTCTTTAGAGATCTTCTCTGTCCATGCATTAATTGTTTTTAAATGTTCACCCTTTATGTTCCGCGGCGGAATAGTGCAGGCAGAATCCCCGGAATGTATCCCTGCATGTTCGATATGCTCCATTACTGCCGCCACGAATGTATTGTCTCCGTCGCAAAGCGCATCGACCTCACACTCTAAAGCATTCTCTAAAAATCGGTCAATCAACATGGGGTATTCAGGGCTAACCTGGATTGCCTCTTTTGCGTACTTTACTAACATCTCCTCATCATAAATTACTTCCATGCCGCGACCGCCCAAAACAAACGACGGCCTGACCATTACCGGATAGCCTATACGCTTTGTAATTGAAATTGCCTCATCCAGAGAAAATGCGGTTGCTCCTTCAGTCTGACAAATCCCAAGCGCAATCATCTTTTGCCTAAATAGCTCCCGATCCTCAGCAAAAGCAATACTTTTTGTGCTTGTCCCGAGAATTTTTACTCCGTTGCGCTCAAGTTCTGCAGCAATATTTAACGGCGTCTGTCCGCCAAATTGTACAATAGCGCCTTGCGGCTTTTCTTTTTCCCAAATAGTCAAAACATCTTCAACAGTCAACGGCTCAAAATAAAGCTTATTGGAAGTATCGTAATCAGTGGAAACTGTCTCGGGATTACAATTAATCATAATCGACTCAAGGCCTTCATCGCGTAAAGCAAATGCCGCATGTACGCAGGTATAATCAAATTCAATTCCCTGTCCTATGCGATTAGGCCCACCTCCTAGAATAAGAATCTTTCTTTTTTCTGAAACCGGTACTAAATCTTTTCCCGGCGTATAAGTAGAATAATAATATGCTGCCTCTTTTACTCCGCTTACCGGCACAGGCTCAAAACGGGCATTACCTATCAGTTTTTTTCTGACGATCCGCACATCATCTTCCTTTACCTTAAATATCCTGGCCAAATACTTATCACTGAAACCCCATTCCTTTGCTTTGCGTAAATCAGCTTCGCTTAGCTTCTGCCATCCAGTTTTTAACATCTTTTCTTCAAAAAATACCATCTCCTGCATTTCCTTGATAAACCACTTACCTATATATGTAAGGTTAGAAAGTTCATCTACGCTTATACCTTTTCGCAGCCCCTCATAGATTAGAAACACACGCTCGCTTGAAGGGACAACAAGCCGTTTTTTCAGTTCTTCGAGCGGTAAATTGTAGAAATCTTTGGCAAAACCTAGCCCATACCTGCCTATTTCAAGAGAACGTATAGATTTCTGGAATGCTTCTTTAAACCCCTTAGCAATACTCATTACTTCTCCTACTGCCTTCATTTGTGTGCCGAGGATATCTTTTGCCTGGCGGAACTTCTCAAATGCCCAGCGCGCAAATTTAACAACTACGTATTCTCCTGAAGGTTCGTATTTTTCCAATGTTCCCTTTTTCCAATAGGGAATCTCATCAAGGCTAAGCCCTGCTGCTAACTTAGTAGAAATCCTGGCAATGGGAAAACCAGTAGCCTTAGAAGCAAGCGCTGAAGAACGGGAAGTGCGCGGATTAATTTCTATAGCCACAAGCCGATCGTCTTTAAGATTGTGCGCAAACTGAATGTTAGTACCTCCGACTACTCCGATAGCCTCTACTATCTTATAAGAAAATTCCTGCATTCTCTTTTGTAGGTTTAAAGGCACGGTAAGCATTGGTGCAACGCAAAAACTATCTCCGGTGTGCACCCCCATAGCGTCGATGTTTTCGATAAAGCAAACGGTAATTTTGTGATTCTTTTCATCACGCACTACCTCAAGCTCCAGCTCTTCCCAGCCGATTACTGCTTCTTCAAGTAAAATCTGGTGTATCAAGCTGGCATTCAGGCCGCGGTTAACAAAAAAATTCAGGTCTTCGGAATTATAAGCAATCCCGCCGCCTGTCCCGCCCAGCGTAAAGGCCGGACGTATTACTACCGGAAAACCCAGCTCTTGAGCAATCTTTGAAGCCTCTTGGATCGAATTACAAATCGCTGAACGCGGCACAGGAATACCTAATTTTTTCATAGTATCTTTGAATGCTTGCCGGTCTTCTCCGCGCTCAATGGCATCTGCCTTAACACCAATCATTTTTACTTGGTATTTATCCAACACCCCCGCCTTATGTAAAGCAGAGGCCAGATTTAAACCTGTCTGGCCCCCTAAATTCGGCAGAAGGGCATCAGGTTTTTCTTTGGCAATAATTTTAGTCAAACTTTCTACCGTAAGCGGTTCAATATATGTGTGATCGGCCAACCCCGGATCGGTCATAATAGTAGCGGGATTAGAATTAACTAATATAATTTCGTATCCTTCCTCGCGCAACGCTTTACAGGCCTGAGTCCCGGAATAATCAAACTCACAGGCCTGGCCGATAATTATTGGCCCGGAACCGATAATAATAACTTTTTTTATGTCTTTACGTGGAGGCATAAATATCCTTTCTTTTTCTAGGTTTTGTTCTTATTATCCTGAGAAACGTCTATCTGTATCGCTAAATTAGGCTCCTTCCTCTATTTCATTTCAACGCAAGCATTCTTATCAAAAGGATTAGTCCTTAAAGCCAGCGAAAAAAGATAGGGATAGCTCTTTTGTAGGTGTTTCATATAATCCAACCACTCTAATACAAGCAATTGATATACGCGTTTTATATCACCGGACAAATGCTCAAGATCGTTCATGGATAACCCCTGTAAATTGTTTCTATAGACAAGCTCTTCAGTAAAATGGAAAACCGCCCAGAGTAAGTTTGTAAAAGACTCATGTTCTAATAAATTAGAATTTTCTAAAAGTCGCAGTAGAAAATCTTTTTTTACTGTAAGAAAATTTTTCAAAGTTTCTAAAGGGATTTGTTTTATCTCAGCTACATATCCGTGCTCTCTAATCTTACGGCTGGCTACCTGAAAATCCTTAACAGTCCAATTGCTGCTTATAATTAGCTCATCGCAAACCTGTCTAGACTTATTATTTACTTCCGACAATATTCGTAAAAGATCTAATCCTACCTCGCTGTAAAATGCTCCAATTACCATATTGAGTTTATTTAACATCGTTTTCTTTTCGCGGTAACTTAAAAGCTGATGTAGGATAATCGTCACCAGGAATACCTCAAAAAACACAAAGGCGATATCTCCAACCAGATAAATAAAAATATGGTGGGCATCGTGAAAAAGAAGGTAATGCACATAATATCCTATTACCGAAAGTGAAATTAAAATTACCCCAAAGATAACCTGCCAACTAAATATTTTTTTCATCTTAATAATTTTCTGCTAACTCCTCGTAATAACTCTGAGGATGCTTACAGGCTGGACACTCTTTCGGAGCATCCTCTCCCTCAAAGACATAACCGCAGTTAATGCAGTGCCATTTTGTAATCGCCTTTTTCTTAAATACCTCGCCATTTGCAACATTATTGATTAATTTTCTATACCTAGATTCATGGAATCGCTCGACTTTTGCTATCTGCTCAAAAGAGCGGGAAACTTCTAAAAAACCCTCATCGTTAGCAGCCTTAGCAAAATCTTTATACAGATTAGACCATTCATGCTTTTCGCCAGTAGCCGCTGCCTCCAGGTTACTCTTTGTATCTTTAATCATACCTGCCGGATACGTAGCGGTAATCTCTGTGTCTCCTCCTTCAAGATACTTAAAGAAAACTTTTGCATGTTCTTTTTCATTCTCAGCAGTCTCGGTAAAAATATTTGCTATTTGCTCTAACCCTTCTTTTCTTGCTGCAGAAGCAAAATAGGTATACCTATTCCTTGCCTGTGACTCTCCCGCAAAGGCTGCTAATAAATTCTTCTCCGTTTTTGTACCCTTGATTGATTTACTCATTTTTTCTCTCCTTATCTTTTGTAATTATGTATCATGCCCCCCATAATTCTTTTAGTTTCCCTAAAACATTAGCTTCTGCTTAGTTCCAGTTTTTCTTTTCTGCTGAAAGTCTTAATCCTGGCTTCGCGTTTTAATGCAGCAGACCGACTACAAACAGACTCACTATATAATAGTCTTACGGGAATTCTGCATCTAGTGAAACGGCAACCGTTTCCGCTATTGTGGGCTGTAATGCGGCGGATGAGATCATTGGTAATGCCCGTATAGAGCGCACCGCCTTTACATTTAATTATGTAGACCTGCCATAGCATAAAATTTAGGAAGACTAAAAACCTCAGTTTCCATGCTTTTTTTATACAATAAAACCGCTGACTCAAATTTACGATTAAATAAAAAAATATTAAGCTGTACACCGCTAAAACCTAGAGTAAATCTATCAGAATTTACAAAAACAATTATAGACGTAATACTTCAATATTTCAAGAATATTCTGTTTTTAGAAAAGTAATTCCTGCGGATTTCCAGCGTAGTGAAGAGAATTAGTAGGAAAATCTGTCTTATTAGGAAAATTTGAGTGCTGATGAATTAATGCAATAGCCTCACCCACTAAGAAAATTCAGGCTTTAGAGAAGGCTTTCCTGTCACACTTCTCGTTTATATCTGGTAATTCTTGGTTTGTTTCATTCTCAAGGATTCTTTACCCGTATAATTTTTATCGATGTGTTCCGCTGTCATGGATTATCTCGCATTCCGATTAACTTGCCTGTATGCCTCGGCGAAATCTTATACCAAAATGATCCATTGTCTTATCAACACGAATTTTTATGAAATCATTTAAAACAAAGAAAATAAAGGCATACCCCCATACGAAAAGAGCCAATCTCCAGCCTATCGGCTTCATAAATACCCCATATACCGCAAATAATGTCGCAGCAATCTGGGTTATTTCACATGTCAATATTAAGGCAAGGGCAGGATAAGGCTTACGCCAAAAAGGATCCTCTCCTGTCCTAGCCAAATAAATGGTCATATGGCCGGCCACCGCTAATTTTAAAAAAATAAGCGTTTGGATTATTTGACGGTCAAGATGAAATATTTGTTCACCGATCCAAAATAACAAGAAACTCGCGAACACCCCCGCCACTCCCAAGGCAGTGGCAAGAGTTAAAACCCTGCGCATATTCCAACTTACCGGATTCGGATAAATCTTTGTGTTATCGTAGGCAATCATCATAATGGGTATATCATTAAGCAGTGCTAAGATAACGATCATAATGGCGGTGACTGGATAGAAATTAAAAATCAGGATCGCCAGAGTCATAAATATTAGAACCCTGGTTGTCTCGGCAACACGATAAATTGTATAGCTGTTCATGCGCTTGAATATCTTACGGCTCTCCTTAATCGCATCGATTATAACCGAAAGGCCGGGTTTAGTAAGGACAATGGATGCCGCAGACTTTGCCGCATCAGTAGCGCCTGCAACAGCAATCCCTGCGTCTGCTTTCTTTAACGCCGGCGCATCATTAACGCCATCACCGGTCATTCCGACAATATGGTTTTTCGCCTGTAATTCTTCTACTATTTTATACTTATGCTCCGGAAAAACCTGGGCAAAACCATCCGCACCCTCGATAATCTTCTCTGCCTCTTTGTCAGGTTTATCCAGAAAACTGGAAGCTGGCTGAATATTTTCTCCCAGCCCCACTTCTTTTGCAATCTCCTTGGCCACAGCGATATGGTCCCCGGTTACCATTTTTACATTTAAACCCATTGATCTGGCTATTTTTATAGTATCCGCAGAATCTTCGCGCGGCGGGTCATAAATCGCAAAAAGTCCTGCGTATTGCCAACGTCCCGAATCATCTGTTTTAGCAATACCGAGTGCGCGGTAACCTTTAGCTGCAAAATCATTGACAATTCCGTCGATTCTAGAAGAAATCAAATCTTTATTGGCTACGAGGGAAAGAATAACTTGCGGCGCGCCTTTGGTTACCTTAAATTTTTTGCCTCCGCTTGCTTCCACACTGCATTCGGTACGTTTTGCAACCGGGTCAAACGGTTTAAAAGAAATTACCTGATACTTACCGAAATTTTGCGTAACTTCACTTATCGATTGAGCCTTGGCAATAACGGTATCGTCTATGGGGTCTTTATCTTCTCCTCGGGAAGCTAATCTACCCCAGAGCAGCATATCGACATCCTTAAATCCCTCCAAAGGCCTAAGCTCTTTAATACTTAACTCATTTTTCGTGATAGTGCCTGTCTTATCCGAACATAAAATATCTACTCCTGCCATCTCTTCTATAGCCACTAATTTACTTACAATAGCTTCTTTTTTGGCAAGCACAGAAGCACCCACTGCCATTGTCACCGTCAATACGGCAGGCATTGCTACCGGAATAGAGGCCACAACCAGAATAAGCGCAAACTGAAGGATCTCAAAAAAATTCTCATGGCGGAAGAGCGAGACTAAAAAGATAACCGCGACTAAAACTATCGCGGTCACGATGAGATAATCCCCTATTTTAATTACCGCTTTCTGAAAGTGGCTGCAGGTTTTAGCCCCGGCAACAAGACTGGCAGTTTTACCGAAATAAGTATTTAATCCGGTACCAACTACTACAGCATCCATCTCCCCCTGCTTAACGATTGAACCCGAATAGCCGATATCAAAAAGATGCTTTTCAACGGGCAGCGATTCTCCGGTTAATACAGATTGATCTACCAAAAGAAACTCTCCTTCAGATAGCTTAATATCAGCCGGAATAATATCGCCAAGGCGTATGCGTATTACATCGCCCGGCACTAAATCACGCGCCGGCAACTCGCCCCACTTTCCATCGCGTAATACGCGCGCCTTAAGCGCCAACCTCTTCTTTAATAATTCGATGGCATTATCCGCCTTATGCTCCTGCCAAAATCCTACCGCGGCATTTATCAATAACATAACGAAAATAACCCCAAAATCTTCCCAATGCCGAATAAGGGCAGAAAGAACCGCTGCGGCTTCTATCATCCAGGGAATCGGCCCCCAGAAATAACTTAAAAATTTTAAGATTGGGCTGATTTTCTTCTCGGTTATTTCATTCGGGCCGTGCTCCGAGAGTTTCTTCTTGGCTTCTTCAGAAGAAAGGCCTGTCCTGCGCGAAGAAAGTTTATTAAATAACTCTTCTATTGACATTTGTTTTGCCTGTTCTATGTTCATAGAATACCTCCTTATATAGGTCAAACGAAGATCAAGGTTTTAAGGGCGCCGGAATAAATTCCCAGGAATATAAATTACGATCTTTATCGAAATTAAGGTATATCCTATCGGTATTAAAATATTCTACCGCAGGCCGGTAAAGACATCTTTCCGTAATCTCAAGGCTATCTTTAACCTCTTTGCAAAAAATCGGCTTACCATATAAAGATAAAACATCTTTTTTTGCAATCCCTTTTTTTAAACGATTACCATTGACATCACCTATTAATTTATAGAAAAACTCTTGCTGCCTTTTTAGATAGCTATCGATTTCGCACTGATTAGATTCAAACTTTTTGAGTAAGCTTATCTGTCCATAATGGGTAATATAAGTGCAC